>Ga0315278_10000547_pt1 | contig 33232 bp, 28 predicted proteins | sample YL17G06_0_MG_FD_203880 | JGI IMG/M metagenome (GOLD analysis project Ga0315278, IMG submission 203880) | Sediment microbial communities from Yellowstone Lake, YNP, Wyoming, USA - YL17G06_0 | ecosystem: Environmental > Aquatic > Freshwater > Lake > Sediment | place: USA: Wyoming | collected... | reverse complement strand
AACCCCCATTTGGCCTACCCCCTGGGAAACGCTGCGGGCTTGGAAGACACTGCTACTACCACCGTGGTAAAGGAGACCTATCCCCCATAAACCAGCACCTTGACTGCCATCAAGGGCAACAAAGGTACTATGACCGCCGAGGTCGATAAGAAAACCGCCGCCGAAAAGAGCAGCCCCCTGGGAGAAATTCTCCCGGGCGATGTAGCGGTTATGGCCACCCCAATCGATCACCATGGCAACGGGTATGTCGGGCCTTGTTCCTCCGGTGTTATTGATGTACAGGTTATTGCCGCCGAGGTCGAGGATAAGAGCCGCATCCTTGTCGTATACCTTTGACCTATAGCCTCCAACAATGACCGGTCCAGCTGATGTTTCGGCCTGAAAGAGGATGGGGTCTTCTCTATTCTTAAACCTTTTCAAGAGGTCCTCCTTCAGCATGTCCATATGATCCTTACGTAAAAAGGATAGCAGACAGGAAAGTGCCTTAAAAAGAGCCCGGCGATCAATTTTAGGAGAAAGTTCCAGGATTGCATTCCACTGCGGATCGTCCCACGGCCGAAGTGCCTGCTCCCTCAGGAGGGTTTGCTGCTCGGGGGTGAGGCCTCGCATTGCCTCCCGGACTTGTTTGGACGCCTCCTCGATCGTCTGAAGGAGTGCTGGGAATGTGATTTCTTTCGGTTGGACACAAGAAGGAATTTCTGCATCGGTAAGGGCCACAGCTCTCCGGAGAACTTCGTCGAGATGCCAATCCGCTTCCTCAAGCGGCTTTGTGAGCCGAAGAGAAATCTCTTGTGCAATCACACCGGCGTTGAGTGGGTGTCGAAGCAAGTACGTCACTTCTTTGAGTTGCAGAGGATGAAACGGTACTTCCAATGGTGAGTCTAAATTGTGCAATTGATTGGATCGCTGGTACAATCCACTGATAATGCCTTGAAAAAGAGGTAGAGCGCCATCGGCCACGAGAGATGATTCCAGAAGCGACGGTGAACCAGCGCAGGATGGCAGCTCACGGTGAGTGGCCTCTGGCTGGTCATGGTGAGGCCGCTCAGCCGTTCTTGCCATCAAAGATAGGATCTTTTCTCCTCGAAGAACTTCCAGCCGAATTTCAGTGCCCACCGGAAGTTTCTCGATCGTTTTCCTGAAAGCTTCCTCTACTCCCCCTGCATCTCTGCATGTAGGCTGACCGTTTATGGACAGGATCACATCGTCCTTCTGCAAACCTATCTTGGCAGCCGGACTCCCTCTAAGCACGCCGCCAACGGAGACGTACACCGACTCCCGATAGACGGAAAGAACCTTCTTCAGCGTTTGCGATTCAAGGTAGATTCCAAGGTAAGGCTTTGGTGAAGAAGCGAGAGATGGTTCCTGCGAAACGTGAAATATGCCACAATATTTGGAAGAATCTTTGATAGAAACAGAACCATGTGTTTCAGCCTCCACAGTATAGTATTTTAATAGACCTGTTAGGGACAATAGCAGAAAGGAGATCACGAAAATCACCATTAGACGACGCTTCATTTCCATATTAGTCTCTTGATTAAAGGGCAATCAGTCCATTTTTATGATCCTGAGCCGCATTTCAACCATGAATCTGTTGGCCCCAACCCCTCCTATAAGCTACCCTAAAAAAAGTTCCATCATTCATAACATAATTGTTGAAGCAATAACATGAATGATTGCTGGTTGAAATCCAGCATATTCATCGGGGTTAACGTTTTGTGGATTTCAGAAGAAATATATTAACCAGTATTTTTGAGAAAACATACATTTCCTTAAAAAAAGCCAGCTATGAAGTCTTTAAGGCTATAGTATTTTTGCACGGGAATCTCCTTTCAAGGATCTCCAGCAACGTCTTGCCAACCTGCGAGGTTAGCTTTTTTAGATCAAAGCGCTCCAGTACCGCACGCCCCAAACTGACAGATAGAAAATGAAAAACGTCGCCCCCCCAGGGCATAGTATAAGAAAGGCTGTAAACCCAGCGATCCATAAGACTGTGACCAGAATGGCCAGACGCATGATGGGAAGGGCCGTCTATCGTGCCCTGTCAAACACGCTTCGGGCGTATCTCGACTATATTTCTTCTCAATTGTCGCTCCTCGCGGAAACGGAAAATTACATTGAGGCTGCCAAGGCCTCTTTGGAGAAAAGGAACCCTTGCTTCAAAGGGAAATAACCCTCCGCTCGTATGCAGATTGAAAACTCTGGTCGCAAATCCGTGGCGCCGAAGAAATTAGGTTAAACGGATTCTGACGAATAAATGCTTGACATATTGTATATTCTTGGTAAAAATAGCGGCGGAGCGGGGAAAACCCCCTCAAGCTGTGTTGTCTATCAGGATAAGATTGTCTGCTCAAATCAGACAATCATCGTGTATTGTTCGATCGGACCCTTCCATATAAATAGGTTTGGTGAGGGGAAGACTGGGATCGGCAGTTGTGAAATTGGAGGAACACTTAATGAAGGTAAAAAATTTATTTTCGTCAGGTGTATCTTATAATAAAAGAAAACATCCTTTTCTTCTCATTCTTCTGATTTTTGTCCTTTTTTTGCTGTCATCTGTATCATATGGCAGTTCAGATATCCCGCCAGGAAAACTGACAGACGGTCAAAAAGTGTTCGTTAGGGGTAATCCCGGCCTGCACGTGGAATGGAACGCCAATGAAGGGGTTCCTTATTCCATTAGAGGCCTTTCAAGAACGGTTCAGGGTGATCGCGTAAAAGCCATTATAAATTATCTAAATGAGATAAAGGCTATTTTTAAAATTACCGAAGCCGCTTCGGAGATGACATTCAAGAAAGTTGACAAGGATGACCTGGGATTCGAACACCACCGATTTCACCAGGTTTATCGCGGCATCAAGGTTGCTAATGGAGAAATCATTGTTCAGGTCAATGATAGAAGTCAGATTACTCAGATTAACGGTCAGTATTATCCCGAAATCTCAATTCCTTTAAATACGTCCCTAACAGGGTATGATGCCCTGTCCAAGGTGGTGAAGGATTTTGAAGGCAAGCCCAATTTCCGCGTGGAAAAGGAACCCGAACTCGTCATCTATCCGCAGGGATTATCCAATTATCGGCTCGCTTATCATTATATCCTTTATTACGACGACCAGGCCGGAGATGTGGGCCGCTGGGTTTTCTATGTTGATGCCAACACAGGAGCAATTATAAATTGCTACGATGATATCCAATATATCAGGGCCGTAGAGGGAGCTTCGGTAACTGATAAGGCAAGCTATCCCAAATCCTTTTCGACGCCGGCGTCTAAAAATTCGCGGACAAATTATTCTCTTGTCTCATCAATCACGGCGCCGACAAGCAATGGATTGCCTTTTAATATCACCGGCTCCATCCTCACTGGGGAAGGTGGCAATAACACGACCATTCAGGGATGGTATGAAAGCACAAACGATTCTTACTATCTGTATAATTATGATCTGTGGTGGTACATCAAAAATTTAAGTACCTCGTCCTCTTATAGTGATGCTAATACGTATGCCTACAGGGCGGCATCACCGGACTGGGGAACGACGGACCGGACCGAGATGTCCGCGGCGCAGAATATGAAGATCGTTCAGGATTACTTCAAGACCATTCATGGGCGAAACAGCTTTGACAATTTATCCACCCCTGTCAGAGTGAATGTTCACTACGGAACCAATTATGTAAACGGCTACTGGAACGGTACGGATATTACCATTGGTGACGGCGATGGTGTCCAAGCCAATTCACTGGCGGTTCTGGATGTCATGGGCCATGAATTTGCGCATGCATGGACGGAGCATACGTCCAATCTGACCTACCAGGGCGAGTCGGGTGCACTGAACGAATCCTTCTCGGACATCATGGGCGCCAACATCGAATTTTACGCCCAGGCGGACGGTCGGTCCAATTATCCCGGTAAAACGGCTGGAAAAGCGGACTGGCTTGTCGGCGAAGACTGCTGGCTCACCTCCACGGCCCTGCGCGACATGCGCAATCCCGGCAGTACAAGCACCCTCGGATACGGATCTCAACAACCTTCCCGTTATCATGGCCAGTACTGGTATGATGGTTCTGAGGCGCAGGACCACGGCGGCGTCCACTATAACGGCGGGCCTCAAAGTTTTGTCTATTACCTTCTGTCGGATGGCGGTTCCGGAACAAATGACGGCCTGAGTTATTCAGTCACCGGCATCGGTATCAATAATGCGAGGCTTGTCGCTTACAGAACCAATTCCTACAAGTTGACGTCTTCCAGCGGTTACGCGGCCGCCCGCGCTGCCTGGGTATCCGCCGCGTCGGACATCAATGCCGCCTGGGTGAACAACGTCAAGGCGGCCTGGGATGCCATCGGTATTATTGACGTACCGGCCACCGTCACGGAAAGCTTCGAAGGATCGAGTCTTCCAACGGGATGGACCACGGGGGGCAATGCATCCTGGTCCATTGTGTCCGACTCGGCTAAGCACGGCAGCAAGAGTTTAAAATCCGGAGCCATTCAAAACAATCAGAGCACATGGATCCAGAAGACCATTACCCCGTCGTCGGCAGGAAATGTTTCTTTTTTTGTCAAAATATCATCCGAGATGGGCTACGACAAACTGGAGTTCTATGTGGACGGCGTTAAAAAGACTACTTGGTCGGGAGAAGTGCCGTGGACATCCTATGTCACCTATCTTTCGGCCGGCTCTCATACCCTGAAATGGCAGTATGTCAAGGATCCCGATATGAGTTCCGGATCCGATGCGGCGTGGATCGATGCGTTAACATATGCTGACGGCGGGACCAGTTGCACATACACCATATCGCCCACAAGCGCCAACATCATCGCCGCCGGCGGCACAGGAACAGTGAATGTTACATCTCAGAGTGGCTGTTCCTGGACGGCAGTAAGCATCAGTAGCTGGATCACAGTGACGTCCGGCAGTTCCGGCAGCGCGACTGGTTCGGTTGGTTATTCCGTAGCCTCCAATACAACCGCCCAACGCTCCGGCACCATCACCATTGCCGGGCAGACATTCACCATCACGCAAGATGCCGGAAACGGCCAACCGGGCGGTATCGGCGATGCTGTTGACAATACCAGCCTGACTTGGACCACAACGGGCAGCGCGACCTGGTATGCGGAGACAACCATCTCATACTATGGCGGCAGTGCCGCGCAAAGCGGAGCCATCGGCAATAATCAGACCACCTCCGTGCAAACCACGGTTGCAGGACCTGCCCAGGTGAGTTTCTATTGGAAGGTTTCGTCCGAAGCGAATTATGATTTTCTTAAGTTCTATATCGACGGCGCCGTGCAAACGTCCATAAGCGGTAATGTCGATTGGCAGCAGCAAACATATGCGCTGTTATCGGGAAGTCATACCCTCAAGTGGGAATATTCAAAAGATCCAAGCGTGAGCAGCGGATCAGATGCAGGGTGGATAGACAAGGTTGTTGTAAGCACACAGGATATCTATACCTTGACGGTTTCCAAGATTGGTGCGGGCAGCGGCACAGTGACAAGCTCCCCAAGTGGGATCAACTGCGGTTCGACCTGTTCGGCATCTTACGCATCGGGAATAATCGTTACCCTTACGGCTGCAGCAAGTTCCGATTCATCCTTTGCCGGTTGGTCGGGCGGCGGCTGCTCCGGTACCGGTACCTGCACAGTTGCCATGAATTCCAGCCAGACGGTCACGGCAACATTTACCCTGACAAACCCGGCAACCATCGGTAATGCCGTCGACAACACCTCTCTTACCTGGACAACGGGTGGGAACGCCAATTGGTATTACCAGACAATCACCTCTTATTATGCAGGCAATGCCGCGCGGAGTGGAGCTATCGACAACGGCCGGAGCACATGGGTGCAAACCACGATAACGGGTCCCGGCCAGGTAAGCTTCTATTGGATGGTAAGCTCAGAAGTCAATTACGATTATCTTAAGTTCTTTATCAACGGTGTGCTCCAGAAGTCTATCAGCGGCGAGGTCAATTGGCAGCGGGAAACGTTTACGCTACTGTCGGGAACCAATACCCTCAAATGGGAATACGCAAAGGACCAAGCCTCGGCTGTCGGACAAGACGCAGGATGGCTGGACAAGGTGGCTTTTTGCGCACAGGAACTTTGCAGCGCTTCTCCGGTTAATATCAGCACGAATTCCATGGGGTCCCGTAATACGATCAAGATTACAGATCTGTCCGGTTCTCGATCCGCCGCCGGCGGAGCTGTCACCGTTAGCGCCTGGGATGTTTATGGAAACAGGCTTGTTGAGTCTGAAAGCGCAGCGCCCCTGCTACTTTATAACAACAGGACAACGAATATTGCCGGTTCCGACCTTGCGGCGCGTTTTCCTGCTGGTGAGCCTTCCACATACGAGTTTTCCATTTATTCACCGGCGTTGATTATAACCAATGTAAAGAGCAATGCGGACGGCACCCTGAATGTTCCCATGGTTTACACCAGAGGGGTGGTCAATTATCACTATGCATCAAATTCCATTGGTACCCGCAATACGCTCAAAATTACGGACATGACCGGCACGCTTCCTGCTGCCGGCGGAGCTATCACCGTCAGCGCCTGGGATGCCTCAGGCAATGCAATTCCCGAATCAAGCAACGCCGTTCCTCTGAAAATATACAGCCGCAGGACAACACCCATTACAGGTTCTGAACTTGCGGCGCGTTTTCTTACCGGTTCGCCAATGACGTACGAGTTTTCTATCGGGTCATCGAAGGTGGTCGTCACGAATGTAAAAAGCAGTGCAGATGGTTCGATAAACATTCCAACCGTCTATACGAGTGGTGTGACTAATTTTGTTTCCAATTCCATTGGCACTCGCAATACGCTCAAAATCTCGGATCTATCCGGTTCTCTTCCAGCTTCGGGAGCGGCCATTACCGTGAGTGCCTGGGATGCCAGTGGAAATGCGCTCCCTCAATCCGGGAGCGCCTCTCCCCTTACACTTTACAATCATGGGACAACACCCATTACAGGTTCCGAACTCGCGGCGCGTTTTCTTACCGGTTCGCCAATGACGTACGAGTTTTCTATCGGGTCATCGAAAGTACTCGTCACAAATGTGAAGAGCAGTTCGGATGGCATCATTAACATTCCAACCGTATATTCAATCGGATTGACCAATTTCGCAACCAATTATGTAAGTTCTCGCAATACGATCAAGATTACGGATCTGTCCGGGTCGGTTCTAGCACGAGCTTATATTAGAGTTACTGCATGGGATGCCGCCGGCAATGCCATTCCCCAATCCGGGTCCCTATCTCCACTGAAGCTTTACAATCTTGGAACCACGACCATTGCCGGTTCTGACCTTGCGGAACGTTTCCCCAGCGGGTCACCTTCGCTGTATGAGTTTTCCATAGACTCTACGAAAGTCGTCATTACGAATTCGATGAGCAGTTCGGATGGCACGATAAGCGTCCCAAGCATATACACGAGCGGCGTGGATGGAGGCATATGACCCGCCTTCTGTAGTTTTCCGGAAGGAACTGGACGGCTCACTTGAAAATGCAGGGAGCTCTTTCAAATGGGCCGATATTAAGCAAGAATTGGAGGCCCTTGAGAAAAGCACGTTTGAAGAATATTGAAAATACTTCAGCCATCCCTATCCAGCGTTTCGATGCCTATGGAAAGATTTTAAGCATCGGGCGCATCATATTGATAAGGTATCGCCTTTTCACGACGGGAGTATATGAAGAAGGATTTTGTGCTTCAAGAAGATCTTGACTACAAAATATGAGGTACATAGCCGATCATTGTGTGAGGGATGTATCGCGTCTGTTATTTTTTGATAAATCAGCTCACCTTTTTGTTGATTTACCCACCACGAAGGCCATTTTTAGCGGCATTCAGGCAGACCTATCCTGCACGCCACAAATTAGCCTCGCTGATTCTTCGAATTATCAAAACGTTATGCCTAGATGTATTCGTCCAAGGAATATTCAGGGTCCCGATAAAGGTGATCGTCATTGATTTCCGATTGAACAGTTGTATGGACAGGAAAAAGTTGAAATCCAATAGTTCAGGAAAATATACATCTTAGACAAGTACGCTTAAGCCGGATGAACCTGTGTCCCTCTGCGTTGTTCTATAACAGCTGTTATTTTCCTCAAGCGATTATCAGACACCTCAAAGCAATCTCAAAAAATTGACCTTCGGATTGTTTGTTCGCTTCTGTAATTTTGCTTTTCTAATTCTTTAAATTGCCGGGAGACTGTCCGACAGGATTGAGCCGCGCATCGTCGCCTCCATGGGGATGAGCCTCACCGCTTTCGGCCTGGGGCTTTTGATTCTCCTTAACAATCAGTCATCCATTCTTTTCATCGTGGTCATCCTTTTTATATTGGGATTAGGCTTCGCTTTTTTCTCCTCGCCGAACACCAATGCCATAATGAGCTCCGTAGACCAGCAGTTTTATGGTGTCGCATCCGGAACTCTGGCCACGATGCGCATCACAGGGCAGATGTTGAGCATGGGAATCGTGATGCTGATCTTCGCGCTTCACATAGGAGACGCTCCTATCACGCCGGAACAGTATCCATCGTTCATGGGAAGTATGCACAGCTCCCTAATAATCCTTAGTCTGCTCTGTTTCGGCGGCATCTTTGCTTCGCTTGCCAGAGGCAAGATCCGTTAGCTCTTTACTTTCCATGAAAGATATGGTCAGATTCTACAATTCCAATAGAGCAAAGCAACCTGGAAGAAAAGGATAGGGGACGGCAGAAATTTAAGTTAAAGTATGATAAAATCTAAGAAGTGGGCCAATTGACAAATGGCAGAGAAAAACTAAAATCAGAAAATAAAATCTGTCTCCAAATATGGGAGGAGGCTTGAACATGCTGATGATCGAAGACTTACAGGTGAAGATCGGTGACCGGGAGATTCTCAGGCATATCGACCTGGAAATCAAGCAGGGGGAAACGCATATTTTATTTGGTCCGAACGGTTCTGGCAAAACGACGCTCCTCATGACGATCATGGGCTATCCTCAGTATACCATTACGGCAGGGAAGATTTTTTTCAAGGGCGAAGATATTACATATATGCCCATCAATGACAGGGCAAAACTCGGTATTGGCATGTCCTACCAGCGTCCACCGACGATTCACGGTCTCAAGACCAGACAGATGGTGGAGATATGTGGGAGAGGAAAGGCTGATCCCGAAAAACTCGCCGCCGAGGTCAATTTTACGGACTTTCTGGACCGCGATATTAATGCAGGTTTCTCCGGAGGCGAAATAAAACGGTCCGAGCTCCTGCAGTTAATGGCGCAGGACCCGGACCTGCTTCTGTTCGATGAGCCGGAATCAGGCGTAGACCTGGAGAATATTTCCCTCATCGGAAATTCTATCAGCACACTCTTACAGAGAGAATTCAAGGACGACGCCGGAAAGTCTCACAAAGAACAGCGAGCCGAGCGGACCAAGATGGGACTTATTATAACCCACACGGGATTCATTCTGGACTATGTCACAGCGGACAGAGGACAGATGCTGTATGATGGATATTTGAGCTGCAAGAGCAATCCGTTGGAGATATTCAGATGCATCAAAGAGGCAGGATATGGGGAGTGTGTGCGATGTACGACGTAATTGATGAAAAGGCTGCCCAAGCCAAAGATAAGAAGGCGGCCATCGGGCCTGATATCGATCTATCGTCCTTCACAGCAGACCCCGTAGAGCATGCCTACCTGAATGACCTCACTAAGCTGCCTGCGATAGACCAGCAGAGAATAATTCAGGCAGGCCTGGACGCCACGGAAACCGGACGTTCAGGAACGTATCTTCAGAAGGATACATCTGTCGTGCACGCACATTCCATGCAGGATGGTTTGGAGGTTATTCCCATTAAGCAGGCCCTCAAGGAATGTGACTGGATCAAAGATTATTACTGGAAACTCGTCTCCGTTGACGCGGATAAATATACCGCGCAGGCGCAGCTCAATCTGCATGATGGCTACGTCATTCGTGCCTTGCCGGGAAGCAAGGTCATCTATCCCGTTCAGGCGTGCTTGTATATTGACAAGGAAAACCTGAGCCAGTATGTCCACAACTTAATCATTGCCGAAGAAGGGGCAGAGCTCCATGTTCTTACCGGCTGTGCAACAGCGTCCCATCTAAAACGCGGGCTTCATGTGGGCATTTCAGAGTTTTTCATCAAGAAAAATGCCAAATTGAGTTTCACCATGATACATCACTGGGCAGAGGAGATGATGGTCCGCCCGCGTTCAGTGGCTATAGTAGAAGAGGGCGGTCTTTTCCTCAACAACTACATCTGTATGCGGCCGGTAAAATCTCTGCAGATGTATCCGACGACTCACCTCGTGGGTAAGGGGGCAGTCTCACGTTTTTACAGTCTGCTGGTGGGAAGTCCCGGATCGGAGCTCGATGTGGGCGGCCGCATTGTCCTCAAAGCTGAAGATACTCGCGCGGAGATAATCGCCCGTGCCATCAGTAACGGAGGCCGGATCATCTCCCGTGGTGATCTGATAGGCGAAGTGGCCGGCGTGAAGGCCCACCTCGAGTGCCGGGGGCTGCTCTTAAAAGGTGGCCTCATCCATGCGATTCCCGAGCTTCAGGGAAAGGTGGATGGTGTAGAAATGTCACATGAGGCTGCCGTTGGCAAGATTGCTCAGGAAGAAATCCAATATCTCATGTCGCGGGGGCTTACGGAAGATGAGGCTACATCTACAATAGTCCGCGGGTTTCTCAGCGTTGACATCCCGGGGCTGCCATCGCAATTGAAGGCAGAAATAGAACGGGCTGTAAGTATGAGCGAAAAGGAACTTATGTAGTAAGTAAATTGGACCATTCATATTTGGCGTACATGCTGCATTCCAATATGAACATCAGCTCTATACCTCAAAGAGTCCGCGATCACTTTTCGTCAAAATCTCATTTCCATCCTCTCTGATCAGAATCATGTCCTCCAGCTTCACGACTCCTGCGGACTCATCCAGCATGTGCATATCCAGAGCTATGACATAGCCATTCTCTACCGGGGATTTATCGTATTCTGAGGGGATGGGAGGTTCGTTCAATTCCAACCCAATTCCATGGCCTATGAGACGCGACCTTTTTCCCCCACCGAAACTCTGGAATTGACCTTCTCTGCCAAGGGCCGATGCCTTTTCGACGGCCATCCTGTAGATGTCACTGCACTTCATCCCCGGCTTCATACCGGCGATGAGATGGTCGGCTATGGTCCTTAAATCTACGTACATGGACATGGCGCCTTCGGTTGCCTTTCCCAGGCAATAGGTCCTCGTCTGATCTGCATGATAGCCTTCAACAATTACGGGTATATCTACCATGACCAAATCTCCCCTGGATAATCTTCTTCGTGAAGGGCCTGCCGGTACAGATGGACTGAGCCCCACACCTGTGATCGTATAAACGACGCCGCTGGTCTTGAAAAGATTTTCTCCCGAAGAAATCGGTCCACGACTCATAAAAAAGTCCGGTTGCCTGATAAAGAATATGCCTTCATGCCCTGCCAGGCGATGCGCGTTCTCCACAGCGGCAGCGAGTTCCAGCTCTGTGATGCCCTCCTTCAAGGCAGCAAGGACAGCCTCGTGCCCCCGGTGAATGGCTTCGCAGGCTTTTCTGATTTTTTCTATTTCTCCCGGGTCTTTTGTTTTTCTCTGTTCCAGAATGACGGGACTGATATTCACGAAATCATAATCGCGGAAGGCCTTCTTGAATGGACCCAATTGTTCCACCGTCAAGACATCCAGTTCAGTGCCTATCCGACGGCCTTTACCGAGATCGCCAGAAATTTTATTGAAGATATTATCCAAACGGCGTTCTTCTACAACTTTTTCCTTTTCTATAAAGACATCGTTCTTGGCAAAATCGTAGCCACTTCTTATGAACAGACGGTAATCGTCAGGCAGAATCACGAGGTAAGAAGGCTGTGCAGTACCAGTGTAATAAAAGACGTCTCGCGAGTAAAAGATTAGAGCGCCTGCAAGATCCTGCTCTCCAAGCTTCCTCTGCAGATGGTTAATCCGATCATGCGGTTTCATAGCGAACCTCCTGCTGCCTTATGATTCAGAATATTCATTTATCTCTCGAAACCACTGAAAGCGCGCGCCTTATGGCTTCGGCAATCTGACGCTGAACAATGGGTTTCATGATAAATTCTCGTACACCGATGGCCCTTGCCTTTTCGTGTGTCATCGCTTCACTGAATCCCGTGCAGAGGATGACGGGTATGTCGGGACGCAAGCGCATGAGCTGCTGGGCAAGTTCGCTTCCCGTCATATTCGGCATGGTCATGTCAGTGATCACAAGGTCAAAGCTGTCGGGGAGGGTTCGGAAGAGTTCCAGGGCTTCCAGGCTGCTCGTCCTGCCTGTAACTTCATACCCCAGAGCGCTCAATGTGCCTATTGTGAGTTCAACGAGAGCTGCCTCATCATCCACAAAAAGGATGCGCTCTTTTCCACCGGGGATAGGCGTCTCGTCCTTCGCTTCCTGTTCAGTCTCAACTTCGGTCAGCATGGGGAGGTACATGTTGAAATCGGTACCTTTCCCCACCTCGCTTTGCACGGTGATTGCGCCGCCATAGCTTTTTACGATGCCGTATACGACGGAGAGTCCCAAACCGGTTCCCTCTCCTGGTTTCTTGGTAGTGAAAAAGGGATCAAATATCCGGTCCAGTGTCTCGTTATTTATGCCGGCCCCCGTATCACTTACCGTCAATCTTAGATACTTGCCGGGGGATAGATCATGATGAATAATCAGATTGTCGGGCGGTTCAAGATTCACAGGGACGAGACTTACCTTCAATTCACCTTTCATCCCTCGCATGGCGTGTTCTGCGTTGGTACAGAGGTTCATCAGTATTTGATGGATTTGTCCAGGATCGGCAAAGACTGTGTCCCAGACCTCATGGATTTCCTCGCGAATCTTGATTGTTGAGGGCAGGGATGCCCTGAGAAGCTTCAGGACTTCCTTGATAATGGGGCTGATCCTCATGGGTCGAGGATTTTCTTCGCTCTTGCGGCTGAAGGCGAGGATCTGTTTCACCAGGTCTCTTGCCCGTTCTCCGGCCTTGAATACCTGATCAAGATAGCGCCGCAGATGGTTATCCAGCGTACGTTCACCGAGGGCCATTTCCGTATAGCCTAAAATGGCGCTGAGGATATTGTTAAAGTCATGAGCAATTCCGCCAGCCAGAGTCCCGATGGCTTCCATCTTTTCTGCGCGTCGTAACCGCTCTTCGAGTCCCTTGCGTTCCGCCTCCATCTTCTTACGTTCTGTAATATCCCGCGCAGCGCCATGGTAGCCGATGATATTACCTTCAGCATCTCGAATGCCAGTGACGATGGTTTCATGCCATACCGTGGAGCCATCCTTATGGTAATACTCCAATTCTAATGTTGCGGTTCTATCCGGATTGACATCACTCTCACGATCACGTTGCGTCTCGAACTTGAGTATTTCCTGGACCTTTCTAAGTGATTCAGGGGTTATCCTTTCAAATAAGGCCTGTTTCATTCGCTCTTCCTGGGTAAAGCCGAGGGCTTTTGAAACAGAGGGACTGACATATTGAACTCCCAGATTGGCGTCCAGTGTCCAGATGACGTCGCTCATCCTTTCTGTAATAAACCGGTATTTTCCCTCACTCTCCAGCAGGTCATTTTCCGCCTGCTTGATATCGGTCACATCGTGAATTATTACCACTGTGCCGGCCGTCAGGTCATCGGCCCGCAGTGGTGCGGCTGTCACGATAACGTCGCGAAATACACCATCACTGCGGCGTAGCCTTGTTTCGGTCGATGCCAGACCCCGTTCCTGTAGATGCGTGTATAGTACCCGTCCTACTCGATCATACTCCTCGTCATTCTCATAAAGCATATGGGTGTCCTTGCCGATGACACTTTCCTCGGGGTAGCCAAAACTCTGGCACCAAAAAGTATTTGCGCTCTGATAGAGGCGGTTTTTCATGATGCAAATACCAACCGGTGCGGTCGCAAACACACTGCGCAGGATTGCCTCACTCGCCTTTAAGGCTTCCTCCGTCCGCTTGCGCTCGGTGATATCTTGTACAAGTCCTTCGAAATGGAGTATCTTCCCGTCGCTATCACGCACCGTCCGGGCATTATTGGATACCCAGATGATGTTCCCATTCTTCTTGCGAATCCTATACTCATACTTCTCAATGTGGTCATTCTTCTCAAGCGTTTCTATAAAAAACTCTCTATCATTCGGGTTCTCATATACCTGCGTGGAAATGTCAGTGACGCTTTGCAACATGTCCTCAGGAGATTCATAGCCATAGATACTGGCCATGGCAGGATTAACATGGATGAACTTTCCATCCAGTGTGCTCCTGTAAATGCCCTCCATGGCGTTTTCGAAGATGCTACGGTATCTCTCTTCCGCTTCTTTGATTTTCTGTTCGGCCCGCTTGCGGTCGGTGGTGTCGCGCACGATGCCCCGGAATCCGGTCGGATGACCCTCCACGTTCCTGATGAGTGATATAGAAACGTCGATATCTCTGCGATCACCGTCCTTCCTTATAATCTGCCACTCAAAGTTACTTACCTGTTCGCCGCTTCGGTAGACCCGGTTGTAAACTTGATAGACCCTGCGGCTGTTCTCTTCATCTGCGTATTGGCGGTTATTCATCCCCAATAGCTCATCCCTTTCGTAGCCCATGATCTTGCACATCGACTCGTTGATGAACGTAAAGTTGCCTTTGATGTCCACTTCATGGTAGCCCTCCTGCATGTTTTCGATGATTGTTCGATATTTCTCCTCGCTCTCCCGCAGAGCCTCCTCCACCCGCCTGCGGTCGGTGATGTCCCGTATTACGGCATGTATCATTGGGCGGTTGGCAATCTGGATTATATTGCACGACAGCTCTGTCAGAATAGGCGTACGGTCGGGGTCATGTTTTTGGTGAAGCCATTCGAATCTTGCTGAGCCTTTTTCAAGTATGGTCATCCGAATTTTCTTACCTATCTCTGATGATGGTGTTCCATCGAGCTGAAATTCGGGCGCAAAATTAACAGGTGTATGACCAAGGATTTCAGTTTTTTCCTGCAAGCCAAATAGTTTAACATGGGCATCGTTACAATCGACCATCTTCCCTTCGTGGTCTAATACAACCTGGGCATCAACGGATTTCTCAAATAGTGTCTTAAACCTATCCTCACTTTCACGCAACGCTCGCTCACTCTCTACGAGGCTGTTATATTGCGCTCGCATTTGCTCATCTACCGCTCGAAGCTGTTCGTAGGCCTTACGCAACTCGGTATCTGCCTTTTTGCGCTCGGCGATCTCCTTCTCCAGCTTCCGCAGGGCGACGGCCATATCCGCCCGGGTCGCCTCATCGGAAGCAAGCAGGTTCTCAATCTCCTTCTCGATCAATCGGTGGGATGGCTTTACGACAAACTCGTCGTAGTTATCGCCTTTGGCGATGAACGCTGTCTGGTCGGCCCAGCAGTTAGTTCCGAAGAGCTTCGAACAGTAGCCCGCCATCTTGCCAGCCAGCATCCCGCTTTTCCAGCACACTCCAAGTGATTTCTGGTAACGGCCCTCCCAACTGCCTTTTACGCGAAAAAGGCATTCCCTTTTCGCAACGTCGAGGGAAGTTAGCTCCCAGTAACCCCAACCGGCCACTGCCGCAATATTGGCTATAGCCTTGAACCCTTCGCGGAAATCCGGATAATTTGAAATTACCTGCCAGTCAGCTTCTACGCTTTTTCGCCCCTCGCTCTGCAAAGCAAGAAAGAAGCGAACCGTGCCCACCATGGCCTGAACCCCGGACATCAATCCTGCCAGGGTGGTGTCAACCCACATCATCGCCACAGGCAGGTCCTCGAATGTGCAGGTTCCGTTATCGGCATTCCATGCAACATTAATCCCGGAGACCTGGATTTTGCTGGGCGTAAATGACTTTCCTTTCAGCCCCACCACATGTTGCTGCTTTTCACCCTCCGTGAGCTTGCGCCCTGATTCCGATTGTTCCAGTTCCGCAATTCTCTGTCTCAGAGAAGCCAGTTCCTGGATCAGTGCCTGCTTTGTCTTGGATTGATCTTTCATAGGGACGTCCCCTGCGTTTTGATATTATCGTGAGGTTGGAAAGGTAACGAGTGACGGGCTTTGCCTGATTGCGAATCCTCAGAAAAAAACGTATAAATCTTCAGTCAAAATTAAATACCATCTGAAAGGGTGGTTGTCCACAAAAATTACGCTACGCTTGACTTCAGTCAATTCAGCATTGAAGAATGTTTCCTGTTACCTGCAAGTATAATAACCAGTTAAAAAGTTATCATGGGAATGATGTCAAATGGCGGGTGAAGTTCTCCTGGCGGTAGCTTCTTTTAATCCGGCGGTGAACCGATGGTAACTTGGCGTTAGCAGCATGAGGATTTCTTGTGATCCCCGGTTTGCCCGCAAGATTCTATCGAACCGCAACAGGCCGCGTCGCTTCGGCCCAGCATGGAGTTTATGACTGCGGCAGCGCAGCCCACACCTGCTTGCACGGAAAACGCCCCGGTAGGGCAATTACGGCTGCAGGCCCCGCATTCCATGCAGGCGTCTCTGTCTTGAATCAATACGTGCCCTATGCCATTTATGGCAATGACCGCCTGGGGGCAGACCTCGCCGCACATGCCGCAGCCGACACATTTTTCCTCATTGAGCTCGAGCGTTACCACGTCTTTCAGATAGGTCATTCTTTCCATTTGCAATCTCCTACGCGATAAAGCGGGACATCAGCCAGAGCCCGACACCGGCAACGCCAGCACCGATCTCCAGAGGTATGGCAATGCGCATTTCCTTTTTTACTCCCGAAAGGGAGGTGTACGTTGAGGCGCCGGTAAAATTCATGGCCATATATGCCGCTAAAGCCGGTATCAGCAATAGCCATGACAGAGCTTCGAGCCTTCCCGACCAGAACGTGAGGTCGGGGTTCCTCATGATCAGGAGGACGAATGCCGCAACTATACCGACTATACAACCCTTGAGCGAAAAAGCCCTGCCGGGAAGAAGAGGCAGCAGGATCGGCGTCAGGACAGCACCGGAAATGATTGCAATCAATATGGCAACGACAGCAAAAAAACCATAATTCATCGCATTTGCCCAGTATCCTGCGGGCCCGCCCAGGCCGCCGGAAAGGAAGAAGAGGAGCATGAGAAGAATAGCTGCCTTGAATGCTGCCACAAGCTCTATGGGGATCAAGGCTACCCGCTCACGCAGAGTGAAGGTTTTCATGCGCATCTTCGGTGTCGCTATGAGACCGGCTTCTAAATAGGCAGGCAGATCTGAAGCCCGGATGGGGCCGTACTTAACCTTGAAACCGGAAAATTTTTTTACCAGGTGGGCGGCAACACCGGGGCCGGAGAGCTGAGGAAGGATCAATTCCCTGTGGGTGACAATGTTATCCAATCCGCTCATCTTTATCCGACGCGCAAGTTCCTCCGTCCCGAACGTACCCTTGCCTGCCGCACACCAGACGTTGATTCCCTCTGTGTCCAGAACGAGGAGCCAGGCATCACGCCCGGGAAGGGCTTCACGGAGCCGGTCAAAACTCATCTTGTAATTTGCAGTAACCAGTACATGCGATTCATTGTCCGGATTCCCGAGGGCATAGAGACCGGGTTCAACAGCATAGTCCATACGGCCGACACCCCAGCGGGCTTTTATTGTCCCCCAGTTATCCTGCCATGTTAAGACAGAGGTGACCTTTGGCGCCAAACCTGCGGGTGTCTCGATTGAACCAACGACGAATGGCTGATTAAGACTGGGGAGGCCCACCTGAATCTCACCTGTTTGCGTCAGTTGTGAAATTACGGGAAAGACAAATGGGACTTTTTTCACTCCGCTCTTGCTGGATTGGCTTTCTCCGATGTTACAATCAGGGTGACACACTTTTTTGCTCCTTTAGGGTTACTCACTACACGGGCAGGCTGACGAAGATTTTTTTACAGCATCGATAAAAAGCTTCACAGCCTCATACACAAGTTTCCTTTTCTTCTCGGGAATTCGTCCTTCAATAGCGCCGACAAAACCTTCAAGGCATAACCACACTTTTCTGTGAACTTTCCTGCCTGCCGGTGTCAATATCAAATTCACCGCCCTCGAATCATGGTCAGATATCTTGCGATCAATCAGTCCCTGCCTGACCAGCGGGTTCACGAGTCTCGTAGTTGTGCTCTTATCAACGGCGAGGATCTGATGAAGTTCCAACATTTTCAACTTCTCTTTTTTTGCAACCTCATCGAGTATGAGAAACTGGGTAAAAGTCACGTCCTCACAAAATATGGCATCCTGACGGCAATAACGAACGACCTGGCAGAGCTCCGATACCAGGGACAGAACATCTCGGTTAATACTGGCTACATTCCTTTTCATAGTTGTATAATACAACCATTGTCAGCCTTTGTCAATATCTTTTTCGTCAGGGGAAAACTCTCGTTTCTGTGAGATATTAGCTGGAAAATCTGCGGTACCGTCTGGATACATTGTACTTGCAAGTAAATTTACTCCGAAGTAATATGAGCCAATAAAGCGATGAAACCCTCTATCGCAAAATCCAACACGATAAATAAAAGGAGAACCTATGAGATTTTCGGATGACATCTATGTTTATGAATGGACAGACTCTTTTGAAAATAACTGTAACAGCTTTTATATAGGCGGCACAGTCAACGCCCTTGTTGATCCCGGATTGAAGGGTTTCGTGCCTAATCTTCTTGCAAGCATGGAAGAAGACGGGATAGAGAAAAGTACGATTAAATATGTCATCAATACACATTCCCACCCCGATCACTTTGAGGGGTCCGTCTTGTTTAATGACTCGGATATAAAAGTCGGTCTTCACGAAAAGGAGATGGAGTTCTTAAATGGCGCGGGTTCCAGCCTGTATAACCTGTTCGGCATGAACCTTCCTGCCATACGCGTCGATCTGCCCCTTACGGACGGCAAGATTTCTCTGGGAGACGAATCATTTGAAATTTTTCTCATACCGGGGCATTCACCAGGCTCCATCGGTCTGTACTGGCCTGCGCGGAAAGTCCTTTTCTCCGGGGATGTAATCTTCTATCAGAATGTGGGAAGAACAGATTTCGCGGGAGGCAGCGGCTCCTACCTGAAGCAAAGCATTGTAACCCTTTCAAAGCTCGACGTAGATACACTCTTCCCAGGCCACATGAACATTATAGACGGCGCCAGCGAGGTGAAGAAAAACTTTCAGATGGTGCAAAAGCATGTCTTCCCGTACATATAGCGAAAACGCTGAGACTAACATGAGGTGAAGATAATTCTTATATCTACTATCGGTCAAAGCGACGTCGTGAAGATAGAGCGGATCGGGGATTCTTAATTACAGATGAAAGGATGGCATGTATGGCTGTGGAGATGACAACGTTTGATCTTTCTTTTTCCACGTCGGGGAATACCGATGTTATAGATTTGACCCGCCAGGTGTTGGACCGGGTTGCTGAAACCAATCTGGAAGACGGGCAGGTGCTTCTCTTCGTTCCCGGTTCTACAGGCGCCATAACGACGATAGAATATGAACACGGCGCCGTCAGCGATCTGAAGGAGGCAATAGAAAACCTCGCGCCTGAGGGCAAATACTATCACCACAACGAACGATGGGGTGATGGAAACGGACATGCCCATGTAAGAGCGGCCCTCCTGGGTCCATCCTTGACTATCCCCGCGATCAACGGGCGTCTGCAATTGGGAACGTGGCAGCAGATCGTATTTATTGATTTTGACAACCGGCCAAGGCAGAGACGCGTAATCATGCAGGTTTCCGGAAAGACAAAGAAGAAGGGAGCAAAACCCGGGAAATGATGAAAGAGGGTTTTCATCCTCGGGAAAGCGCGGCGGATTTCGAAAATAGGCTACGCCACAGAATGAATTAGATGATGTCCTGACATTTTCTGTTTGATGAGACCCTCTTCCAAGAGCTCAATCAAGTGCGCGTATGTTTCATTGACGGCCAAGAACTGATCAAATTCAGGCAAGTCTCGTCCGAAGATATCAAGAGATATCTGAAACGTTGTCTTCGGACCTCCTTTGACGGATTCAAATACGAGGCTTTTTCGCTCCCTGTGGTGTTCCCTGATTTCTTCCACCCGCGCCTTCAGATTTGGAAAGGGATCGCCATGGGCGGGATAAACCTTGACAACGGGGAGGTCTTCAACATTTCGAAGTGAGTCCAGAAAGCTCCTGAGAGGTCGAAACCCCGTATTATAGGGATCGGGGCTCAGGTTAGGTGTGATCTCCGGCAAAATATGATCACCGGAGAGCAGTATTCCTTCTCCCCGGAAGAAGAAGCACACCTGCCCGCTCGTATGGCCCGGCACCGCTATTACCTCAAATTCCCTATCGCCGACCTTCTGAGACCCGTGGTCTTCAAGACTCGTATCGACTTTGAAGGGGATCGTAGCCTTTCGGAAAGAGCTAAGGAGCTCCAACAGGGCATCCATAATTTTCTCTCTTAGCCCCTGCTCACGGTAGAATATTTTTACCTGATCAAAATCAAGACCCTTTTTCTGATCGTTATAAATTCTCTGCGCATCCACCTCGGACATAGCAACCAGAGCCCCTGATATCTCCTGGATACGGCCTGCTATGCCGCAATGATCCGCATGGAAATGTGTTATGAATATCCGATCTATGTCGCGGATGACCTTGCCCACGGATTTCAGAGATTCCTCAAGAACGGAAAAAGTCTCCGGCGTGTTCATGCCCGTATCAAAAAGCGAAACGCCGTCGTCGTGCACGAGTGCGAACACATGGACGTGCTTCAGCCGGAAGGGCATGGGCAGCGTGATCATGTAAAAACTCTCAGCTATCTTTTCAATCAACTGTCTTCGGCCCTCCATGCCGCGCGCATATCACCATGTTTCACATTTCCTGTCAATGTGGAGGTTTATATTTTTCTTGTGGTTGAGGACTTCATTTGCTAAATAGCTTTCCATGTCAACAATTTCAATTGTGAGAAAACCTTACATTATCGGCGTGATGGGAAGTCACCGCGATGAGTCGCCAGCGGTCATGGAAGATGCCCGGCGCCTGGGAGAGGCCATCGCCCAAGGTGGCTATGTCTTGCTGACAGGAGGCGGGCCTGGTGTCATGAGGGCTGCCTGTGAAGGGGCCCATAATGCCGGAGGGCTTGTTATCGGAATTCTTCCCAATGACAAACAGCACCCCCTGGAAAAATACCCCAATGAGTTTGTTGATATCCCGATATTCACAGGGATGTATGATGCAAGAAATGTCATCAATGCCAAGACGCCCCATGTTCTTGTGGCCCTGAGCGGGGGGGCAGGCACCCTCTCTGAAATAGCCATTGCCATCCGCAGCGGGACCCCTGTAATAAGTCTTCACTCTCCACCATTTACGATCCCAGAGGATCATGACTTTGTTGCAGTCAATACAGTTGAGGAAGCTCTCCGGGAGATCGAAAAAATCCTGGCAGGGCTGAAGAAAAAATAACCACCCTGAGGTATTCACCCAAAATTATAGTCTATGGTGCAGTGGAATGTACTCTTAATCGCCTTCTTGGTGGCTTTTGCCGCAAGCTCCGTATTCCGCTTACTCCTCACGTATATGAATGTCAGTCATCTGCGCCGGCACGGCCATGATGTACCTGAGGTCTTCCAGGGAGAGATCGACGAGGCCACACTTGCGCGCATGACCGCATACACGGCGGATTCTTCCCGGTTTGGCGCTGTAGCGCATTTCTTCGATGATGCAGTCACCCTCTTGGTCCTTCTAAGCGGATTCCTGCCGCTGCTGGTCGGTATAGTGCTCTCCTGGAATCTCCATTTTATCCTGTCCGGCCTGATTTTTTTTGGCTGCCTCGCCTTGTTAAGCGGCATTCTGGATATCCCTTTTAGTCTGTACAGTACATTTGTGATTGAGAAGAGATATGGATTCAGTACAATCACCATCAAACTATGGATTACCGACCTCATCAAAAGTCTTCTCTTATCTGCAATTCTGATGGGGATTCTTTTAGGCGCCATGCTCGCTCTTGTCTATTATGCCGAACACTCCTGGTGGCTATGGGCCTGGCTTGTCTTTTCCACTTTCCAGATGCTCATTGTTTGGCTCTATCCCGTTCTGATAGCCCCCCTTTTCAATAAATTCGAACCCATTGAAAATGAGGCATTGAAAGAATCCATCATTGCCCTCATGGCAAAGGTAGGACTGAAAACCGGCGGGGTTTTCCAGATCGACGCGGGGAAAAGGAGCAAGCACACCAACGCCTACTTTACGGGCTTCGGTAAGACAAAACGCATCGTCCTTTATGATACCCTGCTCAAATCCCACGCGTCCGAAGAGATACTGTCCGTCCTGGCCCATGAGGCGGGGCACTGGAAAAAGAGGCATATCATAAAGCAACTGATTCTGATGGAAACCTTTTCTCTCGTCTTCCTCTATCTGGTCTATCGCCTCATAGACTGGTCTCTGCTCTATCAAACCTTTGGTTTCGCCGACAAGCTTCCTTATGTAGGCCTCTTGTTGATAGCCGCCCTTTTTGGGCCTGCTGCTTTTTTTCTGACGCCCATAGGCGCCATGCTCACAAGAAGATTCGAGAGGGAAGCGGATGACTTCTGTTTCAATCTCGTCGGCACTACCGTACCCATGATAAACGCGCTGAAACGTCTTGCAAAAGACAATCTCGCCAATCTTCATCCTCACCCGTTTTATGCCTGGTTTTACTATTCACACCCCCCGCTGACTGAACGGATTGCCCGCCTGCTGCGGATGAAAGATTCAAAGAAACCATAATAAAAATGCCCTTGATTTTAATGGTGAGATTAAGGTTCATCCGGTTGATGCATGCTTCCTGTACTCAATAAGGAACGTCAAAGACAGGATATCTAAGATTTCAAATCATAATCAACGATGTCATTACCTCTATAAGTATGATAGTAATGACGTGGCGCTGCGGGAAGCCTGATGGCAGTTGGACAAATTTCCTATGTTTTACGAAGTTCGTTTTTAGTCCTTATTGCCATAATATCCGAAATGATGTACATAGGCATTCAATTGTAATTATGTAATTCCGTTATCTCTAAAATAGAGGACTGAAATGGCAACGCGCAGAGAGAAGATTGTGGAAAAGGCATTGGAGTTACTGGACGGCAATCCAGATGGTTTGCGCTATTCGGCATTGGTAAAAGAGATATCGAAAACCATGCCGGAAGTACCGGTCAACACTATCCACGGGACGGTATGGGATCTCGATGTTCAACAGTCTTCAAGAATATATAAACCTTCTCGGGGTCTATACAGACTAATAAAGTATAAGCCGGACGACTCTGGGGCTCTCCCATTGGAGCCTGTAGCTCCAAAACCGAAGATGGCCACGGCTGTCAAAGAGGAGGATTTCTATGGCCCCTTTGCTGACTGGCTTGTTAACGAACTGGAAGACTGCACCAAAGCAATAGCCCTCGGTGGAAACAGATTTAAGGACAAATGGGGAACACCAGATGTTCTGGGGAAGAATGAGTCGAAAAGAAGCGACATAATTCAAGGCCCTATTGAAATTGTCTCTGCCGAAATAAAAACAGACTCCAATCAACTTATCACGGCTTTTGGCCAAACGTGTTCGTATCGACTGTTCAGCCACAAAGTGTATCTCGTCATTCCCCGGAATTCTCCCCAAGATGACATCGCCAGACTTGATTCTCTTTGCATGGTTTTTGGTATTGGTCTTATACTTTTCAATTCGGAAAACGTTGAAAATCCCGAATTTGACATACGAGTACGGGCTATAAAGCACGACCCGGACATGTATTACGTAAATAAGAACATGAAGTTAATCGAAAAGGAATTATTCCAATGAGATAACCAATAAGCGCTTGCACCGGATCGCCGACAGATCCGGCTCCCGGTGACCCGCATCGTTCAGTTCAGTGAAAGGATAACATGCAGCCACCACTTCCAAGTAGACTCGGAAAAACGACGAGGACGAAAAGTATCGACGGTAGACCTGTGATTTATACCGTGGTAGATGAGGATGTTTTTCTCGCGCTTTCGAATGAGCGGAAGGCATTTTGCCTTCATAAGATTCGCCATGCCAATGGTAAAGAAGAGTTCCGCATCGGTTATTATATGATCGCACATCGTCCTCGGATGAAAGGCAAATGGGCTTGGGGTCAGTTCGCCCCGATCATGACTGCGCAAGAGATGGACCTTATTTTTCAGCATGTGAAAGCGAAAGGTTGGATTTAGTAGATAAGAGGCCGAACCATTAAGTCGAACGAACTACGAGGAGTCAGGTTGCACTGTTTGGTGAAGTCAATGTCAGAGGCGGATTGAAGTACTGCTTCCTGTAACATTGTTTTTCTCATTCAGCCCATTCATTCAACATTTCAAACAGAAGGTATTAACAAATCTTGTGGTTTATTCATGGTTGATGTATAGAATGGCATCAATTTGTAAGAGGGGTGCCACTATGATGAAATCTTCTCTTATACGAATCAACCTGATCTTTATTCTACTTGTCTTATTTGCTCCCAGTCTTACATCCGCTGAAACAAAAACCTTCATTAAGGAGTACACCTACTATGCAGGTGATGAGGACAGCAGGAATTCGAGCAGAACCATCGCACTCAGGGAGGTAAAAAGGCTTCTCTTGGAGGAATTAGGTACTTATCTGGAAAGCCAAACAGAAGTGAAAAACTTTCAAATGACAAAAGACCAGATTATCACCCTGACAGCAGGAATAGTGAGCACTGAGGTTATAGAAGATACGTGGGATGGCAGAGTATACTGGCTTAGAGCGAAAATCGCCGCAAATCCGCAGGACGTGATAAGATCCATAAATAGTCTTCGTAAAGACCGCACAAAGGTTAAAGACTTAGAGGAATTAAGAAAAAAATCCGAAGAGCTTTTACGGGAAAATGAGCGGCTAAATAGAGAGTTAAGGCTGGCAAAGGGTGGAACGAAACAAAAAGCAACACAAGCATATAAGCGAAATATTGATAATTTGAGTGCCACTGAATGGTTTGAAAAAGGCTATGAATTAGCTATGTCCGGTAACAACAGCGATGCAGTAAAAGCTTTTAGTAAGGCCATAAAATTGAACCCGCAGTATGTACATGCATATATTGAGAGAGGGTTTGCCTATGACATGCTTGGCAATCATCGGCAGGCGTTTAAGGATTACAACAAGGCCGTAGAAGTGAACCCGCATTATGCAGGTGCATACTTTGTCAGAGGGATGGCTTATGGTGGGCTTCGCAATTATCGGCGGGCGATTGAGGATTACAATAAGGCTATAGAACTGGATCCGCAGAATTCACAGGCATACGTTGGCAGAGGGGCTACTTACGCCCTGGGACTTGGCGATATTGAGCGGGGAACTGCAGACATGAAAATTGCCGCCAGATTGGGGAATAAGAAGGCACAAGATTTTTTAAGAAGGCAAGGAATTGATTGGTAGCCTTCTTTCAAATGGCGTTAATACCATTGCTGAAGAGTTTAGCTGAAGCGTTTCTCTCTTTCCATCCGTAATCCTCAGTTTTGATAAATGACGACTGCTAAACAGTAGGTAGGTGAAGCCAGTCAAGGTTCAATTGAAGCTCTCCGCAGCGTGCTGCGGAGAATCTTCGATTCTTAAGGAGCAGTAGTTCGTCATTCGCTCGCTACCGAATTCAACAGATTATCAACTCAAAAGTACGCATGAACCGGATGAACCATTATTAAACTATTAGAGAGAGATTCTTGAAGAGGTAAGGTGCAATGCCGATCTATGAGTTTTACTGTCGCAGGTGCAATACGATCTACAGTTTTTTCTCAAAAACCATAAACACCAACAAGGTCCCCAACTGTCCCAGGTGCAAAAGAGTAAAATTAAAGCGTCAGATGTCTATTTTTGCCAAGGGCTCCGGGAGAAAAGATGAAGCAGCCGATGACGGCATGCCTCCCATGGATGAAGCGAAGATGGAAAAGGCAGTGGCTATGCTGGCCGGTGAAGCGGACAAGATTAATGAAGACGATCCCCGTCAGGCGGCAATGCTGATGAGGAAACTCTCCGATGCTACCGGAATGAATCTGGGACCGGGCATGGAAGAGGCCCTGAGCCGCATGGAAAGAGGAGAAGACCCGGAAAAAATCGAAGCCGAGATGGGGGATATACTGGAAGGTGAAGAACCTTTTATCTTTGGGGAGAAACGGAAAAAAGGAGTCATCAAACCAAGACCCAGGATTGATGAAACGCTTTATGATCTCTGATACTGTTGTTTTTACTGTCATTGCGAGGAGCCTTGCGACGCGGCAATCCTATTGACTATCTATTGATTAAGAGATTGCTTCACTTCGTTCGCAATGACAAAATGGAAATTCTCCAAGGCCTTATCTGCAATCAAATCTGCAATAAATCATCGCCAGTTTCAATGAGATAATCAGGCCTGACCGTCTCGAGTTTTTCTTTGGAGTGCCAGCCCCAGGTCACGGCGACTGTTTTTACCCCTGCCAGCCGCGCCTCTTTTATGTCTCCCGTCGTATCTCCAATGTAATATGTTTTGTCCTTTTCCACCTGAAAAGAATTCATGGCATGGAGGATTTTATCTATCTTGCTGCAACCGAAGTCGGCTCCCAGAACATCCCTGAAACAGCCATCAAACCCATGCTTGGAAAGGATGCCATTAATCACCCTCGACACATTTGAGGAGATAACGGCAAGTATATTCTCCTTTTTCAGTTCCATGAGGACGGGCAAGAGCGGCGCAAACGGCGCCATCTGATCGCAGTCGTCCTCAGTGGGAATGGATCTTGACGCATTCATAAATGCCAAGAGGTCTATACCCTTTTTTACAATGCCCTCATAAAAATTATCTTCAAACAAGGCAAGGAAATCGTCCCGGCTCTGAACGGCGGGACTGCCGATTTTTTCCAGGCAAAGCTTCACCCTTCGTTCATATACGGCGAGGGAATCGACGAGGACACCGTCAAAATCAAAAAGAAACAATTTCTGCATCGTCTTATACCCGGATAATCAGCCCAACTGGTGGGGAAATACTAAAGCGGCAAGCTCTTTGCGCCATCCTTTTCCGGGCGATGTGTAACACTCTTAATCCATATGGTCAACATCTTATCCGCACGGAGAATCTTGTTGGCCGTCAATTATGGGCTCTTTGGACCTCTAATTGATAAGTGTCAATTATGCTCACGGATGGCAGTTCAGGACTGCGGAGTGCAGGCCCTCCCTTTGAGACTGAAAAGCAAGCGAAGGATTTTTTTCGTCGTCTCGCTGAAAATCTTGCCGGAAAAGAACTGACCGGCAGCGCGCTTGGAAATCTCTGACAAGGTCGGATAAATATGGACGGCGCCGGCGATAGTGGAGAGCTTAACAGCGCCTGCCATGGCAATGACCCATTCATGGATGAGTTCCCCGGCGTGGCTGCCGATAATCTGACAGCCAAGGGGCTTTCCTTTGGGATTCAGAAGAATCTTGATCTTGCCCAGAGTCTCCCCCTCGGCAAGGGCGCGGTCATTATCCACGAAAAGTTCCTCAATGATCTGATAGTCCATCCCCTCCTTTCGTGCACGTTTCTCGTTGAGCCCGATACTGGCGACTTCCGGGTCTGTATATGTGCACCATCCGATCCGGCTGTAGTCTGCCTTACGGGGGAGGTGGAGGACCGAATTAGTCAGAGCGATGCCTGCTTCATATCCCGCTACGTGCGTGAAGGGCAACTGGCCATTCACATCGCCGCAGGCATAGATGTGGCTGATGTTGGTCTTCATCCGTGCGTCCGTCGGGATGCCTCTGGCAGTGAAGGCTACACCGGCCGCTTCCAGGCCCAAGCCTCCGACATTAGCTCCCCGGCCCGTTGCCACGAAGATTGCGTCTCCTTCAATGACCTTCTCTTCTCCCGCACCGTTTGCGGGAGCAGTAGTCAACAGAATCTTTGAACCCCGGGATTGTGCCCGAACCGCCTTTATTCCTGTGTGTATCTCCAATCCTTCGCTTACCAAGCGTGTCATGAGAACCGCGGCCATATCCGCATCTTCGGGCCCCAGGATCTGGTCCATGAATTCGACTATGATTACCTGTGATCCCAGACGTCCAAAGGCCTGGGCTATTTCCAGTCCGATGGGCCCGCCTCCCAGAACGATGAGACGGGAAGGGAGTGTTTCCTGTGAGAAAACAGTTTCGTTCGTCCAGTAAGGAACACCGGCGAGACCTTCTACGGGAGGAACCACTGGGCCTGAGCCTGTCGCAATGATCCAGTTCTTCGCCGCGATCCGCTTCCCGTCCAGGGTAACCACGTGATCATCCGCAAAGACGGGTCGGCCAAAACGCACCTCCGCGCCGAGGCCGCAGAATCTCTCCACGGAATCATGATGCTGGATTTTGGCGATGACCTCTTTCACGCGGTTCATTACAGACGCAAGATCTACAGCAGGCATGGAGAGCGCCGGCAACCCGAATTCCTGAGACCTCCTCGCAAGGGACCAAACGCCGGCAGTTCTGATAAGTGTTTTTGAAGGGACGCACCCGTAATGCAGGCAATCCCCGCCAAGCCTGTCTGATTTCTCAATGAGGATCGTCTTGGCGCCAAACTGGGCGCCCCCAGCCGCGGCTGTCAGTCCCGCTGCACCCCCGCCGATAATTCCGAGATCGTAATCAAAACCTCCCATGTCCTGCTCTCCTTTAGAAACAATGTGCCTTTAGACTCACTTTTCCTTCCTGATCTTTTTTATGATCTTCGGGATAAAGAACGAAAAGACGAAGAGCCCGATGGAGAAAAATACCTGGAAAGACAAGAGCTGGCTCCAGTCTCCGCTTGCCCACATATCTTTAATGGTACCAACGAAAAATGTAAATATGAACGTCCCGACGATGATACCGAGACCGGTCGCGAAGACGTAATCCCGGAAGCGGACCTTCGTCAAACCCATGCCGAAATTCAAGGGAGTGAAAGGGAAGTAAACCAAACGCAGATAAAGGACAGTGGCAAAACCGTTACGCTCAATGGCATCATCGTATTTTCTTAGCCTCTCGCCGATCAAGGAAGCGGCAAAGTCCCGTCCCAGTGTCCGTCCTATCCAGAAAGCGACAGACGCTCCGGCCATGGCTCCCATCCAGACGTAGAGAAATCCCCAGTAAGGACCAAAGATGGCTGCTCCCAGCACAGTGAGCAGTATCGCTGGCACAAAGAGGCAGACCCCGACAGTATATATGAGCATAAATATTACAGGGGCCCAAAAACCCGCGGCCTCCAAAAAGTTACCTAAGAAATCACGGGTGAGCAGATCCTTCACATGGGTGAAACGGACCACATAGATTGCCGCAGCTATGAATATGACCAGCGTAATGGCTTTTATGGTCGCAATTCTTTTTGACGTCGTTGATTGCGCGGTCCCGCTGCTCATGGGTTCATCTTTCCCAAAACTGTCTTTGGTTTGTTTCAACTGAATATGATTGACCCACCGCAGGACGAACCGGCGCCCGCCGTGCACGCAAAGCAGTGTTCTCCCGTCACGATCCTGCGCTTCCACAGGTAAGCGGGGTCAAAGAAATGGATACTGTCAGGAGCTCCGTGGTTCACCTGCAGGCCAAGGGCCAGATTAAAATCGCAGTCATAAAGGGCTCCATCCCAGCCGACGCTGACCTGGCGCCGACACATCAACCCCGGCAGTGTTTTTTGATTGAATGACTTCCGAAGGAGCCGTATATAAGTTTCTGCCTGGTCCTGCCGGACAAGCTCTTTCCTGAAGCGCCCAAGTGCCATGTTCGTTATGGTGAGCAAATTAGTGAAAGCGATTCCAAAACGGTCATGCAATTCGTGCCGATAGTCTTCCTCAAGGCCAAGCTGCGGCGGCGGCAGAAATGGCCCTCCCGGATTATATACAAGGTTCATGGTTAAGGAAGACTGCGTGCCGTAGCCAAGGGCGTTGAGCCGTCGGATGGCCTCAATGCTCTTCTCGTAGACTCCTCCGCCCCGCTGGAAGGATACATTCTCTTCCATGTAACACGGCAGAGAAGCCACGAGTTGAACACAGTGCTCACGGAAAAAATCGGGCAGGTCTTCCATTCCGGGCTCAAGAAGTACGGTCAGGTTCGTACGCACCTGTACGTTATGATTCCTCTCCCGGAGAGCCTTCACAAAAGGCCGGAAATGAGGATTCAGCTCCGTGGCTCCGCCTGTAAGGTCAACAAGCCGGCAGCAGGAACTCTCCGCCGCTTTCAGGACCAATTTCATGACGGGCCATTCCATCATCTCCACTCGCCCCGGAGAGGCTTCCAGATGGCAGTGGAGGCATTGCTGGTTGCATTTCATGCCCATGTTTACCTGCAAAATTTCTATCTCCTGGCTCAAGAGCCCCTTATGTCCATGCCGGGCGATCTTTTTTTCAAAAGCGTTCATAAATGGTCTTCTTCCGTGCAAGGTTAGGTTGCGTCTCTGATGCCCTTCGATTTCGACACGTATTCACGATATGAGACCTTTGAAAAACACCCTATTTGTCATTGCGAACGAAGTGAAGCAATCTCATAAGCTATTGACATCAGATAGATTGCCGCGGCGCTCACGCGCCTCGCAATGACACAAAGTGCAGATTTTCAAAGGTCACGATATACCATGGCGCTTTTCCTTTGAAAATCTTTTTGCTCCTTTTCGTGAGGGGGACCGGAGTTAAGGATTTCCCCAGAGTTCTTTCAGCCGCTGATCACGGCCACAGTTGTGACGGTAGAACTTGTATCGCAGAGGGTTCTTCTGATAATATTTCTGGTGATAGTCCTCTGCCGGGTAAAACTGCGTGGCCTGGGTTATCTCGGTATAGATAGGCCCTTTGAACCGACGTGACTTCTCCAGGGCTTTCTTCGATTCTTCGGCAAGGCGCCTCTGTTCCTCATTCTGATACCAGATCGCCGTGCGGTATTGCGCTCCCACATCGCAGAACTGACTGTCTTTAACGGTCGGATCTATATTGTGCCAGAAGACATCGAGCAGTTTGGAGTAACTGATTACTGCCGGATCGTATGTTATCTCTATCGCCTCGACATGGCCCGTCGCACCTGCAGAGACCTCTTCGTACGTGGGATTCTTTTTATGCCCCCCTGTGTAACCCGAAATGACTGCTTTGACGCCTTTCAATTTGTCAAACGCCGGCTCCATGCACCAGAAGCAGCCACCGGCAAACAGGGCTTTTTCGAGACGGGGGACAGAAGCCGCCTTGCCGCCGTCTTTTGCAAAGACGGAACCTGTCATCAACATGAGACTCACTGACAACAAACCGGTTAACAACTGTATTTTCATGGTATCTCTCCTTCGCTGTATTCTTCAACTTGCCTGCAATTTAAGTGTGCGTCGCATTCCTATTTTGCCTGAAAGAGTTTCTTGTAATCCCCGTACCCCTCTTTCTCCAGGTCTTCTTTCGGTATAAATCGCATGGCGGCGGAATTCATGCAATACCGGAGCCCCGTCGGTGGCGGCCCATCCGGAAATACATGGCCAAGATGAGAATCGCCGTGTTTGCTTCTCACCTCCGTTCGGACCGTAAAAAGCCCCCTGTCTTTGCGGGTTACAATATTCTCCGGAGCAAGAGGCTTTGTAAAGCTTGGCCAGCCGGTCCCCGATTCAAACTTGTCCTTAGAACTGAAAATGGGTTCTCCGGAAACGATATCCACATAGATGCCGTCCCTCTTGTTATTCGCGTATTCGTTTTGAAAAGGCGGCTCGGTCCCTTCCTTTTGGGTTACCTTATACTGAAGGGGAGTCAAATTTTTTCTCAAGGTTGCATCGTCGGGATTTTTAAAATGCTTCCAGTCCGCCGACTTCGGTCTCTCCATAGTTATGCTCTCTTCTTTCATCTTACCTTTCTCCTTTTGCTGTGCCATGCCAGAATTATGGAAACACAGAATCATGAATACCAAAGCAAATACCATCGTAAATATTTTCATAATACCTCCGGGAATCAGATACACGAACCAACTTTATTTTAGATAAACTGCGGATTACCTGTATATAAGAATACTACGGATTTTTCATATGCAAAAGACTTATTTGTCCATCAGCAAATGGATGAAGTTAGATAAAGAAGGCAGAGGAAAAGCTCTTTCTTGCCACAGGTGGAAGAAGATCAGCCGTTTAGTGAAGATATGTCTGGTCTAAATCTTTCAAATCGGCGTTCAGATACTTCTTTGTGCTGTTCCAGTCAGGATAGCTTATCCGATCTTTAGTCAGATGAACCAAACCGATTATTTGAGTGTGACCGTACCTGCTTCTGGCGTATATTTGTCTTCCCCCAACTCCAATTTTTACTTCCGGTTTACTGCATCCCATCAATACAGAATTTGTCAGGATGTCGAAAACCTTCAGACCTTCCGTTATAATATACCTGGGCTTCAGGGTATCGATAATGTCGCTTACTTTTTTAAAGCAGAAAGTTTCGAGTTTATCCCTTAGGTCCCGATCCATAGTTTCCCATTGAGCGTCATTTTCACTACCGAAGAAAACCAGATTCAGCTTGACGCTATCCGCCAGCCAGTCTTCTCTTTCAATGCTCTCAAAAAGGTATTTCATCTTCCTTGCTATCCTGGAATTGTGATATAAGTATTCGTGAAATTCCGGGATCTGACTGTCTTCTTCTTTGGAAAAGGGCTTATCATCTTTGCCGGGATTGTACCCGATGACCATCAGTTCCGGACTTAAATGAACGGGGGAGTAGAATACTCGAAAACCGCAGTCTTTGAATGCGTATTTGTACTCGGGAGTCTCCCACTTCTCACAAACATCATTCAATAATTCTTCTGCCCATATATCTATATCCATGTTGACGTAACTTCCTTTGGCTCAAGGTTCGTACAAGAGATAGCAACCCTAATCTATCCCCTGAAAAACAGGAGTTTCGAGTAAATCTTGTCGAAAAATATCTGAGTTGGGAAGGCGTGTCAAGACAAAAGGGGTATGACAAAGAATGGAAGAGCAACAGAAAATCTTGCTTGCTGTTTGTGTCATCCGCGTGATATGAAAATAGAATAATTAAACAGTTTATCTGCCCTGCATAAAAAACACATCCAGGCAAGACGGTTAGCGGCCCCGCAGCAATTCCTGTATTGATAAGGTCTTCTTAGGTTCTTGATATGCCCACAAGAGAAAAAAAATCGATGCTTTGCCCCAATTGCCGAAAGCTGATCAGTTCGGATGAGCCCGCATGCCCATACTGCAATCTATCGAAACCCGGTTCGCCGTTGAATGCCCATTTGTTGAGCAGAATTTCAGCGGCTTCGATGAATGCCGTTAAA
>Ga0315278_10000545_pt1 | contig 33242 bp, 30 predicted proteins | sample YL17G06_0_MG_FD_203880 | JGI IMG/M metagenome (GOLD analysis project Ga0315278, IMG submission 203880) | Sediment microbial communities from Yellowstone Lake, YNP, Wyoming, USA - YL17G06_0 | ecosystem: Environmental > Aquatic > Freshwater > Lake > Sediment | place: USA: Wyoming | collected... | reverse complement strand
GCCGGGCCGGCGGCGGCACAAAACCGCCGGTCTTGCGTCAAATCGATCACGGCCGAAGATGTGCGGAATCGCCTGCATTGACCGAGGCCAAACGCGGTTTGGCCAGTTGCTCAACCGGACAGTAGTGTCCGCGAATAGAGAATCGGGGACCACCGCCTTCCAGACATCGTGGCCGACGTCGGTCCATCCGGTGATCTGCTCCGAACCGCTCAGAACAGGTGTTTCACCGGGATAGGCTTTGTAGGTGATGCGCGCAGCTTCGCTGGTGCCTCCGCGCGAGGGCTGCACGTTCTCGCGATAAACACCGCCACGAATCAGCACCGTGTCGCCGGGCTGAAGTGTTTCCGCAGCCTTCTGAACCGTCCTCCATGGCTGCTCCCGGGTGCCGGGATTCGCGTTGTTGCCGGTCGCTGCAACATAGAAAACGGTGCCTGCAGCCATCACCCTGGGCGCAAGCCCGGCGGCGACACCGACCACCAGGAAGAACATGTTCAGGAGTTTCATCTCTTGGCCTCCACGGTCGTGGGCATTCCACAATCCCATGGACGCACCCAGACGCGCTGGCGGAGTTCCAGGCGGTGCGTCCCGTCCAGAGTCGAGAGAATGCAGCCCACGTTCCGGCCCTCCCGGTTCGCCTTGATGCCACGTGCGCTGCCGGGGAAGCAGAGCCATTCCTGGCCGTCGATGGTGAACTGGGGATTCATCAGCCAACCGGGGAAGGGCTCGACAATGAAGTGCCGCGCACGCCCCTCGGTATGGATGCGAATCACGTTGCCCTCCAGCGCCGCCTTGAACGGTTCCTCGCCTCGCACAGTAATCCCCTGGCCGATTTCGACCGTCCGGATGGTCTTGGGCGTTCCGCCCAGTTCGACGGTGCCAGCCGTCAGCCTGTCGGTGGGCACGCTGCGTTCAAAGGGACCGCTGCCGCTGAGGATATGACCTTTGTATCCGATGTTCCCGGTGCCACTGTTCATGCAGAAGACCACATGATCGCGGAAGACGCGCACGGCGCCGGCTTTGCCCGTGAACACCACGCCCTCCTGATTGAAATCAAACGGAGCGTCGCCGATAAACACATAGTCCGTGGCTTCGGCCGTGACGATCTTCAAGCAGCCTGGCGCCAGCCGCGTGCAGGTCGGTGGTGCCTCGTCGCCCTTGCGAGGATACGCCACATAGAAGAAGCCTGTATCGGCATTTCCTTCCATGCGATAAACGGTGCGTTGCTCACGGGAACCTCGTTGTGGAATGGATGGTGCCAGCTTGCTGAACTGAGTTTGATAATCGGCGGGCGCAACTCCGTACCTCATCAGGATGGTCGCTTGGAGTTTTGGGGTCGTCGGAGTGTCGAACCAGAACCACGTTGAAGCGCCGTACTTGGTTCCCATCTCGATGACATTGCCGGTGAGAGTAGGCCACTGGCTCTCCGGGATGATTCTTTCAACCGGCACTTGTGAGGCGTCGAATGCCTTTCCGTTGACAGTCGTCAGATCCGCTGTGTCCAAGGTTAACCAATGCCACCATGCTTTGCGGCCGGTCGGCGGCACCGCTGCGCCGTCGTAGCCGGTGAAGGTGTCGCGCATCACGAAATAGTTTGGGCCGGTCGGCTGTGCGCTTTTCAGGAAGAGGATGTGCCGACGCCAGTCCATCTCGCCTTTGCCATCGCCCAGTGTTTCGGCGGAAAAATACATGCGGCCAAGAGCGTAGTCGGCATTGGCGCCGAACCCGTAGTCCTGCACGTCCGTCTGCATGCGCCCGAACGGCGGTTCCTTCGCCGCATCCACGAGACGGCACTGAGTGAATTCGGTGCCGATAGTCCCGGCCTTCGAGCCGGAGTATTGATCGGCGTGGCCCGGCGCCAGCGGTGCTCCTTTGCCGTACAGGATGACGCTCTGGTCGTCGGTGGGCCAGTGGCTGCGGGTGTAGCCGCAGCGGAAGATCATGGCGGTTTCATTCGCGTCGTAGCAATGAGCGCGGAAGGAGACCCCAAATCCGGGGATGTAGGTGGTCACGAGAGGCTTGGCAGTCTCGCCCCCATCCGGGAGATAGAGGTAACTGTAATCCGCGTTATTCCAATCGCTCCGGGAAATCAAACCATTGATGCTGTTGAGCCGGTGCATGTAACGGAAGAATTTCGCACTCTCTGGATCAGGGCTTTCCACCACTCCGACCCCGATGCCGAACATCGCTTCCAGGGTATTTCCACCCTGTCCCAAACCGGGCAGAATGCGATGATCGGGATAGCGCGGATCAGGCAAGGTGATGTCGGCATTGTATCGCAGGAATTTCGTAATGTACCCGTTCGCATTCAGGTCTGCGGTGCCGGTATTGCGGAGGATATGCGCGCAGACTGCGAACCAGCGCTGCGGTCCATACATGGAATACAGCGGCGGTTCATACCACCCACCACCCGGCGAAACCGATGTGGCCAGGAGGTAGCTGTCGAGATCCCGATACTTTGTCATCCAGTAGTCATACAACGGATGATCCGGCAGGAGCGCGGCCCCATAGGTTCCGCCAACCACGCGACCGATGCGCATGTTCCAAGTGCCCAGGTGCGCTCCCGTTCCCAACTGCGTGATGTCCGGCTCAGAAAAAGAATGGACGTCCAACGCCAGCGCCAGTCGCAACTGTTCCCGCAAGTTCGCCGGAAGCGAAGGACATGAAAGGGCGTCCTCCACCTTCAGCATGTAGAGCAAATCCTCCGCCTTGCGATAGTCTGTGTAGGCCCAGGTGTGCCCCCAGTTGTTCCCCCTCATGCGCTTCAACGCGACTTGCGCGCTGTTGACCGCGTCCGCGGGATTCCCGCTGATCAGATAGAGCGACTGCAGCCGGTCCTTGTCGGGATGAGAGTTAATCGTGTCTTTCAGCCGCTTCGCCTGCGCGGTGGTCATGAAGGCGCGGGGAAAGGTCTTTGAAGCATCGTGCTGCCAATTGAGAATCCAGTTCTTGTAGCGGTCGAGGCCGATGACGCCGGCCCGGAATCGCAGGTCGGTCACCTCCTTGTCGGACAGTCCGCAGACGAGCGCCCAACTGCGGCGGCCGTAGCTCACGGGCAGGGCAGGATCGTGCGTCAGTGTGGCAAAGGCGTTCCCATCGCCGCTGACTTCCAGAAAACCGTCCAGCGGGCGAACGCCAATGGGGAGAGCCATCTTGATGCCACCGTTGGGATCGTTCCAGCACGTCAGAGCCATGCCGCGCCGCCAGCTTCCCCCATGCATTGGCAGGATAAAGGTGGACTAGCTCCCGGTGGAGAGTCCGATCGCGCCGCGGGGTCCGAAGGAACCCGTATGCGTCAAGCGATCCAACAGCACCATCCTGGAACTGCCTGGCTGATGAAGATGGGGCGTAGATGAGCCGGGCTTGTCCCACTCGGCGGTCCTGGTCTCAATGTATTCGGCGAGTTTCTTCGAATAGAGTCCACCTGTGCCTAATGGGCTTTCGCCACCGCCAAAGGCGCATTCGATGTAATGGTACGTATCGGGTGACCATCCTTTCGTCAGATCCAGCACGAGGAAGTCATGACCGTCGGTCATGGTGCCAAAGTCGAATTCTTCTGTGATGACCGGGTACGGCAGCCCGTTGTCCAGTTGCACGCGCAAGACGTATTCGCCGACGGGGGCGAACCTGTATCGCGCTTCATAGGTGATGCTGGCCGGGCCCTCCTCGACGACGCGGAAGTGATACGAGGTGATCCTACGCGGAAATTCGAAATGGGAGCTGCCGATCCAGCCTTGTCCCTGTTGCTTGAAGCCCGCCAGCGGCGCAGGGATGGTGGCGGCGGCGGCCGGTTCGGGAAGAGTCTTCTCCTGCGGGGCCGGAACTCGTATCGCCACGCGATCGTTGGCGATCTCAAGGAACTCGCCGGTCTTGCTCACACTCAGACGGCTGTTCTCGCGCGAGCGATCCACATCGGCCCGCTGGAACTTGTACTGCACCGTCTGCCCCTTGGACAACTCGGCGACGAACGAGAGAACACCCTCCTTAATCTGAAATGGCACGGCTTTACCGTCCGGGCCGAGCAGCACCCGGTTTCCCGACGGGAACTGGGCCGGATCAATTCGATACTGAACCCGCTCCGGCCTTCAGTTTCGATACCCGTGGTCGGATAGTTGAATGACGCCGTCGGCCGGCACCGCCGCCCTCTGCGGACCATCGGCCAGCGCCGGTGATCCAGTCAGCAGGACGACACAGACCACCAGATAACGCATGACGTTTGTCTCGTTCGGCATAGCAACCTCCGGGTGTTTCGCTGAAGCTCGGCCCCCACGGTTCGATGCTTTGCTCACATCAATTCCTGGTCTTGCTTTGTGAGCCGGTGAAAACAACGCCCTGGCAGGAGCCGCTGATTTGAACGCTGGGGGACTGCTCGGCCGTGACCTGGTCGAATCGAACCACGTTCTCAAATGTCACGTTGCGGACGTCATGCTGGGCATCCGCCCCGTGAATCCGGATGAGACCCGGATTGTCCGACGACTTGGGGATGCCCCAGACCGTGATGTTCTTGAAGGAGCCGTTGCGGATCAGACCCGGCGTTTGCTTCCGGTTATACTGATTGAACAGCGGTTCGACCTGGATCAATCGTCCCTGGCCTTCCTGGTGGATGCGAATGTTTTCAAAGTGGACGTTGTCCATTGGCATATCCTCCCCTGGTTGCAGGCTGATCACCCAGTTCGCGTCTTTCCAGACATAGCCTTCGTCCAGTGCGACATGATGGATTACGTCGGTGTCGCTGGAGAGAATATTCCGCATCGCTTTGGCGCGGCTTTCGCACCCGATCCGCCAGATGTTGGCCCGGTCGGTCCACAGAACACATCGCTTCACGGTCACGTCGTCAACCGCTTGTGAGTCGCCGTAGCCCATCCCTTTGATGGCGATGCAATCGTCATCTGTCCGCACAAAGCAGTCTTCGATGGTAACGCGCTGGCTATTGCAGATATCAATCCCGTCGTTGTTCTCGCAACGCGCGCCGAGCACCTTGACGTTGCGCAGCGTGATGTCCGATCCGCCCTTCAGATTCACGCTCCAGCCCCAGCCATCCTTGATAATGATCCCCTCCACGACGACGCCATGGCAGCCATCCAATTCCAGGATGTTCCTGGTTGGCCCTTTGAACCGTTCCCATTTCAGACCGTCGATGATTCCCCGCCCTTGGATACGAATATTGGTCCCACGTGCTACGATTCCCCCCTGGAGCACGGCGCCGCCGGCGATGTAGAGCGTCTCGTTGTCCTTGAGCTCGACTTTGCCTGCGTCATGGACTCCCGGGCCGTAGTATTTCACGTTGGGTGGATTCTGTTCGGGGGGATTGACGAAGAGAATCAGCGGACCGTTCTTCCCGTTGGGCTCGACCGAGAGCTGACAAGGCGCGTTCTTGACTTCAAACCGCAGAGTATTTCCCTTGACGGCTGGAACAACCCGGTTCGACTCCGGCAGGACTCTGACTTTCTCCATGGATTGTTTATGGGAAGTGACCACCACCTCGACGATTCCGGATGCGTCAAAGTACGCGAAAGAATAGGGGCCGCCAAAGGAAGGAACACCCTTGGCCCAATCCAGCTTCTGGGGCTCCCAAACCACGCCCCGGTAAATGTCCAGAGGCTTTCCATTTACCGTCACCGAATAGTCGTCTGACAAGGCGACGCCCTGGGGTGCCGGATAAGTGTGCAGCCTCTGGGGTCCATCGGCCGGCAATCCACTTAGCAGGGCAAGACCGATCACCAGATATCTCATCACGTTCATCCTCTTCAGCATTGCATCCTCCATGGGTCACGCCGACTAATTCCCCGGCTTCAGTTGCTCGATCTCAGCCGTTGCGTTCTTCAGTTCGTTGTTCTCGACCACGATCCGCTGCGCCTGTCCATCGCTGGCAATCGCATGGCGCGGCTTGTCCTGGGTCTTCGAGTAGCCGAGGGTGTTGTTGCGGAAGACCAGGTCGTCATGTCGGCCGCGAATGACGATGCAGCCGCCGTTGTCGAGGATTGTGTTGCCCTCGAAGACGTTGCGGTGCGCGCCCATGGCCTCCGTCTCCGGTCGGAACTCGATTCCTGGCCCCCGGTTTCCTATGCTCCGGTTGCCCCGGAAAAGGTTGTCGCTGTCCTTGTGGCCAATGGAAATCCCCCGACCAGTGTTGTCGGCCGATTCGTTACCCTCGAACACCCCGTGCTGCACGCGCCAGCAAACGAAGATGCCATCCTCGCCGTTGGCCAGAGAGCGATTCTTGCGCAGTGTCGGCTCCTGCGACCCGCTGCCCGGATGCAGGCCGTGGCCGGCGTTCTTCTCGGCCAGGCATTCTTCCACCAGCACCTTCCGCGACACCTGGAAGCTGATTCCGTCGCCGTTGAAATTCCGTATGGTGCAGCGGCGGATGGCGACGTTCTCGCACTCAAACAGGTAGATGCCCCCGAGGCGGCAGCCGTCGCGCTTCGCGCAAGGCGTTCGACCAACATTGCCTTCGATCGTAAAACCCTCAATGCTCGCGTCGCGGATTCCCCAGCCGCCGATGGCCGGATGGTTTCGCTCAACCCAGCCGTGCCGCTGAACCATGCTGTCATCCCGCACGGGTTCAGAAAGGATGAATGTGGCCAGCCCGTCGCCGCCGATCACCTGGGCGTTGGTAATGCGGAATCCCCATGCCTGCTGGTCATCACCGATGAGGATCCGATCACCGATGGCCAAACCCGCCGGGTCCGCGACCGTGACTTGTCGCTGGTTCGCATCGGCATCCACCGCCAGCGCAGACCGGAAGCCGTCCGCGAGCACCAGCACCGTCTTCTCACCGCTGCCAATCAGCTTTACGCCCGATCGGAGTGTCAGGCAGGTCCGCAGGGTGTATCGGCCATCGCCGACGTGTACCGTCCCGCCGCCGAGACTGCCGGCATAGTCAATCGCCGCCTGGATGGCCCGGTGGTCCTCACCGCGAACGGCTCCCTCTTGCTGGCCAACGTCGATGACAACCTGCTGCACCGGGTCCGCATGCACGGCAGTCACGACAAAGAGGATCGCGAACACAATGGCTGTGAGCGTTGGATACACAGATGACCTTTCTGGCGGAGCCTCCGCCAATTTGCTGTCTCATCAGGATCTCTCGATCGTACGGAATACAGAAGACTCTTGCTTCCTGTCACCACGCCTGCCCATTGCGGAATACCGGAGGCTGTTCCAGGGCGCGAACCTCGAAGGAATGCTCGCCGGGCATTAACGGGATGATCAGCGTGCCGCCGTGGGTGCCGGGGGCGTAGGTCTGCCCGTCGATCACCAGCGTGGGCAGCACCTTCATCTCCGGCGGCATCGGAGCGTACAGGAATCCGCCGAAGCCCTCGGACTTGCCGGTGATGCGATCCGACTGAACGGTCAGTTCACAGCGGGCCGGACCTTCGATACGGCAGCCAGCGGGCAACTCCCGCTTCGCCAGTTTCCACGGCGAAGCCACCTCGAAGACTTGTTGCTTCGCAAGGTCGCCCTTGGCGATGACCTTCATCGCCGGACCATCAGACCGGAGCGTCGAGCCCTGATAGCTGACGCTGCCCGGGCCTTCGCTGATGACGAGGTGGATTTCGTCGCCGTAGACGCGAACCGCTCCCGCCAGTCCTGCAAAGGCCACGTCGCCAGCAGCGAAATCCACGGGCTGATGATTCAGGAAGACGTAGTCCACCGACTCGGTGGTGGTGATCCGAGCCACACCGCTGGCCAGCGGCTCATAACGCGGCGGAGCCTGATCCTTCGCATGCGGATAGAGAGCCACCAAGACATCCTGGCCCGCGGGAATCGGACCGACGGCATTCACGGTGATCGTATCATTGACGCTGAGATCGCCCTCCTTCCTGGCATCCCCGTGGGCACGTCGCCAGTTTGCGGCATTCACGTGATAAAGGGGCGCGCGGTGGGAGGCATCGCGCGACTCGATGGCCGCGCGCGTGGGCTGAAGAAAATGGACGTTGAGCCTCGGACCGAACTCGGATGTGTAATTGAACTCCGCCTCGCCGTTTGTGACCTGCTCCTTCCGGCCCAAGGTGCGCAGATACCACCACTTGGGCTGAAGCTGATCCGCCGTTTCGCGTGGCGTGAAGCTGTCGCAGAACACGAAGTAGCTGGGCTGGGCAGCCGACTTGCTCTTCAAGAAGGCGATCTGGCGGTTCCAACGCTGTGGGCCCTCATCGCTGACTCCCCGGACGTAGTCGGCGCTTTCACTGAACGCATGGGCAGGAGCGCCTCCCAGCGCCCCGCCGCCCGGCCAGCCCCCGGTATTGCTCTGCTGGCCAAATCGGACGCGGCTATGGAAACCGAACGTCTTGAAGAGCTGCGCGAACGGTTTGTCTCCGTGGATGGCGTAAGCGTCGAGACTCAGCGGCACGAGCGGGACGCCGCCGGCGTAGAGCGTGAAATCGCCCTGGTTCTCATCGCAGTGGCTGACCTGATACCCCTGGTGGAAGGAAAGGTAGGTCTCGCTTGTGCTCCCTGCGTGCGCACGCAGGGTCGCGCCGAATCCGGGAAGCCAGGTGCTGGCCAGTTGCGGCGGCACGAAGTCAGGCGGCAAGGCTCGCAGCAGTTCGGCGTTGGCCTGCGCGCGGGGACTGAAACCTGCATCATGGTGGCCGGACATGGGGCGCCCTATTGCATCCCACCCCCACGCAAACGAGGCGGCGAGCTTGGGGTCGATGCCTCGAATGGCGTTGGCTGCAACCAGAAACTGGATCCCCTGGTCCAGTCCCTCGTGCCCCCAACCGGCAAGCATGCGAGCGTCGAAGCGCGGATCACGGGGAGTCAGCAGATTCAGGGTGAAAACGGCCGGATCGACCGCCAGACGAGCAGTGGAATCGTCCATGCGTCCGGTGCGGGCGAGAACACCGGCAGTCTGCATGATGTGGGCGGCGCTAGCTTCGTAATACGTGATCAGTTCACCCCACGTGCCGCCGGGCGCGGTCATGATCGCCAGCTTGTAACGCAGATACTTGGCCGACAGGTCCAGCCAGATCCTGCTCATCGGGTGGTCGGGAATAAGTGCGGCCGCCCACGCCAGACCGAAAAACCGATTGATGGGCATATTCAGATTGCCGAGATGGGTCATGCACCCGCGCGGGTTGACATCCGGCTCACTGAGCGTGTGGCACAATGCCGCCAAGTCCGAGCGCAGTCGTCTTCGCTGCTCGGGTGTGAGTTTATCACTGCTGAGCAGTTCATCCATGTCCCCGGCCCAGCCAGTCATTTGCGACACGCGGTAGCTGATGGCCCAGGGAATGTTCGGGGGATCGCCCCGAGTCAGGAGATGACGCACCATCCCGCTGGGGCTGTCCCACTCACCGCCCGTGGTCAGCTTCTTCCACAACTCCTGCCGCCGGGCGCTGGTGTCATTGACGTAGAGGAAATTGCGGAAGACCTCGCCGACGGGAAACTGGTCAATTTGCCCCCGGAGTCGCTCGACATCAGCCTTTCCAAACAGGAGCCGCGGGTAGGTGACGTTCACATCAGCCGGCCAATCCAGGATCCAGTCCTTGTAGCTGTCCAGCGTGACATGGCCCTCTTGAGCGCGGAGATTCCAGAGCTTATCGAACGGTTGGAACGGCCCGCCGATCAGTGCCCATTGCCTGCGGCACAGTGTCAGGGTCTGTTCGGGGTCGTACTCGCCGCTGTGGAGCATCGTGCGCGGATGCGGGCTGGCGCGCAGACGCCAGTTCAGGCAGACATCGCCGACCTTGTAGGAGAACAGCATGCCGTCCATCGCATCGATGGACCCGCGCCAGTTGCCGGTATGCATGGGCACCACTGCAAGGAACGGCGCTTTGCCTGCTGCCACAGCATTACGGCTGAGGTCGGACGTGTTGACCAGTCCAAAGAACTGGGCATTGGGATGCCACGGATATCGCACGGCCACGTCGAAGAGTTGTTTGAATGGCTCGTCGTAAACGATCGGGGTGCTGCCGCAGTCAGGCGGCACGGGCAGGCCTGCATCGCGGAGCTTTGTCTGGAACCGTTCATCACGGCCTTTCAATCGTTCCTCGGAGGAGATCCAATACGCCGCATCGGGTCTCCAGCCACCCTTCCAGCCGCTGGTGAGCGAGATCATCACCCGGTAGTCCCACATCGATCCCGGCGGACCCATGTCGAACTGTTCATCAATGCGAACGGCCGGGTCGCCAGTAAGCACTCGCGCCGTCAGTTCATACCAGCCGCCCTGAGTAAAGGTATAGCGCACGGCCGCCTCGATGAACAGCGGGCCTTGCTCGGTGATGCGGCAGGTGTATCCGGCAATCTTGGGCGCGGTGTCGAGTTTGGCGGCAAAGAAATAGCTGCCGCCTACCCACTGTCCATCCGCCAGCCGCACGCCCTGGATCGGCCCGGGCGCGAGACCCTTGGCTGCCTGCTGCCCAAAGGCGGCCACCATCGCTGCGTGGTCCTGGCCCATCGCCAGCGGCCGGTCGAACTTCGCCTCTCCCTGCTTCGGCAGATGGATCGCGACCACGCGGTTGTCCAGCACCATGAAATCACCCTCCGCCTGTGCCGAAGGTGCGGAGTCCGTGGATGCGGGCTTGCCGGCCAGCAATTCAAATCGATAGCTCCCGTTCTTGGGCATCGCGGCAAAGAACGAGACCCGCGCCGATGCCAGAGAGCCGTCATCCTGCAACTTCACCCGCCAGAGTTGCACCGCCTGCTCTTTGCCGGCGGCATCCACCAGGCGCACTTCGCCCGCCTTTGCCTGCCCCCGCGAAAAACCCTGCTGATACGTCACCAGCGTCCGCGGCCAATCACGCCCCAATGACTCGCGACATTCGAATACGGCCAGCGCCTCGGCCATGGCCGACCCACCGGATAATGTCCAACCCAACAATCCAAGCAGCAGTATGTCTTGTAGTTTCATCCGTGCCTCGACTCCCTCATCATGCGGCCATATTCCGGTACTCCGCAGTCCGTCGTCCGACGGCCGGCCTTTCCGGCGGAATCCCCGCTGTTGCCAACATACATTCTGTGGCCGCGAGGCCATGGGACAAGTAAGGAAATCCCGTAACTAAGCCCCGCTGCTGGTATACTCCAGGAATGTCGTCGTCTCCCCGTCCACCGTCATCCCCCCAGCGACTCCGCCGACAGCTTCGAAGCCAGCGATCAGGCCGCGCGGCTGAGCGGCGAGGTGAGCGGCCTGCTGGACTCTGCATTGGGACCCGATGGCGTCCGACGCTGGTGGAAAGTCTTCAAATCCCCCTGCCGGGAACCGATGGTGATGTCTGGATTGGCGGCCTGGCGCTGGATGTCACGGACCGGGTGCAGGCACACAGCCGCCTCGGGCAATTCGAAGCTGACCTGCCCAAGGGCCGCCTCGTGGCAGACGTGAAAGTCGAGAATGCGGCCGCTTTGAACGATCTTCCCTCGCGGCTGAGCCAGATGCTTGAACTCCTGACGGCGGGATGGACAGTCAAGGAAATCGCGGCCCGTCTGGGCATCAGCCCCAGGACCGCCGAGGTCCACCGCACTCGCCTGCTCCGGCCGCTTGGCGTCGAAACCGTTGTTGAAGCGGTGCGGCTGAAGTTGGCAGCTCCCGGTCGTGCCGACCCGGCGGCGATTGCCGCGCGAAGTTCAAGTCCAGTCAACAGTCCCCGGAGGTTCCCAGGATCCAGTTGAAGACCGATGCCTGCAATCTCTTGTGTTGAAAAGAGATAGATCTCGGACGTTATCCGATGGACCTATTGTTTCTGCAATCGGGGTGACTGGCATTCGTTTGAACCGTTGAAACGGATGGTCGAGGCGTTTATGGGGGCGTTCTTGGGACCGCAGACGCCTCATCTGGCGGCGGCTACGCAACTGGCGCGGGCCGGGTGAAGCTGTAGTAGCCGCTGCTGGGGGTCTCGTGCACATATTCGATCAGACCTTTTTCTACCAGCTCCCGCAGATCACGTTTTGCGGTCCGGTCGGCGCAGCCGAACTCCTTCTCGATGTCGGTCCGTCGCAACTGCTGGCCGGACCCCAGCTTCCGCAAGACCCACCGCTGTCGTTCGTTCAGATCCGATTCATCGACAGCTGTGCGTACCGTGGCCGCTGTCCCTGGGGTCACAGCGTTTGTCACCCCGGTGACGGGACATGTCACCCCAGTGACAAGCCTCTTGTCACCGGTGACACCACCGACGTTGTCACCGGGGCCCATGGCGCCGGCGGGAGGGATTGGGACCGAATGGTGCTCGACCTGGATCGAGGGATTCAGGCGGTAGCCCTGATCCCCGCTCATGATGACGTCCTGTTTGTCACAGGCGACGTTCCGTTCCTTCAGGAGCACATCGCTGATCCGATCACGCAGGTCATTGACGCACTGGATCGCGGCGTTCTGGTCAATGCCTCCAAGCTCACGGGCCAATTGAGAACTGCCGTATGCGACGAACCTGCCGTCCGGCTTCTTCTCTCTCAGGTGCTGCAGAACCTGCCATGCATGCCCTCGCCCATCGTTACGGCGAATCACGACGCCACAGAGCTCCACACGATCTTCGTAGAAGGCCATGTGACCGCCGTCGAACCGACCTGGCTCCGGGCGTTCTGGCTGCTCGTCACCCTTCTTGGGATAGTGCTCGGCAACCACCTCTTGGATCGCGTTGTCCAGTTCGCCGTGCTCAAAGGGCTTGTTGACGAAGTGTTTGGCGCCCATCCGCATCAGCTTTACCGCCAGCGTCGGCCCGTCGCTGCCGTGAGAGGTCAGCACGATCACCGGAATGCGCTGCATCAGGTTGTTCTGTTTCATCTGCCGCAAGAGGTTCTGACCGTTCTCGACCCGAGCGAAACCGCCGTTCACTCGGGTGGGGATCTGCAGGTCCAAGAGCACGTAATCGTAGTTGCTCTGGGAGAGTCTCTGCCATGCTTCCTCCTGGTTGGCCGCCTCGTCGCATTCATGTCCCAATGACTTCACAACCTCGACGGCCACACGCCGGATGTCGGCATCATCGTCGATCAACATCGCCCTGAGTTTCACGATTCCTCCGCATCGTTGTCACCTATTGGCAGCTCGATCGTGACGGTAGTGCCTTCGCCTTCTCGACTCTGGATGCCCAATCTCCCGCCGTGGGCCTGCACGTGTTTGTGTGCGTTTGGCAGGCCGTACCCCGTGCCACGGTTCCGCTTGCTGGTTCTACTGCCGGGCACGAACTCCAGCAGTTCCTTTAGCTCGCGATCACTCAGGCCCATCCCGCTGTCCTGGACTAGGATCTTCACCGTCTTCGGGTTACGTACGGTCCGGATCGTGATGTGGCGGCAACTCCGGCCATCCAACGCCTCGTAGGCGTTCTTCACCACGTTTGTGAGTGCGGTCAGCATCTGATGCCGCGTGATCGGAATCGCCAATTCGGGTGGCACTTCGACCGACAACTCCACGGACTCAACATCCGAGCCAGAAGCCTGTACGTTTTGCTGCGCCATACGAACGGCTTCGCGCACCAACTCTGCAAGTACCTGGTGCTCGCGCGGCTCCGGAGAGGACTGGGCATACGTGCGCATGTCCTCGACCAAGCGAGTCAGGTACTTCAACCGCTCTTGGATGTGTCGAGCCCGATCCTGCAGGGACTCGGGGCTTAGCGGCTCTTGCTGGATGTCTCGCCTAAGCTGGGCAGCATCGGCGGTCAAGGAGGTCAGTGCCCCTCGGATGTTGTGGACCCAGGCATGGATCAACTGATCGGTGAACTGCTCGGCGAGTTGTCGGGCACAGCAAGCGGCCTCGCTGCCCCATCGCTGCTCAATCTGGGCATACTGGCGGTACACCTCGGGGTCAGAATTGAATGATGCCTCTGCTTCATCTTGGTGACTGCGTTGCCGGACAGCACGTTCCGCTGCCCTGCGGACAAACGCATTGGGGTCGGCCGTCAGCTTGGCGGCCAATCGGACGAATGTCTCTCGATCCAATACCAGTGGCAACACGTTGGCCACGTCCAACCGGACCTCGTGCTTCGGGTCCGTCGCCAACAGCTCCAGCAGGGGCAACGTCGATGCAGATGGGTTGCGTTCCACCAGCATCGGTCCCAGCGACTGGGCAATCTGCCGGCGCCGCGGCCAAGACAATCCCTGTGGATCGGCCTTCAGCGCCGCCAGCAGATGATCAGGATCGAGTTGCTTGGTGCCAGGGCTCATGCCTGTCTATGTTCCTGTGAAACGTTGGTGCCGTATCGTTCGCCACGCTTCTGGAATGCCTCTTCTCCGCCCTCCAGGAGCGTGAGAATGTGATCCCGGCATTCATCCACTGTTCCCTGGCCCTTGATGCGCCCCTTGGAACCGTCGGAGTCCAGGACGAACAGGCGCTGGGCGTCGCCCAGGACTGGGATGTTGGGGTTGTGGGTCACGAAGATCAGCTGCCGGTTTTGCTTGATACGGCTGATGGTCTCGACGATGGTGTCGCAGATGAAGCTGTTGTCCAGGTTGTCCTCGGGCTGGTCCACCAGCAATGGGTTCTGGCTGTCCAGCAGCAGGATCGGCAGGATGACCGTGCACTTTTGACCTGTGGAGAGGGCGGTGGAATCCTTATAGCTGTCACCGTCTTTCAGCTCGATCCGAGGCAGGTCGGCCAGTTCCACTATCTCCAGATCCAGCAGCAGTTGTGGCTCATCCAGCGCTGCCAGCGCCTTCTGAGCCTGTTCGGCACTCAGCTCGGCCTTGATCAGGGCATCCACATTCCCGGCCCGCACCGCCTGGGCCAGATCCACTGGCGGAATCGACTTGGCGATCTTCCTCGCCACCACGTTCTGCTGCAGGCGATTGGACTGCATCGCATCGGCCAGGAGCTTCTCATAGGCTTGGAGGTTGCCCGCCTGCTCCACACTGGCCCGGATCGTGGGCTGGAGGGTCCCGGTGATCCGCTGCGCGACCTTCTGCCGCAGCTGAAAGCGGCGATCTCGCAGTTCCGAGAGTTCCTCCAGCAGTTTCTGCCGATCGGATCGAATCTTCTGCAATTCGCCCTGCTGCAGCTGCACTTCCCGCTTCCGATCCTCCAACTCGCCCCTGTGCCGCTCCAGCTTCGCTCGCTCCGCAGCCTGCCCCTGTTGCGCTTGATGCTGCCTGAGCAGTTCCTGAAAGGCCTGCTCATCCTGAGCATGGACTTTGGCCGCTTCTGACTCCATGGCCTCCACCTGCCTCTGTGTGCTCTGGAGGCATTGCTCGATAGCTTGGAGCCCCGCCGTCGCCTGATTCATGCAGTCGGTGATCAGCCGCTGGATCTGCCTTAGCTGAGCCGACGCAGAGCCGGCGAGCAGTTCATCGGGGACGAGGTTCTGCAAACGGCTGTTGAACGCCATCGCCAGCGCATGGGTCTGGCTCTTCAGCTCAGTCATCGCCTGCTTGGCGGCAGTCGCTACCCGCGTCTGTCGATCGCGCAGATTTCGCCGAGCGTGGGCTTCGTTGATCTCCGTGGCGGTGTTTCCTTGTTGGCCGATCAAGGCCTGTAGCTTGGACTCGACCGCCGGCAGCGTCCGCACTTCCTCCTGTAGCGCCCCGATCTGCTCCTGCAGCGGTAGCAGCGAGAAGGCGTTGTTCTGCAGCTTCGACAGGACCTGTCGCAGCTCACCCTCGACGGTAGCCATCGCCTCCGCCTCAAACCCATCGATCAACTCCAACTGCGCCAGCGGCCGATCGGCGATGGCTTCGACTTCATTCTGGCTGTAGATGGCGGCAGCGAACACGCCCCCGCTCTTGAGCATAATCTCGGTCGGATTGCCCTCCGAATCGAGCACGACAGGCGGTTCGCCCTGCACTCGGCCGACGGTGTAGCGTAGGCCCTCACGGGTCTCGATGGACAACCACACCCGCCCGCTACCCAGATTCCCCTCTACAAGCGACTCGATCCGCCGCCGCGCCTGAGAATCATCCTGCGCGTCCGGCAACGCATCCAGCGCATACCGCACCAGTTCCAGGACGGTGGTCTTGCCCGTGCCCCTGGCGCCGATGAGGCAGTTCAGGCCATCGCTGAAGTCGAATCGCTGGCCATCGAGAAATCCGCCTTCGACCACCAAACGCCGCAGGCGGTGAAAACCTGTTTCTGGCGGAGTAGCTGAATCAGCTATTGTGTCCGTTGCTGTACCCTGTAAGACGCTGCGCGTGGCGGGCCCATTGCTTCCCATATTTATCTCCTGCCCTGATCGGGGCCCATTCGGTTACGCATTATACTCCCGTATCCTCTCGAAAGCCAAACAGATAATCAGTCTTCGACAGCCCCCGGGTGCCATCACTTCTCGAGAAGCTGGCGGGGAACTCCGTTCGGAAACGGTCCGGAAATGGCGCCCCACCGCGTGGCATCCGAAGACTGCGGCGGGATTTGAGCGACCGCCGCGCCGCCATCTCGCTGGACGATGGACTTGCACCGGCCCGACCATCACGTCCAAGGGGTCGTGGCGGGAATCTACAGCGGCACCGAGGACGAGCGGTTCCAGAAGCCCACGAAGCGTGGCAACGCACGATTTCATCCGGGTGCGAAGGCAACAGGGTTGTTAGCTGGGACGGGTTTTTGCACGAGAGAGTCAGAGAGTCCTCCGCCAGAGTCGCGGCCGAAGGTCGAGCACGTTCTCGATGACGCGCTGTATCTCGCTCTCTCGCCAAAGACAGCTTGCCCTGACCGTCACGTAAACCCTTGCGGTTGCTCGCCAACACGAGAGAACCCGAAGAGGCCATCCTCTACGGGTTCTGCGTTAGCTGGATTGTCGCTCAGTTTCGCGACTCAAAGTAAAGCTCGGCAGATGACGACGCTGGCACCCGTGCTCAATGAGAAACGCCCCGGCGGAGGCCTGCTACACGACAAGTTCGACGACCAGAACACTGATATCAACTGCATCCTGCCGAAGTACACGTGGGAGGGCGACGCGGATTTGGACGGGGTCGTGAACGCTGATGACTATCTCCAGATCGATTCCGGCTTCCTGACGCAGAAAGCCGGCTACCACAACGGCGACTTCAACTACGACGGGGTGGTGAATGCGGATGATTACTTCTCCATCGACTCGGCCTTCCTCGGTCAGACGGGGCCTCTGGCTGGTGGTGAGTCGCCGGCCACAACAACGCACGCTGCACCTGAGCCGGCTCATTCCGCCGCGAGGGGCGATGATGCTTCTCCCACGAGATCGTGCCTTTTCGCGCCCGCCCTGCGGGTCCTGCATGAGCTGCTCCTGTCGAGCATCGAATGGCTATTTCGGCCAAAGAGCGCCCAACAGCTTCTGAAGAGCGTCGAACAGACTGTATGCCGCCGCAGTGCACAGCGCGATCAGGGACAGCCAGAGCATGATGTCCCAGATTCGCCCGGGCGTGAGCATGGGATGGGTGCGGCGAAAGCGCAGATACACCGCCGCACCGGCCAGCATCGGCAGCGTGATCGCCTGGATGCACCCGGCGACCAGAACCATCATGACGGGGTTGCGGAATTGCACGAACAACGCCAGGTTCAAGACGGGAAAGATGATGCAGAGCATCCGCACCAGCCGGCGGCGCCGCTGGGCGTCGGCCAGGCTCAGCAGCCGGTGAACGTGCAGGAAATCCGCCAGCGTGCGAGAGTTCGCGCCCGTTGCGGCGTACAGCGTCGAATACAGCACCGCGAACGCGCCGGCCACGATGAATGCAATCGCCAGTCTCGGTCCCATGACCGGCACATACATCTCGGCCAGCGCCTGAAGCATTCCCTCAACATTGCCGGGCAATCCCGACCTTCGGCCATGAAGGACGGCTGCGCCGAGAAAGTAAAACGCGACGGTCGCGATCGTATAGATGACCATGCTCACCCAGGCATCCAGCTTGAGAATACGCATCCATCCCCGCGCCCGCGCCAGCCAGGCCGCCGAGCCGTCTGGAACGCCTGTCTTCCGCGCGTAGCCTTTCTCCACGCACCAGTATGGGTACGTCACCAGCTCGGTCGCACCCACCCCCGTGATGCCCACCACCGCCAGCGCTGCGATCAGCGCCTCGCTCGACTGCGGCAGCGCGAAGCTCATCCCTCGCCCCACCTCGTCCCATGCGATCGCATGCCCGGCCACAGGCAGCAGGACCACGCACAGCGCCGTTGCCAGCGTGAAGCCGGCCACGAGCAACGTCGAGCCTTTCTCGATCAAGGAGTACCCACCGACAGCCAGCAGCACCGATGTCCCGAGTGCCACTACCGTGGCCCACGGCAGCTCAGGGCTCTTGCCGATGAGCTGCCCCCACTCTGGACGGATGCGCGACAGGACCGACGCCAGCGCCCCACTGACTTGCGGCACAGCCATGTGCATCGCCTGGCCTATCCCCCCAACCATGCTGGCAAGCTGAAGCTGCGTGGACAGCATCATGATGATCCACCACGCCCCCAGCAGCTTTGCCGGCCCGGGCAGCTCGCGGAACGCCGCGAGTGTCGTTTGCCCCGTGCAGATTGCGTGGCGGCCCAGCTCGATCTGTGCGAAAACCTTGATGAAGCAACTGACGATAACCAGCCACAGCAGCGCGAACCCCACCTTGGCCCCCAGATTCGTCGTGGCGATCAACTCGCCAGTCCCCACGATGGACGCGGCCAGAATCAACCCCGGCCCGATCTGCCGCAGCGCCGCCCCCAGCCGCGCCGGGGGGGCTTCCACTGCTTCTGAGGAGAGGCTATAGGCATCCTCGATGGGTGGAGTGGTCTGCGTGGAGGTCATCGGGGGAAGGCTACTTGCTCGATGTGGAGATCGCAAGATAGCGGCGGCTGACTCGATCTAAGCTCGACTTTTGCCGATTGTGTGAGGTTAGAGCGGTTTTCAGATGACTGTACACTGGTTCCGAGGGTAGGTGGGTCGCTACGCGTACTGTCGGAGGTGTGGCATGGAGGCCTTGTCCCTGGATCTGCGGGAGCGGATTGGCGCTGCGAGCGACGAGCATGCCGAGACGCGGGAGGAGGTGGCCGAGCGGTTCGGGGTGAGCCGCTCGTTCGTCCAGAAGCTGCTGCGACGGAGGCGGGTACAGGGCTCGATCGCGGCCAGGCCGCGTGGAGGCGGGGCCCAACCGCTGATGGACGAGCACGACCGCGCCCCGCTACGCTCCTGGCTGAAGGCGAGCCGGACGCCACGCTGGCGGAGTTGTGCCGGTCGCTGCGGGCGGCGGGTGGCGCCTCGGTGAGCGTGCCGACGATGTGCCGGGCGCTGGCGACGCTACGTCGGCCGCTGAAAAAGGGACGCTGCACGCCGGCGAGCGGGATACGCCGCGCGTTCGGGCGCTGCGCGGTCAGTTCCGCTGGCAGATCGCGGCGGTAAATCCGAAGAAGCTGGTTTTCGTGGACGAGAGCGGCGTCAACACCTCGATGACACGCACACGTGGTCGCGCCGCCCCGGGCGAACGCGTGGCCGGCGCGGTGCCGCAGGCGCACTGGACGACCCTGATGATGCTGGGGGCCCTGGGGCTGGACGGCGTGGCTGCCGCGGCGACGGTGGACGCCGCCACGGACACCGATGTCTTCGACACGTTCGTCCGCCAGGTGCTCGTGCCGGCGTTGCGGGCCGGGGACGTCGTGGTGTGGGACAACCTCTCGCCGCACAAGGCCGCGCAGGTCGAGCCGGAGTTGGCGCGGGCCCGGGCGACGCTGATGTGCCTGCCGCCGTACTCGCCGGACTTCTCGCCGATCAAGCCGTGCTGGTCGAAGGTCAAGAGGCACATGCGCGACGTCGAGCCGCGCACGCCCGAGGCATTGGGACGCGCCGCGGCCGAAGGCTTCAGCAGCGTCACCGACGACGACGCGCGCGGTTGGTTCGAGCATTGTGGCTGCTGTGTACACTGATCTGAAAACCGCTCTAGCAAACCTGTTTGCGTCTGTATTTCCGTGGGCGGCTTATGTGCGAGCACTTTCACAATAAGCGGTGGGGATGGATCGTCGGATAGTGGAGGCCGAGGGGCATCTACCGATGGCGGAGCGGTTTCTGGAGGTGGTGCCATGAATACGATAGAGCCCTATCGTCCATTCCCCATGGAAGTGTTCCCGAACCCAGTTGCGGTCTTCATCCGCGAAACCGCGAAGTCAATCGGCTGTGATGGCGCCTACGTCGCCATGCCCGTGCTGGCCGCGCCGGGGTAATCCGTCGGCAACTCCCGGGAAATCGAACTCAAGCCAAGGTGGTGCGAGCCAGCCGTCGTATGGCCCGTGGTAGTTTCGGTGTCGGGGTCTGCAAAAAAGCCCGCCGTTCAAACGGGCCCTCACCCCCGTCTTCCGCAAACAAGCGAAGTTGCTCAGAAATCATGCCAACGCCCAAGCGGAGTATACGCAGAAGCTGCAAATCTGGCAGGATACCCCGAAATCGGACCGGGGGGATGAACCCGAACCGCCCGCGCATTTCTATGTCTCGGCTACGACGGTCGAGGTGCTCGTGCTCCGTCACGCAAGAACTGATGTGTAAAAGTGGGCTTTGTTGCCGAGGAGTGCCAAGGCACAAGGCAAGGAGGCCTACGATGAAGAAGTACATCGTGACACTCACGGACGACCAGCGCAAGGAACTGGGCCGCATGGTCGCTTCGGGCAAGGGAGCGGCGCGGAAGCTGATGCATGCAAGGATTCTGCTGAAGGCCGACAGCAGCGCCGCAGGCCCCGGCTGGGAGGATGCGGAGATTGCCGAGGCCCTGGAGGTGGGGACGGCGACCATCGAGCGGGTCCGTCGGCAGTTTGTGGAAGAGGATCTGGAAGCGGCCTTGACGAGGCGTCGGCCGCGGCGGGAGTATCAACGGAAACTGGACGGGGACGGCGAGGCGTATCTAATCGCCTTGGCGTGCAGCCAGGCGCCGGACGGGCGGAAGCGTTGGGCGCTGCGGTTGTTGGCCGACCGGATGGTGGCATTGGAGTATGTCCATAAACTGTCGTATGGGACCGTGCGTCGGGTTCTTGAACAAACGAACTCACGCCGTGGCTGAAGGAGCCGTGGTGCATTCCGCCGGAGGCCAACGCCGAGTTGGTCTGGCAGATGGAAGATGTGTTGGACGTGTACAAGCGTTCGTATGACCGGAAGAGGCCGGTGGTGTGCCTGGATGAGACGAGCAAGCAATTGATCGGCCAAACGCGTCTGGCGGCGCCGGGCCGGCCGGCACGGGAGGATTCGGAGTATGTCCGCAACGGCGTGGCGAACCTGTTCAGGGTCTTGGAGCCGCTGGGCGGGAAGCGGCCTGTGAAGGTGACGGAGCGGCGCACGAAGCTGGACTGGGCCGAGTGTGTGCGGGAGGTGGTGGATGGGATGTACCCGCAGGCCCAGGAAATTGTGCTGGTGATGGACAACCTCAACACGCACTCGCCGGCGTCCTTGTACGAGGCATTCGAGTCGGCGGAGGCCAAGCGGATTGCCGACAAGCTGGAGATCCACTACACGCCGAAGCACGGGTCATGGCTGGACATGGCGGAGATTGAATTGGGCATTCTTTCCCGCCAGTGTCTGGACCGGCGGATCGACAACGTGGCGTATCTGCGAAGTGAGGTGGCCGCCTGGGAGCGGCAGCGGAACGCGGCCAAGGCGAAGGCGCATTGGCCATTCACCACCGCCGACGCCCGCACTAAGCTCCGGCGGCTCTATCCTTCCATCGAGATGCGACGGGGCACTAGCCCTTAAACAAGCGTTGTCCCCTTGCGATCTTGCGGCGCAGACATAGGGGCGGTTGTGCGCGTGCCGCCACGGACGCGCCGGTTTTCATGTCGTCGCGATCATCCTTTTCTCATCTCGTGGTTGACGGTTTCTGACTCCAAGCTCGGCGGCCGCGGCGGATCGGGGCGTCCATACCCCGACATCATTGGGGCCTGCTCAGCAACGTAGCGGCCGATGCATCGCCTCGGCCAGACGCAGCAGGCAGCCCGTCCACGCCCTTCCACGACATCAGACGATCCACGAGGCGCCTCCCCGTCCGCACGATCTGGCATGGCAGACGCATCATCGCGTTCAGGAACCCCTTGAACTCCATCCGCACCGGGCCTTCAGCGTCCAGGCCAGACTCGACATCACCCTGTACGCCCAGTTGCTGTGCAGATTGTCCAGCGGGTTGCGCATCGCCCGCACCCCGTTCGTCAGCTGCTCGATCAGGTTCTCCTGGTCGCAGCGGTCGTTGGCCGAAAAGACAATCTCCTCGGCCGTACTTGACCGGTCGTTGCTGAGGTAGAAATAGTAGCGGTATTCCTCGAGGAATTGGTCCATGGTCGGATTCGTGATAGGGCAGATGGCGTTTGAGCAGATGAGGGTGTTGGTCGATGGCCTGCGGCAGGCCGACGTAGTTGGCCAACAGGTGGGCGACGCCGATGCCGCCACAGGTGACGGCGTGGTCGCGGTCGGCCAGGTCGTAGTGGATGTTCTTGCCCGAGAGCATGGGCCGGGGCTGGTTTTTCCAACGTCGGCGGGCTAGACGTTTTTCGATTCGGCGTTTGCGTCGGGTCAGCTTCTGGTGTGTAGTGTGGTTCACTCGAAACGCCTCCTTGCGTGTAAGATTTGGACATCTACACAGACCGCGTCGGACGTGGAAAGACAGGCGTTTCGAGTATTTTTCGCGAAAACCAGGAACGATGTTGACAGATCACGCTGGTTTAGGGGCTAGGCCGGTGCCCGCGGCATTGCCCCGCGTAATCGTCAGGCCGCTGAGCTCGGCTGTGACGTTGGACGCGATCTCGAACACGCGGCCGACGTTGTTGCCACTGACGGACAGCAGGTTGGCCCCAGGGCCGGTGATGGTGGTCGTGCCCCTCGTGTCGGACAGCGTCAACTGTCCCAGAGTGAGCGTCATCGTGGCCGGCCCGCCGGCCGTCAGGGCCGGGGCGAAGGTAATCGTATCCGCCTCAGCACCGCGGCCAGCATCGGCGGTCCAAATGGCATCCCGCAAAGAGACGCCGCCGACCCCCACTCCGTCGTTCTCGTCGATCAGCGTATCAACAACGAACGCCGCCAGCAGCCGGCGGGTCTCCAGTGACTCCGCCAGCGCCGCGGCTGCCCGGCTCAATCGCCGTCCGGACCGGGCGCGCCGAAATCCGCAGCCCGCCGCGTGTGGGCGGGAGAGGCTATCCTGCGACAGGGACCACGGCCGAAAGTACTTCGTGAATGCGGTGCGGATCGCTTCAAGCATGATCGTTTCCCTCGCGAGGACCGGCCGACACCGGAAGCCTCGGTGAAGAACGGGAGATGGTGTCCTGCCCGCAACATGGCGCGTATAAGGCAATTCCCCCAGGTTCCAGCAGCGAGGGGCAAACGCAGAAGAAATCCGCAGGACCAGCCGGAACACACCCGACCAATCACCGCAGGCCGCGAAAGCGGCTTGGAGAGATAAGAAGTGAAGGGCGCGCCGTTAAAGAACGAGACTCCGCCAACATAACGGCAGTGTCACAAAGTGCCGAAAAACGATAGGCAGCGTCCGAGTCGTCGTCAAATGAAATCTACAGAGGTGACCAAGCAGCGAGAGTCGTCAAGCCGTGCTCGCCCAAGTTTCAGGCCCATTGACCAGCGGCACAGCAGCACGGTCGTGGAGTAGACCGGGTGGCCAGCTCGGCCGCCGGAGCCGATCCTGATTGGATGACGGCCCCCGGGAGCGATGCTCAAGGACAACGGTGCGGGCTGCCCGCTCTTCACAACCTCAAGGTTGGGATCGGCCAGGAAATATGTTACACCTGTGTTACATGCTTCATCGGGAAGGTGCGGTTTTTCGGCCTTTTTTGCACATTGTCGTCGGACCGGACTCCGGCCTTCCCGATGTGCCATTGTACCTCGCCGCTGCCCGCTCACACGCGGGCGTGGATTGAAACTATAGACCCCCACGTCAAAACGGAAATCACGCCTACCCATCGGGGACGGTGGTCACTGTGGCCGCAGGTCTGTTCTGTCGCTCGATTTTAGCGTCGAAGGGTGCCGGGAGGTGATTGGGGCCGTCCGAGGGGGGTTCGTCGTCCAGGAGGCCCTTCATCAGCGGTTTTCGGGAGCTGCTGGCCCTTGTGGTGCGACGCCTTCCCATCATAAGCTCGGCGATTCTGAAGCCGATTGTCCGGCTTGGCGAAAAGCACAACTGCGCGATCGCCTGCATCACACATTTGACGAAAGCTGGAGGCAGCAACAGCGTCCACAGAATGATCGGCTCCATCGGCTTTGCGGGCGCGTCGCGTTCGGTGTGGATGGTAGCGAAGGATTCAGAAGACCCCCATCGACGGCTGATGCTTTTGGCAACATGCAATATCGCGGCCGACGTGGGCGGGTTGGCTTTTCCCATCGTCGATGGCGCGATCGCGTTTGAGGCGGAGCCCGTAGCGATGAGTGCGGACGCCGCCCTGCAAGCCGAGGCTGACATGACACGCGTTGATAGCACCCAAGGGCAGGCGGAGGAGTGGTTGCGGATGCAGCTGGCGGACGGGCAAGAGCATCCCGTCACGTCGATCAAGGAAGCCGCAGGGGGGGCGTAAACTGGCGAGCGGTTGAGCGGGCTGCGAAGGCGCTGAACGTCAGGGTACGTCGGGCCAGTTTTGGCGGTCAGTACGTCTGGCGGGCGCCGAAACCCGGCAACCGTCCAGAACCCGCCGCGCCTGCAACTGCCGCCAGCTCGTTCTTGCTCGCCACATGCTCTCCAGTACAAAAGGTTGGCGAGTATGATATAAGTGTTGTTGTTCCCATAGAATGCGCCTCGGGGGTTTTGCTTGCTCGCCAATGTGCGCGTGTAGGCGAGCAAGGCGCGGAATCCACCGCCGAAACCAACGGACAAGCGACTGTGCGGGCAACCTGTTTGAGGTTGGTCGAGAGCCATGGTTGGCCGGACCTGACCCTGGACGGTGTAAGCTCCGCGATGAGCAAAAGAAACTGGCAGGACTTCACGCGCGACGCACCGATTGAGGACGTGAGCGGGGCGGCGTTTTCGCTGGAGGCCGGCGAGCCGGCGGGGGACAGCGGGCGGGATTCTGACCACGATTCATCCCTGGCGGCAACGATGGCCAGCGCGGGGCGAGGGGATGTCGCGTGACAAACGCCAACCAGCTTGGCCGCCGCAACATCGCCGACATCGACAAGATCGCCCTGGCAATGGAGCGAGAGGAAATCCTGGCGAGGAAGGCGAAAGCAAACGCGGGTACGCGAACTGACCTCTTGGCAGAATTGCCCACAGGTGCTTCCATCCCCACTCGCGCCGCCTGCGCCAAGGCCGCCGGGGTTGGCGAGCGGCAACGTGCGGCCGGAGGAACGGTTCCGCAGAAGTCTGCGGAAGCGCCTGTCGAAACCCGCGATGCGTTGGTGACTTGGCAAGGCATCGTCTTGGACGGCCACAACCGACTGGCTATCTGCCGCAAGCACGGCCTGACCTACAACACAACGGGGATCGACCTGCCGGACCGTGACGCCGCGATGATCTGAATCATCGACAACCCAAAGGGACGCCGCAACATCGCCGACATCGACAAGATCGCCCTGGCGATGAAGCGAGAGGCAATCGTGGCGAGGAAGGCGAAGGCAAACGAGTCGGCAGGTGGGGGAGACAAGCAAAGTGCAGCCGCTAAATCGGGTTCGGCAACATTGCCGAAGGCGGGTTCTTCCTGTGATTGTGGGGAGACTTTCGATATCCAGGTGTGGCATTGTCCTATCTGCGCCCATCATTGGCAGATGTACGTTCAGGAATGCCGCAACTGTCACAAGGCAACAAAGCGAGGTGCGTCTAGACCGAACGAGAAGAGTCGAGTAAGGGCCGCGAAATCGGCCGGCGTATCCGAGCAGCGTGTTCGCAAAGCCCAAAGACTTCGCAAGGCCAATCCGACGGCGGCGTAGGCGGCGAGGGGCAGAAGCCGGGCGAGAAGGGTATGATGATTCGCATGAGCAAGCGTACAGGAATCACGGCGGAGCTGCGGGCAGCGATCCGAGCGGCGGAGCAAACCGGGCTGACAAGGTACAGGTTGAGCAAGCTGTCGGGCGTTGAACAGGCGGTCCTCTGCAAGTTGGTGCACAGTCAGCGGGTGGTGCGGCTGGACACGGCGGAAAAGATCGTGCGGGGGTTGGGTAAGAGGCTGGTGATAGTTGACGATCCGAAAGCATGATGGTAGACTGTTGCACGTGGGGGTGACTGGTGGTGACAAACGGCAAGTGCATTCCAGCGTGACGGTCGATGGTATGCGAGGTTCAAGGATGCGTCCGGGAAGTGGGCGGCGCGATCTTGTTGCGGAGCCGACAAGGCAACGAGCTTTCGCCGGGCCGTCGGATGGGAAGGCGAGGCGGGCGATATCCGGGCCGGCCGGGTTGATCCACGGGCGGAGCGCTATTGCACACAAGGGGCGAGACCCATTGCCGAACACATCATCGACTTTGAGGCCATGCTGTTGGCGAAGGGCGACACTGGTCATCACGTGGGGGAGGCGGTGGCGCACGTGCGGCGCGTCGCCAAGCTGATCGGAGCAAGCCGGTTATCGGAGTTGACCGCCGACGCCGCGCGGAAGGCCATTGCCAGCGTCCGGGATAGCGGCCGATCCTTGCGGACGTGCAACAGCATTTTGAGGAGCGTCAAGACGTTCTCTGGTTGGCTGCAAGATGATCGGCGAACACGCTGCAACGATCTGAAGCCGCTGAAGGGGTGCAATCAGGCAACCGACCGCCGGCACGCGCGGCGGGATCTGGAGGATGACGAGCTGGCCAGACTCATCGACGCGGCCGAGCGGGGACCGGCGGCCTTCGGAATGAGCGGCGTAAATCGGGCGACGGCATATCGAGTAGGGGCGGGGACGGGCTTTCGGCGTGGCGAGCTTCGCAGTCTCACCCCGAAAAGCTTCGACCTGGCCGGCGATGAGCCGAGTATCTCTGTCACGGCGAGCTACAGCAAGCGGCGGCGCGATGACGTACAGCCGATTGACGGCGGCTTGGCGGATACTCTCAGGCCCTGGCTGGCCGGGAAGTCGGCGGGGGAGCCGCTATTGGCCCTGCCAGCCAAGACAGCAGCGATGGTGCGGTCCGATCTGCGGTTGGCAAGGGCTAAATGGCTTCGGAAGGCAACCGCCCCCCTGGAGCCGCGCGAGCGGCGCCAAAGCGATTTCCTGAAGGCGGTGGACGCCGAAGGGCGGGTGTTTGACTTTCACAGCCTGAGACACAGTTACATCAGCCGGATCGTGAGCGACGGGGCGAGTGTGAAGGTGTGTCAAGAGCTTGCCCGTCATTCAACGCCAAGCCTCACCATCGGTCGGTATGCCCACGTCCGAATCCACGATCTGCGGGCGGCTGTCCCTTCCGTGCCGGGAACCATTTCCACCACCCCGCCGGAGGCGGTGACGCTGCGAGCTACAGGCACTTGCGATTCGGCGCCACACGGGTGTAACACACTGGACGCGAAACAGTGCGAGTCAATGCGGCCAGGTGCGATAGGGGCGCATGACGCTGTCATTGCCAGCGATCAGAATCACTCTGCTTTTGCGGGTAAACGCGACGCTTTGCAGCAAGGTGCGATGAATTACAACGGCGAGCGTGGCGAGGATCAAACCAACAAATCCCCCATGTCCAGCCCGATATCAACCGCCGGCGCGGAGTGGGTCAGGGCGCCAACGGCAATGCGGTCCACGCCCGTCATCGCGACCGCGCGGACGGTATCGAGAGTCACACCCCCGGATGCCTCCAGCAACACCTGACCGGCTTTGCCGGCGGCGTTCCGCAACTCGACCGCGGATTGCAGGCTGGCACAATCCATATTATCCAGCAGCACGATGTCGATGGCCTTGACCTTCAGGACCTCCCGGAGCTGATCGAGGCCATCCACCTCGACCTCCACAGGACGATGGGGGTCTTCGGCGCGGCTGGCCGCAACCACGCGACTCAAGTACGCACCCAGCTCCCCCAGACTGACGGCCGCGATGTGATTGTCCTTGACCAGCAGGCCATCATAAAGACCCATGCGATGGTTGTCCCCCCCGCCGCAGCGCACCGCGTACTTGTCCAGCACCCGCAGCCCCGGAAGAGTCTTGCGCGTGTCCAGAATCCTCGCCGCGGTTCCCTCCACTCGCTTGACAAACCGGTTGGTCAGCGTCGCCACCCCCGACATGTGCTGCAGAAAGTTGAGGATCACCCGCTCCGCCGACAGCAGCGAACGCATCGGCCCGCGGATGCGCAGCAGCGGCATCGCCCGCGCGTCGCTGTATCGTCCTTCAATGACATCCAGGTGAAATCCCGGGATCTGCTCCACCCGCAGCCGCTCGTCGTATACCCCGCAGATCATCTGCACGATCGGCAGCCCGCAGACAATGCCCGCTTCCTTCTGCACCAGCGTCCCGGCCGCTGCCGCTTCCAAGCCAACCAGCAGCCGGCTGGTGACGTCATCCGTGCCAAGATCCTCGGCCTTGGCCAGCAAAATCAGATCGCGTATCTGTTCAAATGGCGGAAACGGTTCCATCACAACTCCGTCACCAACTCCTGACCACTCCATCACGCATCCGATTCCATACCCGCCTGCGGCTACGGGAACACCTTCATCTCCCACAACGAATACCCAAATTCCGTGGCACGCTTCGTTCCAGTCAACCTCACCCAGCGCGCCCCGATCGGCGCAAATCGAATCACCTCGGCGCCCCCCTTGCCGTTCTGGGTCTTGTAGACCTCCCGCCAGGTCTGCTCATCCACCGAGACTTCGATGCGATACGCCTTGCCGTACGCCGCCTCCCACGCCAACTCGACCTGCGTGACGACCTGAACCGTGCCCAGGTCCACCATCAACCACTGCGGATCCGAAAACTCCGACGACCACCGCGTCCCCGGATCGCCATCCGCCGCATACGCCGCCGGATACGACTGCCCGTCCTTCGTCAGCTCCGACGACGCTTTCACCGGCCGCCCCACCGCCAAGCCCGCCCGCTGTGCCTTCTGCTCCGCCGTCAGAACCTCAAAATCCCGCAGGCTCCGCACCGGCTCCGCACCCTCCTTCACCAGCGCCGCCTCAAGCTGATACTTCCCCGCCTCCGCCGGAATCGCGCACGCGAAACTCAACTTCTTCTCTCCCAGCGGCGGGATCTCGCACCCCTGGCTCTTTTCCACCACCACCGTCCCCTCCCGCAGCACTCTCAGCCGCACCTGCCCCGCCCATCCCTCATACAGATCATTGATCACCACGACTGGCACCTGCCGCTCCTTCCCCGCCGGCAGCTCCTCCGCCCACTCATCGATCATCAGCCCCACCGGCGAAAACGCATCCCCCACGTACTTCTTGAACTCCGGCTCGAAATTCAGCTTCTCGATATCCAGAAAATCATCGCTCGTCTGCCCATCAGGCCTCGAATACCCCAACCCACAGAAATGCAGCACCCCCGCGCACGCCCGATGCGCCCGCCAAAACTCCGTCAACGCCGCCACATACCGCGCGCGCAGAGTCCGCCGCTGTTCCATCGTTGAATCCGCGCCCAAGAGGTTCTTATACAGATCCTTCGTCAGCGTCGTCACCGTCCCATCCCGGTTCAGCCACAGCCAGCAATACTCATTGATGATGATCGCGTTCTTCCCCGTATTCGGAATCGCGCTCCCCGGCACGCCCGACACCTTCGCCAGCCCCGACAACTTGAAGTTCGCATTCGAAAACAGATACGGGTGCGACTCAAACACATCCCCCGGGTCCTGCGCCGCCGACCATCCGTTATCAAATGGCCGCCCCGACAGATCCAGCCCCCTCACCGCCTGGATCGACGGCCCGATCTGCTCCGCCTTGCTCTCATTCTGCGCATCCCAGATCACCACGCTCGGATGATTCCACCTTTCTTGCATCCACTCCGTGTACTCCTTAACCAACTCCTCTTTCGAATACGTCGCGGTCTTCTGTTCCATGTTCCAGATCGGAAATTCATCCTGAACTAGAATCCCCTCCTCATCCGCAATCCGATACCAGAGCTCCGGCGGAAACCCGATGCAATACCGCACGCTGTTCCAGTGCATGGTCTGGAACGTCCGATGCAGTTTCTTCACCCACTCCACGTCCCAAGGCTTGTCCCCGCGATTCGTATCCTCAAAAAACCGGTACAACGTCACATTCGTCCCCCGCATGAAGTACGGCTTCCCGTTCAACACCGCCCGCCCCGTCGCCGGGTCCAACTTGAACGTCCGCATCCCAAACCGCGTCGAGTACGAATCGCCCTCGCTCCGCACCTCCACCACGTATAAGAACGGGTTCTCCGGCGACCACAGCCGACAGTTCCGGATCGGAATCTGAACCTGGACCTTCGCCTCCTGTCCCGCCCCAATCTCCGCCGCCGCCTCGCCCACCATCTGCTCCGACTTGGCCTCCCTGACCACCAATCGGAGCTTCCCCGCCGCCTTCGCCCCATCGTTTCGCACCACCGCCACCACTCCGACACTGCTCTTTTCAACGTCCGGCACCGTCTGCACATTCACAATGTGCGGCGTCCCCGATAAAATCAGCTCCACCGAGTCAAAAATCCCCGGAATGTACTTGGTCTTCTCATAATCCCACCCCGCCGGCACCGTCGGCGGCACCGCATCCCGAAACGCCCCCACGCGAATCACCACCTCGTTCTGCCCCTGCTTGAGCACGCCCTTCACATCGTAATACGCCGGCGTAAAGCTCCCCAGGTGCTCCCCCACCTCTTTCCCATTCACCCACACCTTCGACCCATACGCCGCCTTATGCACCTTCAGCCGCGCCACCGCCGGCACCGCATCCTTCACCTCAAACACCCGCCGATACCAAAACGCCTCCCGCAATTTGCTCTTCACCCCCACCTCCGCAAACGCCGGCCTCGCCATGTCCACCAACCCTGGCACCACCACGCGATGCTCGAACTGCTCCGGCTGCCGATCCATCGCCCCTTGCGCAATCTCCCACTGGCCATCCAGATTGACCGTCTTCCGCAGCTCCTGCCCCCCCACCGCAGCCGTCAAGCACGCCACCAGCACCACCGCGCACACCACCAGCGTCCATTTTTGCAGTTTCATAGGCTCCTCTTTGGCTCCCCTCATCTTCTCCACTTCCCGCCGGAGTTCAACCACAGGACGTAATCGTATCAGGCGATTCAAGATCGCGGCTTGCCCAAGCCGAAGAAAGCACGGGTTTCTCGCTTGTCAGCCCCAGCGATGTTAGGTATCATTTAGGTGAACATGGCACACGGATCTTCCATAGAGTGGACCGAGGCAACATGGAACCCGGTGACGGGATGCACCAAGATCAGTGCTGGGTGCAAGCACTGCTACGCAGAGCGGATGGCCAAGCGACTACGAGCAATGGGCGTCCCGCAGTACTCCGCGGGATTCCGCCTGGCTCTTCACGATAGCGTCCTCCACCTCCCGCTGACATGGAAGAAACCTCGCACGATTTTCGTCAACTCGATGAGCGATTTGTTTCATAAAGACGTGCCGCTGGAGTTCATCGCCCGCGTCTTTGACGTAATGAACCGCTGTTCGCAGCACACCTTCCAAGTGCTCACCAAACGTCCTGAGATCGCCGCAGCCCACGCTCGACAACTGCGCTGGTCATCGAACATATGGATGGGGACGAGCGTTGAAAACGTTTTGGTGCTCCATCGCATCGAAAGCCTGCGCCGAATCGAGTCGCACGTCCGATTCCTGTCGCTTGAGCCGCTATTGGGCCCGTTGCCCAGACTCCCCTTGGACGGCATCCATTGGGTGATCGTGGGCGGCGAATCCGGGCCAGGTGCGCGCCCAATGGAGGTGACCTGGGTGAGGCAGATTCGAGAACAATGCATCACGCAGAGCGTTCCGTTCTTTTTCAAGCAATGGGGCGGTGTCAATAAGAAGCGGGCTGGGCGTCGCCTTGATGGGCGCACGTGGGATGAAATGCCGACGCCGCTTGCGGGGAAGGATCATGCTCGAACTGCCTGCGCCGGAAGATGATGGACTGAAGATACCAGTGGTCGGATCTTGGTCTGCAGATAAGCACCACTTCCTCCGCCGGTATATCGATGCCTTCACGACCGCAATGAAGAGCAAGCCATGGAGTGGCCTTCATTACATCGACCTATTCGCTGGAGCGGGCATTGAGCGGATCAAAGGCGGCAACCTGGACTGGGGATCGCCCTTAATAGCCGCACAGGCACCACATCCCTTCACCCAACTGCATCTCTGCGAACTGTCCAAGAAGCGGCACGACGCCTTGGCGGCGCGGTTGGATAAGATCAAGCAGCCGAATAAGCCCCAACTCATAGAGGGAGATGCGAATCTCAGGGTCGCCGATGTGGTCGCTGCTCTTCCTCCGCGCAGCTTGTCGCTGGCGTTTCTCGACCCTCATGGACTGCATCTTCACTACACAACGTTACAGTGCCTGTCTCAGCGCCGCGTCGACCTTGTGGTTTCTTTCCCCGACCACCTTGACGCCCTCCGCAACTGGGAGAGATACCACAACGATCCAGACTCGAACCTGGATGCGGTTCTGGGGAGCACTTTGTGGCGAGCCGAAGCGGAAAAGCACCCTGAGAGGCGAGCGGACCTTCTTACACGCATATACATCGAACAGATCCGGAAACTCGGCTACTCCGCGTTCGAGCGCGAGCGCATCTCCATGCCAAACGGCCGATTCCTATACAAGTTGATCTTCTGCTCCATGCACGAAGTCGCAGCCACGATCTGGCGTCGGGTCTCTCAACGAAAACCCGACGGCCAAGGCTCGCTTGATTTCGGCTAGACCCCCCTACTTCCCCACATTCCTCCCCCTCTTCCCCTTGCTCTTCGGCTGCCAGATCGCCTGCCCTTCCGCCGCCGCCGAAGATGATCTACCCCCCCCGCCGCCACCGCTGAACACCGGCGCCCCCTTGACCTCCTGGATCTTATCCCGCAATTGCGCCGCCCGTTCAAATTCCAACCCCTTCGCCGCCTCCAGCATCTCCTCCTCCAGCATCCGGATCAGCTCCGTCTGATCGATCTCATTATCGCTCGCATGGATCGCCTCCTGCACTGCCCGCCTCGACTTCACCTCGCTCTCCAACGTGCTGCGGATCGCCTTCTGAATCGTCGTCGGCGTGATCCCGTGCTCCTTGTTGAACTCAAGCTGAATCGTCCGCCGCCGGCTCGTCTCATCCATCGCCTTCTGCATCGCCGGCGTCACCGTGTCCGCATACAAATACACCTTCGCATTCACATTCCGCGCCGCCCGCCCGATCATCTGAATGATCGACGTCTCGCTTCGCAGAAACCCCGCCTTGTCCGCATCCAGAATCGCCACCATCGACACTTCCGGCAGGTCCAGCCCCTCCCGCAGCAAATTCACGCCCACCAGCACATCAAAATCCCCCTGCCGCAGCTCCTTCAAGATCTCCACCCGTTCCAGCGTCTGGATCTCGCTATGCAGATATCTCCCCCGAATCCCCGCCTCCTGAATATACGCGCTCAAATCCTCCGCCAGACGCTTGGTCA
>Ga0315278_10000544_pt1 | contig 33256 bp, 22 predicted proteins | sample YL17G06_0_MG_FD_203880 | JGI IMG/M metagenome (GOLD analysis project Ga0315278, IMG submission 203880) | Sediment microbial communities from Yellowstone Lake, YNP, Wyoming, USA - YL17G06_0 | ecosystem: Environmental > Aquatic > Freshwater > Lake > Sediment | place: USA: Wyoming | collected... | reverse complement strand
CCGGCAATCTGTTTTTCCGTCATCTATGACCTCCTTGTCGTGTCATCAGGAGGTCATACCGCATTTACCGCACCGGCGTTGAGCCGTGGTTGCGCTGTAGTGTTAATGAAGGCGCAGTGTTGTTGGGTCTACAGGCGACTGAGGCCAGCATGGTCACAGTCTACGAGGCGAGACCGAGCATCCAGATGGTGGCATGTTGCGACACATGCAGCGGGAACACATGCACCGGCATGGCGTGCGGCGCGGCGGCGTGCGGCGGCTATGTCTGCGCCGGCGACGCGTGCGGCGGCGTTGCGTGCGGCGCGGCGGGGTGCGTGGCCAACGCGTGCGGCGGGGCCGCCTGCGGCGCGAACGGCTGTCCGGGCAACGGCTGCGGCGGCGACGTTTGCGCGGCGGACTACTGCACGAAGAACGCGTGCGGCGCGAATGCGTGCGGGTTCAACGCCTGCGCGCTCGATGGCTGCGGCGCGAACGGATGTGCGGCCAACCTATCGGTTGACAAGGTCTGTGCAAAACTAGGTCTCGGGATTTAGGCCGAGCTTGACGAAAGGAGAAGTCAGATGAAGACAAGACTCTCGTGCATGACGGCAGTTGCGGCGTTGTTGGCCTTCGCGGCGTGCGTGCAGGCACACGTGACTGCCCGGTATAGTCTGTCAGCGGGAACGAACTACGTGTATGCGTTGACGGTGGACCAGGACCAGGTGATCAGTTCGAGTGATTGGAGCGGCACGCACACCTATCACACGAGCTTCACGGGCGACGTGACGACGGAGGTCGCCAGCTACAATCACAACCGGTTCACGCGGGCGCTGACGTACACGATTGACGACGGATCGGCGAGCTTCACGATCGATTCCGGGGCTGTGACGACGGTCTGGTACACCAACGCGGACCTGCAGCAGGAGAAGTTCGACAATCGCGGGTTCAGCCGCGAGGACATCGTGAGTTACGCCGACTTCCACGCCCTGTGCGATGCGGCGGGCACGGCCTCCGAGAACAACAAGCCATTTCTGTCGGGTTTGTTTCTTCTGGAGCTTCCGCCGGACGCGATGCAGGCGAACGACACATGGACGTCGAGCCAGCCGATCTTTGAGGACTTCACGAATCATCCGACGATCGGGATCAAGTGGACGCTGTTGTCGGAGGCCGAGACGCGCCGGGGCGTTTCGTGCGCCAAGTACAAGATCGAGATCGTTGACGGGACGTTCAGCAACGTGACGAAGACGATCAACGTTCCGAACATCGGCGACGTGACGAACCGGCTGGACTGCACGGAGCAGACGATGACGGCGACGCTGTGGTTCGACATCACCGGCGGCAAGATCGTGGAGTGGAGTTCTGCGGTGCATACCCATGCCAGCAAGCAGCAGGACCATCCGGCGGATTCCGAATGCTCGACTGCGGCGACGACCACGATCTCGTACATTTACTCGGGCACCCGCTAACAGGGAAGGGAGAGCAGTCGCATGAACCGCCTCGTTTTTCCAGCATGGCTCATAGCCATCGTGTCGTGGACGTTGCCTGTCCTGGCAGCGATGCCGCAGCCTGACCGGTATGACAAGGCCATTGAGAGATATGCCCGTACGAGCGGGCAGCGGATGCGGGAGAAACAGGTGGTGTTCGCAGGCAAAGTGCTAGACGACATCCGGTCCAGGTTCGGCAAGTCGCTGCAGCTTTATCGCCAATATGTGTTTGCGGGCGAGAAGGTGAACATCCTGACGTTTGAGGATGAGGCGGCTGCGCAGGCCACCGTATCGCAGTTTCCGGCGGCTGGTCAACACGTCGCACTGCGGGACGGACGGACCGTGATCGAAATCGTCTACACCGATCTTTCCAGGGGAGTCGAGATCTGGTCGTACCTGCAGCAGGATGCCCCGGTTCTTCAGCGGATCGTCCGCCACAGCAGCCGAGGGATCAAGCTGGTCAAAGTGGCCAGGCTGGATGCAGAAACCGTAGGCCAGGTCTCGACGACTCTGGGTTTTCAGTGCAGCGAGATCTACAACTGTGTGTGCGTCGTGAACGACAAGGTTGTTCAACTGAATTACGTGGGGGTGCGTGGGGGGACGACGCGGGAGCAGATCGTGGGGGGGTTCGCGGGAGCCGGAACCAGCGTCGGAAGGCTGGTGGTCGACGGCGAGGTGGCCATCGAGGTGGTGGGGCGCGATTTTGGCGAGGGCGACGTGCGAGAAATCGGGTCAGCGATCGGAGAGAGCGCGTTGAATTCGCTGGTGGATCGCGCGATTGCGCCGCATGCGAAAATCGAGAAGGCGAGGTATTACGCGAGCGGGTCGCAGCACCCGTTTGACGGCCTGAGGAAGAGCGTGAAGTCGGCGGTTGAGCTGACCCTGGTGTGCGGCAACAGCGCCGAAAGGGCGAAGCTGGTTCTGGTGGAGCTGAACACGGCAGACGTAGAGGAGGCGCTGGCCGGAGCACGAGGTTTTGAGCGGATCGGTGATCAGCGGGTGCTGGTTTGCTATGTCGCAGACAAAGATGGAGCGGCCAGGAAGCTGGTTGAGAAGTATGGGACCCCTTCAAGCGAGATTGCGGGATCTGCGAAGTAGAGGCGTACGTGTCTCGCTGCCGTTTGCACTTTCGCTGGCGGCGTTGATCGCAGGGTGCATCGTGTATCTTCTGAGCGGCTGGGGGGCAGAGACGCTGTCGCCGGGGTCGCCGAAACCAGGTGATCGTGGCCAGAGGCTGCAGGATGTGCGATCGAGTGCGTCGACGCTCCCGACATTGGGCGTGAAGGGCGGCATCGCTCAGAGGGCAAAGGGCGGCGATCGCCGGGGCCCTGTGACGGCGCCGCTCGCGGACGGAACGGGGGATCTGGAGGCGACGGGCGCCGGTCTTGAGAAGATCCAGCTTCAGGAGGCCACGAAGCCCGCGGATAAGATACTGTTCGATGTTGTGCTGGCAAGATCGACCCAAGGGGACAACGCGGCGGCGATGAAGGAGTTTTATAAATTTGCTGCCGAACAGCCCAGGAACCCGTTGTGGCACCTTGGGATGGGAATTGTCGCCTCCCGCTCGCTGCAACGCGCGACGGCTGAGAAGCACCTCGCGAAAGCCTTTGACCTGGCAGGTCAGGACCCCGTCCGTGACGCGTTTGTGAAGCGGTGGGTCGGGTACTGGCGAGCGGTGAATCTGTCTGGCGTGAAGACTCGCGATGAGGCGATTCGGCGGTTCTTGGAGATGAGCCGGTCAGGAGAGATCGATGTTTCCGTCGCCGCAGCGGAGGCGCTGCGGGGGATGGGATACAAGGGGAGGTAGACGAGCCATGAAACTGCAGAGTTCTCCGAAGGTATTTGAGGGTTACAAGTCAGATCGGCCGGAGCGGACGATCGCCAGGATCGAGTCCGCGTTCAAGGAGATCGGATTCGAGGTGAGTTACCGTCAGAAGGACGTGGGAGGCGAGCTGCTTTTTTCGGGTTCGGCGCGAATCGAAGGGCTGGGGTGTTCAACCAATGGGAAGGGGCTGACGCCGGTGCTGGCCCAGGCGAGCGGGTATGCCGAGCTGGCGGAGCGGTTTTCATCCTGTTCGCTGTTTTCGTTCTCGCAGTTTGGCGACCTGTTGGCCAAGCACGATCTGCTTTTCCGGGGGTTGCCGGGCGACTATTCGCTGGTCGGGGCCTTGGCTGATTTTACGCACAGGGCGGGCCACGTCACGAAAGTGGATGAGCCCACCGAGGCCAGTGCGTTCGACGGGCACATCATGAATTCGGAGCGGCTGGGTGATCTGGCGGCGCAGATTGCGGCTGAGTCCAAGTTCCAATGCTGGGTCGATGCCCATTCGCTCACGGAGGGCAAGACGGTCAAAGTGCCCTACAAGCTGGTGAAGACTGTGTCGGGAACGAACGGGCTGGCTGCCGGGAACTCGCTTGAGGAGGCGATCGTGCAGGGCGCCTGCGAGGTGTTCGAGCGTTACGCGGCCGTCACGATCTGCAAAGAGCAGCGCAGGGTTCCGACCATTGACGCTGGTTCGCTTGAGGATCCGAGGATCCACAAGTGCCTGGACATCTTCCGTTCGCTTGGGGTGAGCGTGAAGTTCAAGGACTTCAGCCTGGGGAATCGTTTCCCGGTGGTGGCCGCGGTGTTCACCAACAAGGGGATGGAGGCGGCCAACCCACTGAACAAGGACGTGAATCACAGACACCTGTCGGTGGGGGCGAACTTCGATCTCGAGGACGCGATCGTCCGATGCCTCACGGAGGAGGTTCAGGGCTACAGCCGGGACGAGTACATGCGCGAGGCGGAGTACGATCTGTTGTGGGAGCATCTGGGCGGGCTGGGGTTGAAGCATCCGTACGCCCCGGCGAGGAGCATTCTGGTCCCGGCCGAATTCCGGCTGTTCCTTCAGCGCTATCTGACGGTCGGGGACCTGGATTACCTGGAGGAGGACGAACAGGTCATTCCGCTGGACGCATTGCGGTTTCGGCGTATGGACGACTTTGCCGCGGACATCGATCGCGTGGTGGAGATATGCAAGGAGAACGGCAAGAAAGCGTATGTCGTGGACCACACGCACCCGGTGTTGGGCTTCCCCACGGTGCGCGTTGTGATTCCTGGATGGACGGGCATCTTCTCGCACGTGTTCGAGGAAAACGGTGTCCGCAGCTATGCGCAGTTCCGCCATTTCTTCGAGAATCTATGGTACGAAGGTCTTGTTGACGTGGTGCGGGCGGCGTTCACCGAGCGGCCGGTCTACAAAGGCTTCATCGAATCGATGGAGAGGCACTTGGCCAGCTACCCCTTCGACCACGGGCTGTCGATGCGCGGCTATGGCCTTCGGGACACGAGCATATACGACGTTCTGTCGGCGATGAGCCTCCACGAGGGCGATTTCAACAGGGCCCGCAGATACTCGATGTTCTGCAAGGCCATGTTTGGCGGAAAGGTGACCGGCGTATGCAGCGACACGCCATCGAACGGGAATCCGTTTGTCGTGACGTGCAAGTGCCGCACCTGTCAGGTGGAGAGGCCTCGGCTGTTGGACAAGGTCTTGAGGTGCTTTTTCTAGACGGCCGGCGTGTGGGGGGATGGGGGACTGGCGAGAGTGTTGGACGGGTCTGCGAACGCTTCGGGAAGCGGATAAGACAGACGCAAGGCCGTACGCCCCGCAGACGGCCTTGCCCAGAGGGCTTCATCGGTGACAGCAAGGGCAATGAACCAAGAGCGGGGCAGAGGAGGAGACCATGGGACTGCCGCAGTTGATTCAGGACAGCGTCGAACTGGGCATTGTGGAGATCGAGACTCCGGGCCCGACCGCAGGCGATACCGGCCAGGGGAGACTTGGTGAGATACTCGGCTTCATCGCGGAGAAGCCTGGCAAGCCGACGGTGACCGTGCGGTGTGCCACCGTGGACGAGTTGGACGGATGTGCGAGGGCAGCGGAGCAGTACAAGGACAAGGTGACGGTTGCGCTGACGGTTGACCTGGGGAGCGTGAACGGTTGCGAGGAAGCGGCGTTGCGGGCGTTGCGTGATGTGTGCAAGAGGAAGCCGGCGGCGGTTGCCTTTTTCGTTGATGCCGACGCGAGCCGGGACGCAGCTGCGTTCATGCGGAAGGCCAAGTTGTTGTATCTGCAATCGGACTGCACGGCCCAGTTCGTGCTGACGGGGCTGGATGCGACAGCGTGTGCGTCGCGGGAACTGGTCGAGTTGCTGCAACGGGAGAGCATTCCACACCGGTGGCGTCCTGGAAGCCCCTATGTGAACAGCGCTCCTCATAAGTTGGACGCGTTGCTGTGCGGGCCTTGTCCGGTGGCGGGCAAGCTGAAGGTGCAGCGTGACGGGCTGGTGAGCTTCTGCCCCTACCGCCAGGTCGGCAAGGGAGAGCCGCTTTGTGTCGGCGACGCAGGAACGGGGCAGATCCGCGACGTCTGTTCAAAGGATCATGCTCTGACCGTGCAGCGTCTGCTGACGATGACGATCGGGCCGCTTCCGATCATGTTTCTGCTGATGCGGACGGCGGAGGCGGACCTCGCGAGCGCCTTGCCGCAGGAGGTTTACGCGGTTGTGAAGGCGCTGTACGATCAGGCGGCGGATCGGATGAACGGGTGCCTGATGCCATCGATGGTCCTGAACCGATCAGCTTCGGACCGGATCAAGCAGGCCAGGGATCTGCACGGAGCGCCGGATGTCATCGGGGTCAAGTCCATCTGTGACATCTGCAGTCTCTGCAACGGGCGAGACCTCAATGGACTGCTCATGCGGCACTGCGACCAGACGAGTCTGTGCAACGGCGTGCTCGTGTGGCAGAAGACGACAGGCAAGCAGTACCTGCGCAGCGAGCAGGTGAAGGCGCTGGCCGAGCGGGCTCGCTGTGCGTGAGCGATGTCGTCGGGTTGGGGGCGAGTTGCCGGCAGAGAGTCGTATGGTTCCGACTGACGCGCCGGCGACCGGGGCAACATGCATCGGCTTGGCGGCCGGGAGGTAGAGCACATGGAATCCAGGGCGTGGGAAAGCAAGCGGGCGGTCGAGATGATGGGGAAGTTGCGGGAGATGATGGAGAAGGCCCCGCCAAGGCCTGTGCCCGCTGACATCAGCGGGCATGCGGCGAGCCCCATCGCCTTGTTTCTGGGCCTGCTTGGCGTCCTGATGCTTCTGCTCTGCGCCGCGCTGGTCATCTTCATGCAGGAGTGGACCACGTCGGCGAGGATTTCCTTGTCGATTGTACTGGTGGCCGGCGTCGGCCTGATCGCATGGTGCCTCTATGTGAGGAAGCACCTGATGGCGATCCTGGTGTCGGGCCGGCTTTGCAGGGGGAGGGTTGTGCGGGTTGTCCCGCTTCCGACGAGGATCAACGGCCGGTGGTTTTTCCGCGTGTACGTCGAGCTGTCAGCTCCCGACGGGACGGAGGTCACCGGGAAAGACACGGTCGACAACTGGGCGCTCGAGTACTTTCTGTGGGCTCGCGAATGCGAGCAAGATATCGATGTCATTTACCACCCCAACGCCTTCGGGAGGGTGATCCTGCCCATGAAGGTTGCCCTGGCGCATCGGCTTGGCTGATGCACGGTTAGCCGGCCGTGCAAACGAGACGTCAGGGGAGGTTACCAGGAAACCTGTCTCATGCTTTTGAGGGCCAGTCCCATGTTCGCACACTTGCGCGCGGTGGCGAAGGCCTACCGCCGGGCTCTTGGCTTTGCCGACCGATACAGGCGTTTGCAGGCGCTGTTGTTTCTGTTCATGCTGGTGGATCTTCCGGTATCAACCAGCATTCCGCTGATCTCCAAGTACATCGTGGATCAGGCGATCCTTGGGGGCAATCTGGTTCTGTTCGTGAATTTCACGATCATCTGCGTGGCCTATTACGTGATCAACGCGCTGGTCGATGTGGGCTATTCGCTGTTGCACAACAACCTGAATATGCGTTATGCGAGGGACTTCCAGTTTCACCTTCTTCGGGGGGTGATGGCGGGGTCCTATGAGCGGCTCAAGGCGAGCAACTCGGGCGAGCTTCTAACGAAGCTCATGGAGGACGCCGGGACGGTCACGCAATCGACGGCGATGTTCGTGCCCGGCCTTGTGATCCAGTTGGTGCGGACCCTGGTGCTTGTATACCTATGCTTCTGCTTCAGCGCCGAATTCACCGCTCTGTGTTTCGCGGCGGTCCCCGCATATTACTTCGTGAGTCACTGGTTTGGCCGAAGACAGGGCGAGGTATTCCGCGGCATACGGGAATCCGTGCAGGGGATGTACTGCACGGTCGCCAAGATGTCGGAGCAGATGAGGAGCATCAAGGCCAATCGCTGCGAGCCCCATGTCCTGAGGCGATTCCGGAACGACTACTACAAGTACCTCAACTGCCAGATCCTGTCCGGCATCGTCGGCTACGCGTCCAAGAACATCAACAATGTGCTGATCGGGGGATTCATCTTCAGCGTCACGTGCTACTTCATCATCGGCGTGATCAGGGGCCAGTACTCCCTCGGTTTCTTCGTGGCGTATTCCATGTACCTGCGTCTGCTGGTGTCCGACCTGTCGAGCTACAGCAGTCTCTATCAGGGCATTCTGGCGTCGTATCCGGCGTTTGATCGCACGTTCAGCCTGGTGGGGGACGCCGGCGAGGGGCTTACGCGGCCCGCGGGCAGCGGCGACGGGGGGTTTGACATCGAGCTGGACGCCGTCTCTTACAGCATTGGCTCCCGCCGCATCCTGGACAACGTGAACCACCGCATCCGAGAGGGCGAGTGCGTCCTGGTGGCGGGGCCGAACGGCGCCGGCAAGACGATGCTGGTCAATCTGCTGAGCGGCATCATCAAGCCAGACAGCGGACGGGTGCTGCTGGGGGGCGCCGACATGGCCGCCATCCCCAGGCCCGAACTGCGGTCGCTGCTGAGCGTGGTCTATTGCAACAGTCACTTCGACCATGCCTACTTCAAGGCGTGTCCCACGTCAGCGGAGCCGGCGCTGCTCGCAGGCCTCGGGAGCAGGGCAGAGGCGCCTTCGTATACCCAGAAGTCGACGGGCGAGCAGTACATTCAGGCGTTCCTGTTCGGTCTATCGAGGAATCCGAGGGTCCTCATTCTCGATGAGCCGTTCGCAAACCTCGACCCCCAACACTGCGAGGTGTTGCTGGAGATGCTGCAGAGCGTCAAGGGTCGCATGACGGTCATCATCACCTGTCACGAGCCCAGCAAGGGGAGAGCGCTGGCCGATTCCGTGCTCGATCTGTCGGACCATCAACTCGTGGAGATGGAAGGAGCGTTGGCATGAGCATCGAGCGTATGTCATCGCGGACGGGGGGGTGGTTTCGGCTGACACGAAGCCGGCGGATCTGGCGTATCGGACTGGCCAGCCTGCTGCTCAAGACCGCGGCGATCCTCGCTTTCGCATTCATCCTGGCGGCGCTGCCCACGCTGAAGACGCATCAGGTCGTCGGGAGCGTGCTGGACAGGGGAGGAGGCGCCTGGACGATCGAGTTGTATGCCAGCCCGGCCGTGTCGCAGTTGGCCGGTCAGTTGACGCCGGGGCAGGAGATGACGATCAGCCCCGGCGGCACGGCGGAGCGGACGGTGCGCGTGCGGGCCATGACGGCAGACCGGCTTGACCTTCAGGCCGACCGGTCCGCGGGCTACGACGGGCCGACCGGCCCGCAGCCGATCCGGATTAGATACAGAGGACGGACGAATGTCCTGAGATCGATTTTCGAGGGCGTCATTTTCAACACACGGGGCAGTCAACGACAATAAGAAAGGGACTGTTCATGAAACCATCGCAGTATAACTGTTCATGGGAGAATGAGAAGCAAGAACTTGTGATCCACAACACCTACACGGGCGCCATGGAGATCGTCTCCGGCGCGGTCCGCGAGGTGGTTTCGAGCCTGTTTTCGGGCGAGCGGCTGTTCACGAGCGATCTTGTGCAACTGCACACGATCGGGCTGGCGATGCGGCTTTACTCGGCCGGATTTCTGGTCGACGACGAGCGGGACGAATGCGGCGAGATGCAGGCGGACTACCTCCGCAATAAATTTGGCCTGCCGGATCACAAGAAATGGGACATCGCGATCGCCCCGACGATGGCCTGCAATTTTGACTGCACGTACTGCTATGCCGCGGTCAAGCGCGGCGCGATCATGAGCAGAGAGGTGGAGGCCAGGCTGACCGAGAGGATATTCGAGTACCTTGACAGCAGCGGCGTCAAGGCGGTCAACACGAACTGGATCGGGGGAGAGCCGCTGATGAATGTGCCTGCCATGAGGCGAATCTCCGAGAAGCTGTACACATACTGCGGCGAGAAGAAGATGCAGTTCACGGCCTCTCTGATCACCAACGGGAGCTTGATGACGGAAGAGCTGGCGGGAGAGCTGGCATACCCGCCTTTCAACATCCAGTATCTCCAGATCACGGTTGATGCATTTTGGCACGACCAGAGCCGGCCCTTCAGGCATCGAAACGGGAAATCGTCGCTGGAAGCGACGCTGCTGGGGCTGAGGAACGCGGTGAAGCACATGCCCGGGCGGATCTGGGTGCGCGTGAACATACCGTATCAGCCGGACCTGACGCCGGCGCAGGTCAGCCAGTACATCAGCAAGCTCAAGAGGGACATGGGCATCACCAACCAGGTGTCGTTCTATCTGGCGGCGGTTCAGCCGGCGACGGACAATGCGAGGCTGGGGGATGTGAGCAAGTGGCCTGCCGCGGAGTACGCAAGGTTTCAGAGAGCGGTGGAGGAGGGGCTGGCACATGACTGCGGCACGATGCACACTCCGGGCATGCCGTTCCGCAGTCGGGTGCCGTGCGCCTACGAGTACAAGGAGAATGTGTGCGTGGACTCGGCCGGGTATGTCTACAAGTGCTGGCATCATCTGGGCGTTCCGGAGAGGATCATCGGCAGCATCAGCAAGCCGTTCGGCCACGATTCGTACAGCGGCTCGACCGCCTACCACAAATGGCTCGCCTGGTCTCCGTTTGACACCAAGTGCAAGAGCTGCAAGTCGCTGCCGAACTGCATGGGATTCTGCTACGACTATGCCTTCGAGCTTGGGAAGGACGACGAAGGCCGTTGCCTTCGGAAGAAGTTCACCATGCGTGAGGACTGCCTGGACCAGGTCGAGGCCGTCCTGCAGCAGAGGCTCGTTGCGCAGTTGGGCGCGACGGGCTGCGAAGGCGCGTGCACGGGCGTGAACTGCGACAGGAAATGAGCTGGCGAAAGCGATGCCAGAGGGTGCCGAGATGGACATAGAGAGAGTCCTGACCGTGGCCGGACGTGAAGAGTACTGCGTGGAATTGCCGGATCTGCTGAGGCGGCACCTCAGCGATTGCGTGCGGGCCAACAGTTGCCAGGAGAGCATACTTGGCTTCATTGCCCCTCCGGTCAATCCGTGCGCTGAGCTGGCTGCGGACCTTGCTGATGCGATGGGTAAGCGCTTCCTGCGAGTGGAGATCAAGAGTCTGCTCATGGAGAGCGCGTTGACCCAGAGGCCCGATGGCGGAGGTCGGCAGGCAGACGGGCTGGTGATTCTCGCGAAACGATTGCTACAGGAGATCCAGGATGGCGGCACGGCTGATCTTTTCGTGCTGCTGGAAGGGTGCGAGGTGTTCCGGCAGGCTGCCGCAGTCTCCGTGGGCCAGTTGTTGCGCGAGCTGGTCGGGACCTTGGCGGGAGCCCGGCCGGCATCGCAGAGCGGCGCGGGGCCCGGCCGCGGGATGGACCTGGACAGGGTATTCCTGGCTGTGATCGTGAACGACGAGACGGAAGTCTCCGAGGGGCTGGGGAAGTGCACGGAGTTCTTCCGCATCCGCATGATGACCAGCGAAGAGAAGAGCCTGTTTGTGGAACGGTCGCTGCGGAAAGAGGCCGGCGTCTGCGCGAAGATTGCCCCGGAGGTTGTGGCGTGCCTGGAGCGCGGGCTGGGGGTCGGTATGCAGGGCGATACCTGCCGTGCAGTGGCCAGGCACGCTCTTCGGCTCCTCATGTCAAGGCATGGGCACGCGTCGCTGAGCGACGCGCACTCGCCATGGGAACTGCGTCTGGAGGACTTGCCGCCGGAGGCTCTGAATCGCCGATCGCGGGATCTGTTGTGTGAACGCTCCCCCGGAGAGGTATGGACGGTCGGCCTTTCCGGCGGCAAGGGTGTGATTCAGCGTTATCAGACGAGAGTCGTGCCCGGTTCCGGCGAGAGGGTGTTGTGCTGTCGACCCTCGGAGGCGATCACGCGGGCGATGAAGATTGCGTATGCCATCGCGCGAGAGAGGGGGGCCGCGTTGGGCGACCAAGATCTGTATTTTGACATCTGCGACGACGCGTACGATGTTCAGGGCGGATCGTGCGGCCTGGCGGTCGGGCTCAGTGTGCTGGCGACCATGCTCAAGAAGAACCTCAGGCGTCTCTGCGTGACGGGGACGCTGGAACTGTCCGGAGCCGTGGGCGCGGTCGGGCGCCTGACGGACAAGGTTGTCACGGCATACAACGGCGGCGTTCAAGGCATGCTGATACCGGAGTGCCAGAGAGCGTGCATGGATGGCCTGCCGTCATATGTGACCGGGAAAATGCAGATCACACCGGTGAGGGACCTGTGGCAGGCGGTGGAGGCGGCGACGGACGGATGAGCGTTGAGTCGGCGTCTGGCGGCAGGCAAGGCGGGACCGGCGGATCGGCACAGGCGCGGCTGGGCGTCACCATCCGAAGCGACGGAAGAAGCCGAAGCGAACGCCGGCCCAAGCGGCGGTGGCAAGGAGTGCCAGGGCGGCGATCGCGGCGATCGCGCGTCTGAGCCGCCGCGGCCACAGCGAGCGAGCCACGTGCCGGCGGATCGCCGGACGCATGAGGCTTTCCGCGGCGGTGAGCCCCACATAGGCACGAGTCATGCGATCGTTCATGGCGGCGAACGACGGCCCGACGAGCGCCTTGATCGCATCGTGGGCGGCGTGCAGATGCATCGCGGCCGCGTGGGTCGAGCAGTCCATGGCGATGGCAAGCCTGCGCGAGTCGAACCGCTCGCCGTGGTGCAGGATGAACGCCTCTCGCTGCTGAAAGGGCAGGTCCCGCAGCGTGCGGACGAATGCAGCATACTGAGCATCGGGACCACGGGCCGATCGCAGCAGCACGTCGTCTTTCGCGCCGGGCGGATGGCGCTGCGCGCGGCGGGACGTGAGGACGGTGTGGTGCCAGAACCATCGCTCGGCCATTTCGGCGTCGCGCCAGCTATCGAGGTGGCGGAGACCCTGCGTGATCACGAAACGGATGATGCCATTGCCCACGTCCTCGCGGCCGCCGAGCGCGTAGGCCATGCGATGCACCGGCCCGTACACCTGCTCCAGGAACGACTGAAGATCCTCGCGGCGGCGCTTGCGGAGGCTCTGGAACAGCTCCTCGTCAACGGGCATGGAGGGATTATACGCGACGGGCGGTGGGAGGCGCGCCCGACGGCTGCGGCAGGGCGCGCTCGCCTTCGGCGCGAGTTGGCAGACCGTGCGGCAATGAGTAGATTCTGCTGCGATGGAAACCAGCGGCAGAGCAGTCCGAATCGACTCGCTGGATGATCCGCGGATCGCGGCTTACCAGAACCTCAAAGAGCGAGAGCTGGCCAGGGAAGGGGGACGATTCATCGCCGAGGGCGATCGGGTCGTGCGGCGGCTGCTGGAGAGCAGCTTCGCGGCGGAGTCCGTGCTGTTGGCGGAGCGACGTCTCGGGGAGATCGGGCCGTTGGTGCCGCCGGGCGTTCCGATCTATGTCGCGCCGGCGGACATCGTCAATCGCATCGTCGGGTTCAGGTTTCATTCCGGGGTGATGGCCTGCGGGTTGCGTGCGCGGGATCTGTCGCTGGAAGAGGCGGCGGCAAGCTGGGGACAGAAGCCGCTGACGCTCGTGGTCTGCCCCGAGGTCAGCAACACGGACAACATGGGATCGCTGATCCGCATCAGCAGCGCCTTTGGCGCGGCCGGGATGATCCTCGGCCAGCACTGCTGCGATCCGTTCTACCGGCAGTCGATCCGCGTATCGATGGGGACGATTTTCCGCCTGCCGATCGTGCAGTCGCGTGATCTTCTGAGCGACCTTGATCGGCTGCGGAAGGAGCATGGGGTTGATCTGGTGGCGATGGTCGTGGATGAGCGCGCGGAATCGTTGCGGCGCGCCCGGCAGACGCATCGCATGGCGATCCTGTTCGGGAACGAGGCGCAGGGCCTGCGGGCGGAACACATCGCGGCGTGCGATCGGCGAGTGACCATTCCGATGAAGCTGGGGACGGATTCGCTCAACGTGTCGGTGGCGGCGGGAGTCGTCCTCTATCACTTCACGCAGTGCGCGGGCGGGACCGAGTGAGGGATTCAGGCCGTCAGGTCGATGTGCGGCGTTGGGTCCGATCCATCCTGGCCATGGCGGGCGGATGAGCGGCGTTGCTGCTGATGGGGGTGTTCGCGGTCGTCGCTGGCGTGCAGCGTGTCGGTGCTCTCAACCTGGTGCTCGAGATGATCCCCCTGCAGAGCGGTGTTCTTGGCGAGGTCTTGCGCGCGACGGATCTGGCGGTCTTTGTTCGCGCTCTGTCGCGGGGGAACCTGCCCGCTCTGAATGACGGCGCCGGTGAAGGGGTTGATCTGCGTCATAGCCAGGCCGATAGCCAGCGAGGCGTCTCTCCTGTTAAATATCGGCTGCACAGGCGTCTGGCGGAAAAGAAATCCTCCTGTTCGGAGGGGGGGGCGGCCGTCGTCTGGATCCGATCGCGACACAAAAGCTGCCGCAAGGTGGGGATTATGGGAGCTGCGCCAGTCGATTCTCACGGCGGCCGCGCCGATCGCGGGCGTCGGGGCCGATCAGTTCTTGCCGGTGTCGGCGTGCTCAGCGGGCTTGGCGATGAGACTGGGTGGCGAGACCTGGGCGGTGAGGCTCTTGTTCACTTTGGCCGGGTCCACGGTGGTGATCTCGGTGGGGACGACCACCTGCAGGTTGATCTGCGGGTCGTTGAGCAGTTCGCCTCGCACACCGACGAACTTGTCGATGAACGTGGGGTACTTGGGGTCGTCGCTGCGGACGTAGCAGAGGGCGCGGCCGGTGCCGGGATCGGTCAGCCGATACAGCGTCCCGCTGCCGATCTGAAGGGTAGAAGCCTGCAGAGTTCCCAGCGCCGTGTAGACCGTCAGCCCGCTGGCCATTCTGTCTTCGATGGCTGCGCGCTCCGCGCGAAGGGCATCGAGCTTCTGGTTGGTCTTCTCCTGCTGTTTGCGCATCGCCAGCAGCTCCTGCTGGGCCTTGGCCTTGCCGCGGAGCCCGATAAGGCGGATCTCGGCGATGCGCCGCATGGGCACCGACAGATGATCGCTCTTGAGGACGGCTTCATAGCCGGTCACGAGCCGCTCGATGGGCTGCTGATCCAGGGGCTTGTCCAGGGAGTCCTTGAGGAGGGCCTCGGCGCGATCGAAATCAGCTTCGGCCTTATCAGCCGCGCGGCGAGCGGCGGCTTCATCGTTGGCCGGCACGTTTGGGACGATCGCGACGGCAGGCTGCGTGGCGGGGCCCTCGCTGACGACGGTGTCAACGGTGCCAGGCTTGGCGTTCAATTGCTTGACGGGATCAACGTACTTCTGATGGACGTAGAGGTACGCATCGGCGGGGGGCTTGATCTGGTAGTACTCCTCTTCTTCGCCGAGGATGGTTACGGGCGTGCCCTTCTTCAGCGTGCATTGCACGGTGACTTTGAGCGGCGAGAGGGTGCTGGCGGCGCGTACGCGGACGTTCTCGCCCGCGACGATGCCCACGCTGGTGTTGCCTTCGCGGGTGACGAAGGCCTTGGAGATCACGCTGTACGTGCCCTCGGGCGGGACGATCTTCAGCCAATCCTGCCTGATGCCCACGACAGTGACCCTGACGCCCCTGTCGAGCTTGGCCACCGGGTAGTAGTTCTCGCTGGTCCCGCTGCGTATGTTCACGTCATTGGCGTTGATGGTTGCCTCGAACTGGTATTTCGAGTTCTCCACCAGCGGCTGAGTCTCCATCCGCTCCGGAAGGGCGGCAGCGAGCGTCAATGACGCAACCACAGCGGCAACACAGAAGAAAGAGACAGGAAGGGATGAGCGAGCGGCCATGAGGGCACCTCCGTGTGCAAGTAGAGATCCATCACGCGATCCAACAATCGCGTCTCTGACAGGGAACCAGGCAAGCCTTCACACACCGAATCACACAGAACGTGTATGGGCGGAACCTGATTCTCGGACGTATTATCTCAGACTGCCTGGTGAAAGTAAAGCACTTTCTGCGTCCTCGTCAATGCCTGGCCGTGTGTGGTGGTCGCGCTTCTGCCAGGAAACTGTGGTAGACTTGAAACGCGGCAGTGGTCTGCGTCGTCTAGTACCACAGTAGGTGGAGGCATTCTTGGAAACCGCTGAAACCTGTACGCAGCGAAGCGCACAGGAGTTGCTTGCGGAGTTCAGGGCCAACGGCTGCGGGGAGCCGTTCGAGGAGATTGTGCGCCGGTACGCCGGCATGGTTTTTCATGTCTGTCTCCAGGTCACGAAGAACACGCATGATGCGGAGGATGCGACACAGGCGGTGTTCCTGACCCTCGCCGTCCAAGCGAAGACTGCGCGGGAGATCCGTTGTCTTGGGCCTTGGCTGCAGCAGGTGGCCAGAAGGCTGTCGCTGGACATGCGTAAGAGCAGAAAGCGCCGGGAGAAGCGAGAAGAGACGCACGGCAGAATGTCGCCATTGAACCACGCGACGATGGACTGTTCAGCGCCACTACACGCGGAGGAACTTAAGGCCCTGCTCCATGAGGAGATGCACGGGCTGCCTGCTAAGTATCGTCTGCCCCTTGTGTTACACTATTTCGGAGGCCTGAGCCGCGAAGCGATGGCCGCCGAACTCCAATGCAAGACTGGGACGCTGGGCGCGCGCCTCTACAGGGCCCGAGCCATGCTCAGCGCACGCTTGGCACAGCGCGGCATCATGCTGGCCAACGGGTCGTTGGACATCGCTCTGGCCTGGAGTATTCAGGCTGCCGTAACGGACAGCCTGGTCGCCTCCACCTGCCAGGCCGCCACGCAGTTGGCGGCAGGCAGGGAGATCGGCGTGGGTCTGATCTCGGTGAAGGTGATCTCAATGGTTGGGCGAGCCGTGCAGGCTGCCCTCTACGCGAAGCTCAAGGGGATCGCCATTCTGCTGCTGGTAGGGGCGACGGCGATCGGGGCGGGCGCCGAGGTTGTCGCCCGGACCTGCGATCTTGACTTGCGGCTCAGGCTCCCGTGGGACGTGATAGGCTGGATCAGGGCGCTGTTGTCGCCTGTGCTGCGCCCGCAGCTCACGGAGGCTTCGGGAGACCTCACCCAGAGGACCGTCGCGACGGCCGCTCCCGCGTCCGCACAATCGTTGCTCGGTATCCCTCGTCAAGGCGGTCCGCTGACGGCAGTGGCCGATGACGAATACAGCCGTTGGCGCAGCAATCTGGGTGCGCAATGGAGCGAGCCGTTGCTCAGCGGCCTGAGCAAGCGAACGGCGCCGAACGTCTTCTCGCGTCCGCCCCTACCCAGGAGCCAGTTCGTCACGGGGCCGGTTGTCAGCGGCCTGTCGGAGCGGCAGGTCGCGTCTGCGAGCCCTGCGGTGCATGCTGCCAGCCTGGCTGCGTATCACGAGTCGCCGGCTGCTCCATTCCGCGGCGCCGTGGCGCCGGCTTTGCCGCAGCCGCCGCCGTCAGCCGATCCGTTGCCGCAGCCCGTCGGTCCACTGGCCCCGGCCGTACTCCCGATGCTCCCCGGTCAGGTCAGGCCGCTGGCGCCTCGCTTCGGCGGCGACGCCTACGCCGACAGCCGCATGATGCCCCCGGGGCCGGAGTTGTCATCTCCGCCGCCACCGCGCCTTCATCCGACGAGCCAGCCCCCGACGCCGCCACCACCCCCGATCATAGTAACGCAGGTCACGAGGAAGGCGGTCGTGCCTCCGGTGGTTGGCACGTCGCCGGTCTCCCCCGTGCTGGCCGGCGCAGCCCCGCCTCCGGCGCCTCCCGCGCCTCCCCCGCCTCCGATGTCGCTCGTGTACGGCGGGTCGGTCACGGGCCAGGAGTCGGCCGGCGTCGTGCGTTTCCCGGAGCTGCCGAAGACCACCGCGTGGCTAAGCGCGAGCACGATCTTGACGAGTTCAGTTGACGTGCCCAAGACCGAGGCCTCTTCGCTGGCGGGGGGCTATACAGCGTCATTGTACAACTATGCACAGACATGCACGCTGAGCGATTCCATCACTTACGGGCGAGGGACGGCCTGTTTCGACGCATCCACCCTGGGGCAGGTCACGGTCTTGCCAGACGCCATCCGTCTCGATGGCGTTCGCGTCGGCGCCTCGGCCAACACCCTCCGCGGCTGGGGCAAGGTCATGGGGATCGACTTCCTGGACCAGAACGGCCAGGTGGTCGCTGATGGCCTTGGGAAACTTCGGACGCTGGACCTGACGCAAGTGGAGACCATCGCCAACACGACGCAAAACCCGGCTCCGGATGGCGCCAACGGCTGGTTTGCACGCGACCGCGGCAAACTTTCGCTGCGCCCGCTCGCGGTCGTCCCCGGCACGCATACCTACACGTGGGGGGAGAGCGACGATGATCCGAACCTCGATCTCATCAACAGCGTCCGCGCGACCCTGAGGAACGTCGCGGCGCCAGGCCAGCTCGACATCGCCCTTCTGTCACTGGACCGAGCGGATGTGCCTGCCCTGCCGGAGGGACATCACTTCATCGGGCTCTGGCAGTTCAAGGCCGATGATCTGCAGTTCGACTCGGTTGGCCTCACAATCCGCTATGACTACGTCACGGCGTCTCAGTTGTCGCTGGACGAGCCCCACCTGAAGCTGTGGGGGTATCACGACGGCCAATGGCAAGTCCTGCAGGATGCCTTCAAACTGGACATGGATCTGAAGCTGATCTCGGCGGGGACGGACGACTTGTCGTACTTCGCGGTCTCTACGCCCGAGCCTGGCGGCATGCTGCTTTTCGGGCTAGGGGCGCTCCTGTTGTCCCGACGCCGCCGCAGAGTCTGAGACGCTGAGACTTCGGATGGTCTGAGGCGGTGAGAGACAAGGGGCCAATCGTCCGCAACGGATTGACCTGACTTGGTTTGGGGGTATACTGAATACGGGATTTGTCCATTGGGGCTTGGCGGGTCGCCTGTACGACCCGATAGGCAGCGTTCTTGGCGTAGCCAAGGCACCAGCCCCGCTTGCCGGCGCAGATCCCTCCGGTTGAGGAGAGGGCTCATGATCCGAACGCTGTGGAATCGGTCTAAAACGGCCATGCGGCGGGGCTGTCTCTCTACGCGCGATTCGCGGCATGGAAAAGGCGCCGTGGCACCTCACCGCGCCGCGATCGGGCACTTCCTCGAGCCCATGGAAGCACGGCTGATGCTGGCCGTCGATCCCATCATCAGCGAGTTCATGGCCTCCAACAAGCGGACCCTGCAGGACCGGTTTGGCGACTACTCCGACTGGATCGAAATCTGCAACCCCGATACCTCCGCCGTCAACCTCAAGGGCTGGTGGCTGACCATCAACAGCCAGAAGCTCACCGGCTGGCAGTTCCCCGACGTGACGGTCGAGCCCGGGCAATACCTCAAGGTGTTCGCATCCAAGCGCGACCTGCGGGTGAGCGGGCAGGAACTCCACACGGATTTCAACCTGAGTGCCGACGGCGGCTATCTGGCCCTCGTCAAACCCGACGGGACGGCCATTGCTTCGCAGTATGTGGATTACCCGAAGCAAATCGCCGACATCTCTTATGGCGTGACCTGGCAGTCGAACTCCTGGCCGCTGCTCAGCTCCGGCACGAATGCGAGCGTGCTCGTTCCGACCGCAGACATCGGGTCCGACTGGATCGGAGTTTCGTATCCCGACTCCTCCTGGCAGCACGGGCCCCTGGGCGTCGGCTTCGATACGACCACCGGCGCCGCCCTGCCCACAGGCTCCCTGTTCTATGGCAAGTTTGGCGCCGGCGGCACCTATAACCTCTACGAAGTCGTCTGGTCCCCGGACACCTGGACCAATGCCTACAACGCCGCCAGGAACACCACGCGCGAGGGCAAGACCGGGCACCTCGTAGCGATCTCCAGCGCCGAGGAAAACGCATTCGTGCAATCGATCGTTCCCTCCGATTGCTGGATCGGGCTGACGGATGAGGAGAGTTTCCCCGGAGCGCACCACTACGGCGACACAAGCCGGTGGCCTCTGCCGGACCCCGGAAAGGTCCCCACCTCCACCCAGCGGGGAGCCGGGTTCGTCTGGGTCAACGGCGACCCGTTCACCTACCAGAGTTGGCAGATCGGCCAGCCCAACGGGTATAACAACGAACAGCACTACGTGCGTATGGCCAAGTCGAACGGGACCTACAACGACCAGACATCGTACCAGACGTACCCTTACGTCATCGAATACGACCTGAACTCACCCACCATCCCCCCGCCGCCCTCCGGCGATCAGCCCCTGCCCTATCGGTTCTCGGTTTTCGAAGCCTACAGTCCCACGCCGCTCACCAATATCGGCGCCGCCGCCACTTTCCTCGGCACCGCCACCACCAACACATTCTCTTATAATCTGCCTGCCATCAACCTCGTCCTGTCCGGATCGTCGGATGGCCGTTTCCCTGCCGGCATGGCGTTTAAAGGCGTTGCCCCGACCGGCCAGAACACCAACTTCGCCGCGCGCATCAGCGCCACCATCCGCATTCCCTCCACCGGCCAGTGGACCTTCGGAGTGAACAGCGACGATGGCTTCCAACTCAAGATCGACGGCGCCACCTTCACCGCCGCTTACGGCACCAGCGGAACCATTGCCAGCGGCGACACCATGACCTTCCCTACCACGCGCACCGCCGGCGACTCATTCGGCGTAGCTAACCTCGACGCCGGCGAGCATCACGTCGAGCTGACGTACTATCAGGGCGCCAGCGCCGCCTCCGTCGAGTTCTTCGCCGCCCAGGGCGCAAAAAGCTCCTTCGACGGCAGCTTCAAGCTCGTCGGCGATACCGGTGCCGGCGGACTCGCACTCGTCGGCATGAAAGACCTCATCAAGACCGACATCCAGTCGGCCATGCTCAACAAGAACGCCTCGGCGTACCTGCGAATTCCGTTCAACGTCACCGACCTCGACGAGATGACCCGCCTGACGCTACGGATGAAATACGACGACGCCTTCATCGCCTACATCAACGGCCACGAAGTCGCCCGCAGCGACAACACGCCCGCATCCGCGGCCTGGAACTCGCAGGCGACCTACGAGTTCCCCGACAGCGAGGCGGTCGTCTTCGAGAACTTCGATATCTCCAGCGCCATGCAGTTCCTCAATGCCAGCGGCACCAATGTCCTGGCGATCCAGGCGCTCAATGCGTCCGTCGACAGTCCCGATTTCTTGATCCTCCCTGAGCTGGTCGCGAGCACGCCGGTCGTGCTCGCGGGTCAGCCGCGATACTTCACCGCCCCCACTCCAGGCAAAGCCAACGGGACCGGCACCGCCGACCTTGGGCCTATCCTCAGCACCGTCGCCCACACCCCCGCCGCTCCCACCGACGCCGACGCCGTGGTCGTCACGATCGACGTGCACAAGGCGCTGTCGATTGTGATTGGCGTAACCTTACACTACCGCATCTTCAGCGTCAGCGGAGAAACCGAGGTCGACCTGTCGATGTTCGATGACGGAGCGCACGGCGACGGCAAAGCCCTGGACGGCGTATACGGCGCCACCATTCCGGCCTCAGCCGCCGGGCCTGGACAGCTCGTCCGCTACTACATCACCGCGGCCGACGCCGCCGACCGCCAGTCGCGCTGGCCCCTCATCCCTGCCCAGGACCCCGATCCCGACAGCACCCGCAAATGGCCGGAGTATGAAGGGTTCATGGTCGCCGACCCCTCCGTCACCAGCACCATGCCCATCATCTACTGGTTTGTCACCGATGTCAGCGCCGCCAATTACTCGCGATCAGGAACCAGAGGCTCCATCTACTACAACGGCCAGTTTCTCGACAATGTCTTCATGCGTTCTCGCGGGGGCTCGGCGACCGGCGGCACCAAGGTGCAGTTCAACCGCGGGTACTACTTCCAGTTTGACCCGACGCTCGATCCGGTTTCAGAGATCGACCTGAACTTCCGAGGCGGCCTGGCGCCCGACGAGGCCTGGATCCGCCCCGTGATCGCGTTCGAGACGTTCCGCGACGCCGGCTCACCCGCCTCCATCTGCTTCCCCATGCGCCTCCAGGTCAACGGCCAGTACGGCAGCGTCCGCATCTTCGTCGAAGAACCTGACGACGAGTACCTCAAACGCCAAGGGTTCTACGGCGACGGTGCACTCTACAAGACCCCAAACTCCGACAACGGCCAGATCCCCGACGCATCCTACTTCGAGAAGAAGTACCCCAACGACACCGATTACTCTGATCTGCAGGCTTTTCTCGACGGCTTCCACCAGATGGACCCCGTCGCCAAGCAGCGATATCTCCTGGACAACTTTGACATACCGCGGTTCCTCGATTTCCAGGCCGCCACCGTCCTCTGCGAGTCGCTCGACGCTCCCCAGAAGAACTACTTCCTCTACCAGGACACCTACGATCCCCTGGACAACCCCAACGGCACCAACGAGTGGATGTTCCTGCCGTGGGATCAGCATCTGAGCTTCGGCAAGAGCTACGGGATCTCCGACTACAACGCCCGAGACCCGCAGGCCCATCCGTTCTTCGGCGATTCCAACCACCCCAAGATCGACGGGTCGCATGCGTGGAACTACCTGATCGACGCCGCGCTCGATACGCCCGTCATCAAGGAAATGTACCTGCGCCGGCTGCGCACCATCATGGACGAGCTGCTCCAGCCGACCGCTACGGCGTACGCGGACCGATACTACGAGAACCGCCTGGACCAGTTGTACGCGCTGCTCATGGGCGACGCTCTCTTCAAACAGGAAGTGGGCGATCTGAAATGGGCTTTCGACGCGATCAAGAACCAGTACCTGCCCAAGAAACGCACGCATTTCTACATCGATCACAGCGAGAACACGGCCTACCCCGGCTGCGCACGGATCCCCGCTCCCCAGCAGGCACATCCGATGATTAACTTCGGCGCCGTCGAGTACAACCCCGCCTCCGGCAACCAGGACCAAGAGTACATTGAGCTCAGGAACCCCAACGCCTACGCTGTTGACATCTCCGGCTGGCACCTGGACGACGGCGTGGACTATGCCTTCGAGCCGGGCATGGTCATACCGGCCAACAGCTCGATCTACGTTTCGCCCAGCCCGCTGGCGTTCCGCACGCGCACGACCGGTCCCACCGGCGGCCAAGGCCTCCTTGTGTTCGGCCCGTACAAGAACCACCTCTCCGCCTGGGGCGAAACAGTACGCCTTCTCGACGCCGCCCACACCCCCGTCACCAGCATCAGGACCCCCGGCACGCCCAGCGCCGCCCAGCGATCCCTGCGTATCACCGAAATCATGTACAACCCGCCGCCGGCTGCGGGGACGGATGCGCCCGACAACGAGGAGTTCGAGTTCATCGAGCTCCAGAACATCTCCGCTCAGCCGCTCAGCCTCAACGGCGTGCGCTTCGTCGAGGGTATCGAATACACCTTCGGCAACGTTCAGCTCGCGCCTGCCCAGTTTACTGTGGTGGTCAAGAACCGCCAGGCGTTCGAGTCGCGCTATGGCGTCGGCGCCGTCAACATCGCCGGCGAATACGGCCTCTCCGCCCAGGCGAGCCTCAACAACAAGGGCGAACGCATACAGCTCATCGATGCCGTCGGCGAGGAAATCCTCGACTTCAGCTTCGACGGCAACTGGCAGCCCAGCGCCGACGGCCTGGGCCGGTCGATCGTCATCAGGAATGCGGCCTCTCCCATCGAAACGTGGAGCGATTCATTCAGTTGGCGAGCCAGCGCCATGAACAACGGCTCCCCGGGCGCGGCCGACCCCGATCCGGCCTTAGGTTCGCCCACCGTGAGCATCGTCCACGTTCGCCCCGAGACACAGCCCGCCGCTGTTGATTCCATCAGCATCGTCTTCAGCGAACCCGTCAACGGTTTCCCGATGGTCGATCTGGTTCTCCTCCGGGACACCGGCGCCGCCAACCTCCTCACGGCCGCCCAGACGCTGAGCACCATCGATCACATCACGTGGGTTCTCGGCGGCCTCGGGTCCATCACCAGCGCCGCTGGCGAGTACACGCTGTACGTCGTGGCGGTGGCGGACCATGTCACCGACTACAGCGGGAATCCCCTCGTCGCCGGCGATCAGGACAAGTTCTACATCGACCCGCTTGTTCCCGCCCTGAGCATCACCCCCGTATCACCCGATCCGCGGAAAGTGTCGGTCGATTCCATCACCTTCACCTTCACGCAGCCGGTGATGGGGTTCGATCTGTCCGATCCTCGCCTGGAGCGCGACGGCGTCGAGCTGCTGCTCACTTACTCGCAGACGCTCACGACGACCGACAAGATGACCTGGGTGCTGGGTGGCCTGTCGTTGCTCACGGGAACCCGGGGCACTTACGTGCTCACGCTCGACCCCGACGGCTCCGGCATCACCGATCTGACCGGCACCAGGCACCTCTCGGGCAGAGTCGTCGAGAGCTTCGTCATGGACAACATTCCGCCCACCGTCAGCATCACGCCGGTGAGTCCTGATCCGCGCGATACACCCGTCGATTCCATTACCATTGTGTTCAGCGAGCCGGTCATTGGTTTTGGCCTCAGCAGTCCGTTGTTCCGGAGAGACGGCATGGTGATTCCCCTGACCTCCGGACAGACGCTCACGAGTATCGACAGCAAGACCTGGGTGCTTGGCAATCTCGGCGGCCTCACCAGTTTCTCGGGCAACTACGTCCTCACTCTGGCCGGGGCAGGCTCAGGGATTACCGATCTGCAGGGCAACGCCCTCGTGGGCGCCGCAACCGAAGCGTTCAAGGTCGATACCCTCCCACTCACCGTCAGCATTGCCGCCGTGCTCCCCGACCCCAGGAACACCGCAGTCGCCTCCGTGACCCTCACCTTCAACAAATTGGTGACCGGCTTTGACCCGGGCGACCTGAGGCTGACGCGAGACGCCGGGCTGAATCTGCTCACGCCATCCCAAACCCTCGCCAGCAGCGATGGAAAGATCTGGTTGCTCGGGAATCTGTCGGCCGTGACCGGTGAAACCGGCGACTACGAGCTGCGGCTGATATCGGCTGACTCAGGGATTGCCGACGCGGTCGGACACACTCTGCAGCGCGATGTTGTGGAAACGTTCATGGTCGATAGGACCGCGCCGACCGCCAGCATCACCGAAGTGACGCCCGATCCCCGCAGCACGCCCGTCGAGTTCATCACCATGGCCTTCAGCGAGCCCGTCAAGGGATTCGACCTCGCGGATCTGGCGCTCACGCGAGAAGGCCAGGTCGTTCCGCTCACCGCTGAACAAACACTCGCCAGTTCCGACCAGAAGACCTGGACGCTGGGGAATCTGGCCGGCCTGACTGACGAAGCGGGCCAGTACATACTGAAGCTCACCGCCCAGGGATCGAAGATCTCCGACCTCCTGGACAATCCCCTGGTCGCTGATGCCGCCGAGAGCTTCACGGTGGTGAGCTCGCCGCTGACCGCCGCCATCACGGCCGTCTCCCCCGATCCGTCCCACGAGCCGGTTGACTCGATGACGATCACGTTCAGCGATGCAGTCACAGGCTTTGATGTGGGCGATCTGAGCCTGATCCGGGATGGCGGCGGCAACCTGCTCACGCCCTCTCAGACACTGGCCAGCGCCGATCAGCGGACGTGGACGCTCGGGAATCTCTCATCGCTCACAGGCCGCCTGGGCAGCTACATCCTCACTCTCCATGCGGCCGGTTCGGGGATCATGGGTCCCGCTGGGCAGCCGCTCTCCGCCGGCGCGACCGAGAGCTTCGTGATCGACACGATCGGCTCGCAGGCGAACACCGTCCGCCTGCAACGCGATCCGGCCGATGCCGGTGTGCTGAACGTCACGATCGATGCCCAGCCGGCGTACCCCGTGTGGTTTGCCAGCCTGCCGCGGGTCCACGTGGTCGCCGACACAGGTCCTCAGAATCTGATCCTGGACTTTGGCAATGGCAACATGCTTCCCGCCGCCGGCTTGCGGTTCGACGGCGCGGACAGCGGCGTCGATTCCCTGACGCTCATCAGCAATCCCGGCTCCGGCGCTTCGCCCATCGAGTTTGACAACGACGGGACCGTCGCTCTGATCCTCGACAAATCCGCGATGTCCTTCGACACGCCGCAGCGTCTGGCCAGCCTTACCCTCACCAATAATGCCCGGGCCGTCTTCAACGCTGGCGCCAAGGTTCTCTGGACGCGCTCGCTTTCAATCGACACGGGCGGCGCGATCGATCTCAACGACAACGATCTGGTCGTCCAGGCCGACCCCGCAACACGCCAGGCCGTTCTTGATCAGGTCAGCCACTGGATCAAGTCGGGTCGCGCCGGCAGCGCCGACCGATGGACCGGCCCCGGAATCTTCAGCACCGCCGCCAGGAGCAACGACATGACCGGCCTGGCCGTGATGCTGAACCAGAAGAGCGACCAGCTCGATCCGGTCTACAGCAAGTTCGCCGACCAGGAGGTCGATGCCAGCTCGATTCTCGTGAAATACACCTGGAACGGCGACGCGAACCTCGACGGCGTCGTCAATGCCGATGACTACTTCCTGGTCGATGGCGGCTTCATCACGCAGGCCGGCGGCTATCACCACGGCGACCTGAACTACGACGGCGTGGTCAACGCGGACGACTACTTCCTGATCGACAGCGCGTTCCTCGGCCAAACGGGTCCCTTGGCAACGGCCTCTCCAGCGGCGCCTGACGGGGAGGTCCTGATGGTCAAAGCGTCGGCCGAGTTGAATGTGCCGAAACAGCAACGGAAGCGCGAATGGTGGGAATTTCTCGCCGCCGAGCCAGCCATGTGACGCAAGCTTGGCATCGCTCGGCAGGTGTGCGCTATGCAGACCGCGTCGTCCGTTGCGCGCCTCGGGGCGTGACGATGGGCCGTCATGAACAAGGCCTTATCCCCAGCGCAGGAACGTTGGCGGCACAGCATCACCCGGCTCGACAACAGGGGCCTGAGCGTGGCAGAGTTCTGCCGCCGTGGGTTGTTTGGGGGGCGGGGGGGAGGTAGGCTTGTCGGATTATGTGCGATGGGGCGCACGACGGGGTGTCGGATATGGGCGACTCCAAGGGCCGCAAGGTATTTGTCAGCTATAGCCACCACCAAGGCAAGTGGGTGCGGGAGCGGCTGGTCCCTGTGCTCAAGGCGGCGGGTGTTGAGGTCATCATCGACAAGGAGCGGTTCGAGGCGGGTATAAGCGTGTACCGGCAGATGGATGAGGAGCAGGCCGGGGCTGAGCGGACGGTGGCTGTGCTGTCGGGGGAATACCTGCTCAGCGAGGCGTGCAAACATGAGCTGAAGCGAGGGGTGGCTGCCGATCCAGCGTTTGTCAAGGGGTACCTGATACCGGTGAGGCGCGGGGAATGCGAGCTGCCGGGGGAGATTAAGGGGCCCAATCCTATCTATGTGGACCTTCGGGATGACAGGAACGCTGGGCAATGGTCGCTTCTGCTGAAGGGCTGTGGCGGGGATCTGGGGGCCGAGGCGCCTGACTGGCTGGCGGCACGGGATGAGATCGTGCGATGCCTGCGGGATCAGCGTTCGGTGAACCTGGTGGTCAGCGGGCGGGCGGAATGGCGAGGGTTGATCGAGCATGTGAAGGATGAGCATTTTCCGGACATGGGCGTGATCGACCTGAACAGCGGGGCGACGGCGTCGCGGCGAGGGTTGGTCCAGGAGATTCTCCGCGCGGTTGGACGCAGCACGGAGGTTCCGGCAAGCCCTGAGGACTTGGTGGTTCTGGCCAATGCCTTTCCTAAGAACGGGCGTCACCTGCTGGCGCTGGTGCGTTTCGACCGTTTCGAGGAGCGGAAGGACTATGGGATGGATCTGCTGCTGGCGCTGAGGAATCTGATTGAGGGGCGGCATCTGGTGCTGCTGGTGGAATCTCGAACGCCGCTGGACGCGATGGCTCCGACGAGCAGTCCGTGGACGCCTTTGGTCAGGACTGTGGAGCTGCGGGGGGCGCAACTATGAGCAGCGATGAAGGCCGGCAGGTTCTGTTCTCCTTCTGGAACCACAAGGCCGGCTTGTGGTATCTGGGGCTTCTTTACCGGCGGCCCCAGCAGTTTCGCGAACTGCTTGAGGGCCTGAGATACCGGGAGCAGGTGCGGGCTGGGGTGGTGCTGTTGCTGCACGGGCTGCCGTATGTGTTCCTCCTGGGCTGCCTGGGGCACCTGCTGCTGGCAGGGGTCTTGGGGATACCTTTCACGAAGGGTCCTCCGTTTCCGTTCCGCCTCCTCGGTCTTCATTTCGGGAATGTCCTGTATGGGATCGCCTTCGGGATCGCCTTCGGGATCGCCTTCGGGATCGCCGGCGGGATCGCCGTCGGGATCGCCGGCGGGATCGCCGTCGGGATCGCCGTCGGGATCGCCGTCGGGATCGCCGTCGGGATCGCCGGCGGGATCGCCGTCGGGATCGGCTTCGGGATCGGCTTCGGGATCGCCGGCGGGATCGCGTTCACGGTCTCGTTGCTACGCGTGTACTACGTCCCGCTCCATGGGCTGTTTCTCTGGGCCCGGCCGCGCGGGTCGTGGTATCGGTACCACCCTGTTGCCTGGGACGATCTCTGCGTGATTCCGTTCCCTGGTCTGGACAGGCTGCTGGTGGATTTTGCGGAGCATGACCCCGTGCAGGGGGAGCGGGAGATCCAACGGCTGATCGACACGTACCCCACCCAACGGCATCAAGCGCTCCGCGCGAAAGCCATCCTTATTGCGCGGCGGGCCGGCGGCGTGAGGAACCTCGGCGACCTTCCTGGCATTGTCGCGTCGCTGCCTGAAGGGGAGCGCAAGTTTCTTAAACAGACGCCGCTGGTGCGGGAGCAAGTGGAGGAGATTGCCCACGCGTGGATGCGCATAGAGGCGACGACGCGGCCTTTCCTGCGTGAGCCGCTGCTGCAGGGGTTGGTGGGGATGATCGAGGGTTTCCACAGCCGGGTGGCGGGGTACGAGCAGCCGCTGGCGCGGGAGTTCCGGGGCGCGGCGGAGAAATGGCTGGCGCTGGCGCAACGTGAGCTGAGCACGGCCAAGGAGATTCTGGACAAGGAGCGACATCCGGCGGTGTTCCGGGCCGGCGACCCGGTTGACCGCGAGCAGGAGGCGTTCGTCGCGCGGGCTGACGTCGTGGGTGAGTTGGAACAGCAGTTGGCCCTGAGCACGGGGTGCCCCGGGATTATCCTTTATGGGCGGCGTCGCGTGGGGAAAACCACGGTCCTGAAGAATCTGCCGGCCTTTCTGGCGAGCGATGTGAAGCTGGCGGTGTTCTCGATGCAGGACCCGAGGGCGTCGGGGTCGCTGGAGCATTTCGTGCAGTTGGTGGGATCGAGTCTGGGGTTGCCGGCAACATCGGGGGCGAGTCAGGATCTGGCGGGGTTGTTTGGGCGGCTTAGCGAGTGCGACCGGCGATTGCAGGATGAGGGGAAGCGGCTGATCCTGGCTATCGATGAATATGAGATGCTCGACGAGTTGATTGGCAGCCAGCGATTCCCGGTTGAGCTGCTATCGACCATGCGGGAGTCGATTCAGAGCCACCGGCGGATCACGTGGGCATTTGTGGGCAGCCACGAGATTACGGAGCTGAAGCATGGGCAGTGGACGAGCTACCTGATCAGTGCGCGGACGATCGAGGTGCCGGTGTTTACGGAGAATGAGACGCGGCTGCTGCTGACTGAGCCGATGCGGTACTCGTCGCAGTGGGCGAAGAACGACCCGAGACGGCCGCGATTCTCGCCGGAATTCTGGGGCGAGGGGGGCATCGAGCGTATTCATCGCGAGGCGGGCGGGTGGCCACACCTGGTGCAGCTTGTGGCGGAGACGCTGGTTGATCTGGTGAATGAGGATCGGGAGGCGGAGAGGGTGAGTGAGGATTTGTTCGCGCGGGCGTTGGGCGTGGCGATTGTGCATGGGCACAACGTGTTCGACTGGCTGCTGCGGCGGGAATGCACGGGGGCGGGGGAGTGGGAGTATCTGGTGGGGTTTGGGGAGCACGAGGCTCAGGGCCGCCGAGGGATGGGGACGTGGGGCGGGCGTTGAAACGGCGGTTGCTGGTGGTGGAAGAGGGGGGACTGTGGCGGCTGCGGGTTCCGCTGATGGGGCGGTGGCTGAGGGAGAGGGCGTGAGGGAGTTGGGGGATGAGGTGATCGGAGCACATTATGCTTGTTAGGTGCAGTGTGGATGCCGCATAATGGGGGGCGTCGGGCATCAAGTCGTGGCGGGGGGCGTTCCTTGCAGGTTAGAGCAAAGGAGAAGGTATGAAGAGCGTATCCGTTGGGCGAGAGGTCGGGGTGGGGTTGAGCAAGTGTCTGCGGACTGGGGGCGAGCGGATTACGCGTCACACGGTGGGGGCCGGCGGTCGGTCGCGGGTGGTGGCTGAGGCGTTGGAGGGGCGGATGATGCTAGCGGGGGATTTGTCGGCGGAGGGCTGGGCGGAGGGGTTGGACTCGCAGACGGTGCTTGGGGCGGTGGCCGCGGCTGCGGCGATCAGCATTCCGGACGCGAACCTGGAGGCGGCGGTCCGCAGCGCGCTGGATAAGCCGGCTGGGGAGATTACGGACGAGGACATGCGGTCGTTGACTGAGCTTACGGCAGGGCAGAAGGGCATTGTGAGCTTGGCGGGCCTGCAATATGCGACGAACCTGTCGTCGCTTTACCTCTTCAATAACCAGATCAGCGACATCAGCCCACTGTCCGGGCTGACGAACCTCTCGTGGCTTTCCCTGATCAATAACCAGATCAGCAACATCAGCCCCCTGGCGTCACTGGCAAACCTCCAAGGTCTCTATCTCGAAAACAACCAGATCAGCGACATCAGCCCCGTGGCCGGGCTGACGAGCCTCTCCGGACTCAATCTCGGCAGCAACCAGATCAGCGATATCACCGTGGTGAGCGGGCTGACGAACCTGTCCACGCTTGGCCTGGACCAGGCTCAGATCAGTGATATCGGGGCGCTGAGCGCGCTGACGAAGCTCTCGTCGCTTTCCCTCAACCAAAACCAGATCAGCGACATCAGCTCCCTGTCCGGTCTGACGAGCCTGAGCGGGCTTTACCTGAACCAGAACCAGATCAGCGAGATCAGTTCCCTGGACGGGCTGACGAACCTCCAAGTGCTTTACCTCAGCGAGAACCAGATCAGCGACATCAGTTCCCTGGACGGGCTGACGAAGCTCTCTGAACTCTATATCAGCATGAACCAGATCAGCGACATCAGCGCCGTGGCGGGCATGACGATGCTGACGCAACTGGACCTTGGGTGGAACAAGCTTGATGTGAGTGCGGGGTCCGCCGCTTTGGGGATCATTGAGGGATTGCAGGGGCACGGCACCACGGTTTACTACACCAACCAGGACACGTCAGCGGCAATCGCGATCAACGACAACAGCGGGTCAGGCACGGACAAGGCGGTGGCGTTGGCCGACACGGTGGTGGGAGGGACGAGCGCAGGGGCGATCTTCACGCTCAGCAACAACGGCGTTCAGCAGGGGCTGGAGATCAGCAACTTCGCCAAGGGGGGAGTCTATCCAGGGGACTTCCAGGTGACGGTGAAGGACAACAACGGCGCGGTCGTGAGCAGTTCCAGTTTCGTTATTGATGCAGGCATGCCGTACACGGTGGAGGTTCGGCTGAAGCCGGGATCAGACGGAGCGAAGGCCGCGAAGATCACGTTCAACACGAATGATGCCCATGCGGCGGCGGTGACTTTGAACATGAGCGGGTACGCCTTTGTGGGGGCGAGCATCGGGGGGATGGTATTCCACGACCGCAACGCCGACGGACGGCGGAACAAGGACGAAAGTGGGCTGGCGAAGCAGTGGGTTTACCTGGACACGGACAATGATGGGCGGAAAGACGCGGGGGAGCCGTCGGTGTTGAGCGACTCATCGGGGCGTTACGTGTTCAGCGATCTGGCGGCGGGGACGTATTATGTGAGGAAGGTGGCGCCGAAGCTGTGGCGGGTGAGCGCGCCGGACGTGGGATGGCGCAAGGTGACGTTGGGGGTGGGGGCGAACGCTGGCGGAAAAGACATGGGGCTGACGCAGATGGGTCTGGTGCGGGGGGAGGTGTTCACGGACGCCAATGGCACCGGGGTGAGGGACGCGGGTGAGGCAATATGGGCGGGGTGGACGGTGTTTGTGGATGCGGATAACGATGGGGCGCTGGACGCAGGTGAGAAGAGCGTGCTGGCCGACGCGACGGGGATGTATTGGTTGAATCTAAGTGCGGGGACGTATGTTCTGCGGGCGGTGGGGAAGCGGCGCTATACAGCTACGTTGCCCACGGGGGGCGCGTATGTGGTGAGGCTGAAGCCGGGGCAGGTTTTGAGCCGGGGGATGTTTGGGTTCAGGCGGTAGAGGAGTGGGCGGTGAGCTTGTTGGCGGGTCTGCACGGCTGCGTCAGAGGGGAGCGCGTCGAGCGATTCGCGGAGGAGCAGGGCAGGCATCACAGTCTTGGTGTCGAGCTGGAAGGATGCAGGGAGCGGCGGAGGAGGCGGGAACTGGCAAGGACGGCCAGGGAACTCAGAAGCATAGAAGCGGTTGTTGGCAGGGGGACAACCGATGAAACTACGACGTTGTCGAGATAGGCCACGCCTGTACCGCCGTTAACGTGGATTTGGGAAAGGATGCGGTCGAAGGCGGTGAAGTCGCCAACGCCGGAGCAGCTGTAGTATCTATCGGGGAGGCCTGGGGAGGTGATCTGCCAGGAGAGCGAGTGGGCGTTCTTGTCGTAGGTGATGACTTGGTGGTAGGTCGTATCGAGGGGCAACATGCACTCGTATGGACCGGGGAAGGATCCCGAGGCGGTGTTGTGAGTCGAATAGCCAACGGTGGAGCCCGTGCCTCCGGAGCCCTGTGCATAGTTGACCCATAGAGCATCAGGAGAAGATTCAAGATCCGGATTCAACAAGGAGCTTGCCAGGGCGAAGTTGATCCCGCCGGCATAGTCAGCCCGGACGTAGGTTATATCGAACGCGAAGGAGAAGCCTGCGTAGACGGGAACGGGGAGTTTGAAGTAGACATATTGTTGTTTTTCGGGGTAGGCGGCAGAATTGCGGGATTCAAGATGGTAGCGGCTGTTAGAGGAGTCCCAGTACATTTGATCGGGTACGTCGGTGGTCCAGCCTGGATTATTGGTAAAGTCCTGCTGATAAAGGATGTCCGCGTTAGCCGAGTGAATGGCGGAACCGAGTGTGGCCATGGCAAAGGCGAAGACGACGACAGAGGTAATGTGGCGAAGCGCGAACATGAGTTTCTCCTTCCAGAGAGATGTGGCGGAGGTGCCGTGACAGGTTCCTCCTGAAGGGCTTTGTGAGGCACTTTACCCTCAGGAAGTATAACCCATAAAATGCTGCTCTGCAAATGGGAAGGAGGCAGAAAGCAGGTCTGTTTGTCGAGTGATAAACAAACAAGTAAGAGGATTATGATGGTCGGGACACAGCAGTATCTGAGCAACCGGTCGGGGCCATATGTGCCTGGCGTTGCGAGGGTGGGACGGGGGTTCAGGATTCCATGACGATTTTGAGGCCCATGAGGTTGGCGAGGTGGCGGACGTTTTCGACGTGGTTGCCGTAGAAGACGACGCGGTGGAGCTGGGTCATCATGCACTCGTTGTCGAGGAGGCCGCTGCCCCAGTTCTGGAGCATTTTCGGGGCGTCGGGGATCTGGGCGATGATCTGGGTGCGGCAGCCGCGGTC
>Ga0315278_10000543_pt1 | contig 33282 bp, 33 predicted proteins | sample YL17G06_0_MG_FD_203880 | JGI IMG/M metagenome (GOLD analysis project Ga0315278, IMG submission 203880) | Sediment microbial communities from Yellowstone Lake, YNP, Wyoming, USA - YL17G06_0 | ecosystem: Environmental > Aquatic > Freshwater > Lake > Sediment | place: USA: Wyoming | collected... | reverse complement strand
ATCTCGGCGAGCACCAGGCGCACCGGCGCGACCAACTCCTGCCCTTTGGACGTGGGCAGCATCCCGCCGGACGTGCGCAGCAGGAGCGGATCCCCGAACAGCGTGCGCAGCCGCGCCAGCGCGGCGCTCATCGCCGACTGCGAGAGCTTGAGGCGTGCCGCCGCGCGCGTGACATTGCGCTCGGCGAGCAGCGCGTCGAGCGCGACCAGCAGGTTGAGATCGACCGTGCGGATGTCCATGGGCGTGACCGGGCCGGGCGGGGCGGCAGGCGCGCACCCGATGACGCCTGCATTATCTACTGGATCGATTACTAAAATCCACGCAATCGATTGGACGAATATGTGGCGGCGCCCTAGACTCGTTTTCAATCGAGAACGGGCTGCTTTAGCGATCGAGTACCCCGGTTTCGTCGTCTCCGGGAACGCCTTCCACGGGCGCCTCCGGGGCTCCTCCTCTCCTGTGGACCCTCGGGGCAGTCACCCCTCCTCCTCCTCCTCGACTGCCCCGGGGAATTTTTTCCGGCCCGACCGGGCCAGAAAAAAATCCAAGGATTTCGTACGAACAAGGGGAGAAAAACCCCAATGAATATCCCCCAATCAGAACAACGGGGCCGAAGCCCCCTTGTAGATCCCCCCGGCGTATTCCCCGTTCAGCTCGCGCGCAGTGCTTTCGCCGCCCTTGCGACGTCGCGCGCCTTGACCCAGAAGATCGCGCCGTAGCGCCCCATGCCGGCAGTGACCGCCTGAATCGCAGTCACGTTGATCTTCGCGTCGGCGAGCGTCTGCAGCGTGTCCGCAAGCGCACCGACCCGGTCGTCACCCTGGATCACGAAGCACGTCTTTCTCGCGCCGAGCGCGAGCTTCATCTTCTTCGCCGCGGCGCGCAGCGCCGCGGCGTCTTCGGGCACGAGATCGACCTGCGACTTGCGGGCGCTCGGGAAGCCGCTGAGCGCGAGCAGGTTCACGCCGTGACTCTTGAGCGCGGCGAGCAGCCGGGCGCCCTCGCCCGGCCGGTCGGGTGCCTGAATCGCGAAGTAGTCGAGTTTGCGGACGGTGTCGAGCATGGTCGCTTCCTCCTCGTTGGCGATCAGTGGCGTGGCGGTTACTTCGAGTCCGGCAACCGCGCCACGCCGATCAGGCTGTCGCGCGTCACGAGCGCGGCGAGGCGCTCCTCGTTCCAGCCAGCGGTGCCGCCCGGGCGCAGCGGCAGCACCAGGTAGCGCATGTCGGCGGTCGAGTCGTGGACGCGGATGTCCACGTCCTCCGGCAGTTGCGTGCCGAATTCGGCGAGCACCGCCCGCGGCTCGCGCACCACGCGCGAGCGGTAGGCGCGGCTCTTGTACCACTCGGGCGGGATGCCGAGCAGCATGCGCGGGTAGCACGAGCAGAGCGTGCACACGATGACGTTGTGTACGCTGGGCGTGTTCTCCACCACGATCAGCTTCAGCGGACCGACCTCGAGGCCGAGCTCCTCGGCGGCAGCCGAGCCGTTCGCGAGCATGCGCGCCTTGTACGCGGGATCGCACCACGCGCGGGCGACCATCTTCGCGCCGCGCTTGTAATTGCGCGTGTCCATCGCGTCGACCTGGCGCTGCACCTCCTCGGGGGTGACGATCCCCTTCAGGATCAGCAGTTCCTCCACGGCCGACTGCATGCGACGGTAGTAGCCGGCGGTGTCGGAAGGGACGGTGCTCATGAGAGTTCCTCGAGCCAGTGCTGAAAGATCTCGATCTCCACGACGTCCCCGGCGTGCTCGCGATAAGCCGGCCAAAGGTCGGTCGCCTTGAACCGCACGCGATAGAGCGGCTGGGCGGGCAGCCCTGGGCGGTTGTACGCAAGCTCTTCGGGATTCGCGAACGCGCCGCACAGGCGCTCGATCGTGCCGACGTGGCCGCGGCAATACCACGGCGTGCGCAGGTGCCCCGGCGGGTCGGCCCGGCGGACGCGCACGCGATCGCCGACGCGGAACCGCACCGGCACCGACTCAGCCGCGCCCATCACGATAATCCTGCTCGGCGAGCTTGCGGCCCAGCTCGTCGATCGTGATCACCCCGCGCTGGATCAGCGTCTGCACGATCGAATGCATCCAGCGCTCGTAGTAACCCATCCGGTCGTACGCGTCAGCGCCGAGGCTCTCGATGTTCCGCCGCAGCTCGTCGACCTTCAGCAGATCGCGGTCCTTCGCCGAAAGCAGCATCATCAGCGCGTCGACGCGCTTCTCCCACTGCTCGTACTCGTGTTCGTCGCGCTCGCAGCGCCCCGCTTCGAGCCCGCCCATGTCGTGCACGCTGCGCATCCTGTCACTCTCCTCCTGCCGGCAGCGTCGCGTCGCCCGCGCCGAGCGAGCGCTGCATCAGCACGCTGTCCACCCAGCGCCCGAACTTCAGCCCGACTCCCGGCAGCAGCCCGACGCGCGCGAACCCGCACGCCTCGTGCAGCGCGATCGACGGCCGGTTCGCGCTGTCGCCGATCACCGCAATCATCTGCCGGTAGCCGCATGCGGCGGCCTCGGACACCAGCCGCTCCAGCAGCCGGCGCCCCACGCCACGCCCGGCGCAATCCCGGTCCACATAAACCGAGTCCTCGAGGGTATACCGGTAAGCCGGTCGGGATCGATACGGCGCCGCATAAGCGTAGCCCACGACGCGGTCGCCCGCTTCGGCCACCAGGTACGGCAGGCCCTGCGCCCGGACCTCCGCAAGGCGCCAGGCGATCCCGGCCTCGCCGGGCGGCTCGACCTCGAACGAGGCGAGCCCGGTCAGCACGTGGTGCGCGTAGATCGCCGCGATGCGCGGTACATCGCGCGGCGTGGCCGTGCGTACCGCGACCGCCGCGGCGTCCGTCGCGGCGTTCATTCTTCGGCCGCCCTCACCGTGGTCGCGCACGAGCGGCGATAGGGATCGACACGGAAGAGGCACTCGGTCATGTGCGAAAAGCTTCGGGGTAGGCAGAGTGTCGCCCAAACTCGCGCCTCATCGCAACGCCTGCGCCGCGATGCATAATCGACCGATGGCCCTGCGGACCCAGCTCGCCCTTCGCCGGCACGCGACCGGCCAGTGATGACGCCCGCCGCACTCCGCCGGTCGGTGAGCGCGGCGCACCCGCCCGCCGGGCTGACCCCGCCGCTCGAAGCGCTTTGGCACGACGCAAAGGGCGACTGGGCGACCGCGCACCGTACGGTCATGAATGCACAGAGCGCGGTGGCCGCCTGGGTGCACGCCTATCTCCACCGCAAGGAAGGCGACCTCGACAACGCACGCTACTGGTATCGCAAGGCGAAGCGTCCCGAGGCCACGGGTGCGCTCGAGGCCGAGTGGGCGGCGATCGCGGAAGCCCTGCTCGGCCAACCCTAGCTGAAGCCTAAAGCGCGGCGTACCGGCGCATGAACCGCCGGTCGATCCAGTCCTTCCAGCGCCACACCCACCCGCCCTCGAGCGTCCACCCGTCGCGCGAGGCGATCGCGTAGCGGTCTCCGGTCGAGATCAGCGCCAGCGACCGGGCCTGCGGCACGTAGCGCTCCAGGGGACGCCCTGCCACCGCGGCGCGCAGGTTTTGCGCGAGCGGCGGTCCCTGGCGCACGGCGTACACGCCCGACTTCGGCCGCGGATGCCCGACCATCGTGGCGCAGTCTCCGGCGGCGAACACGTTCGGATGCGACAGCGAGCGGAGCGTCTCGTCCACCGCGACGAATCCGCGGTCGTCGACCGCGAGCCCGCTCGCTGCAAAGCGCGGCGACGCGGCGGCGCCGGTCGCCCAGAGGATGACATCGCCGGCCACGCGGAACCCGTTCGCTGCGAAGACCGTTCCCGGCTCGACGCGCGCCACGCGGCTCGACAGATGAACCTCGATCTCGCGCTCGGTGAGGATGCGGCGGAAGATGCGCCGCACTCTTGCGTTGTGCGCGGGCAGCAGCACGTCCACATCGGTCACGAGCTGCCATTCGACCGCATTGCGGCACCCGGTGGCGACAGCGATGCGATGCTGCATGGCGAGCGTCAGCTCGATTCCCGCGGCGCCGCCGCCGACGACCACCGCCCGCTTCAACGCGCCGCCGCGCGCGCGCTCGATCAGCGCGCCCCACGCGCGCAGGAAGACATCTACGGGCTTCACGCCCAGCGTGTGCACGCTGGCCCCGGGGATCCCGGCGGTGGCCGGAGTCGAACCGACGTCGAGTGACACGAAATCGCACTCGAGGATCGTGCCGTCGGCGAGCGTCACTGCGGACGCGGCCGGATCGAGGCCGGTCGCGATCGTCGGCAGGAAACGCGCACCGGCGAAGCGTGCGACGCGCTCGAGGTCGATGTGCGCATCCTCGAACGTGTAGTGGCCCGCGACGAGCCCCGGCAGCATTCCGGAGTACGGCGTCCAGCGGTGCGGGCTCACCAGCACGAGCTCGACACCCGCAATGGGCGCGAGCCCCAAGCGTCGCAGCACCTCGACGTGGCTGTGTCCGCCACCGAGGAGGACGATGCGCTTCACGGCGCGGGCCCGAAGACGATGTCGCCGTACCACTCAACCACTTTCCCGCCGGTGTCATACGCGTCGGTCATGATCGCCACGCCGGAAACGAACGACGGATCCGCTCCAGGTCCTCGGGACGGTCCACGTCCCACAGCGGCGCCAGCTCCCTCCAGCGCCAGCCGATTGCCCGGAGCCGGGCCCGCTGTTCCGCCATTACGTCCGGCCCGCCCCAGCCGATGCCGGCAAAGGCGTCCGACCGGATGCGACTTGCGGCGATGAGCACATAGCCGCCATCCTCGGCCGGGCCAAGCGCGACATCCTGGCCGGCGGCGAGCGCGGCGGCCGCCTCGCGCAGGTAATCCGGCGTCATAGCGGGGCAGTCGGCGCCGATCAGTACCGCAGGGAGCTCCGCCGCGAGCGCCCGATGCATGCGTTCGCCGAGATCGCCCGTACCCTGGTCCGTCAGTGAAGCTCCGAAGCGCATGGCGCATTCCGCAAAGAAGGGATGCGAACGGTCCGGCGTACAGCACAGTTCCACCGGGCCGAGATGGGCGGCGCAGGCCGTCTCGAGCGTCCGATCGACCAGCCGCTCGTGGAGACGCGCTGCGCCATCGGCGCCGAGCGCCGGAATGAGCCGGGTCTTCGCTGCGCCGGGAACGGGAGCTTTGGCGAAAACGATCACGCGCATGGGGCGGCCCAGATTCTCGCCGAGCGCGTGTATGCGCGCTCAGCGCGGATCGTGGCGGTAGATCTCCGCCAGGCGCTCTGGCGAAGTGCCGAAGAAGTAGCGCAGCCGCAGCCACCACATCAGCAGGACCGTGCGGATCACGCCGCGCGACTCCCACCGCCGTCCGGAGGTCGTGACGCGCGCGTTCAGGCAAAGCGGCGGCGAGACGCGCTTCAGCGCGGCGCTCAGCGCGATGTCCTCCATCAACGGCGCGGGCGGAAAGCCGCCGACCGCCGCGAACGCGTCGCGGCGCACGAAGATGGCCTGGTCGCCGGTTGCGATCCCGGTCAACCGCGAGCGCCCGTTCATCAGCGCGGCGACCAGCCGCAGGAGCGGGTGCCGCCCGTCGATGCGGACGTCGAAGCGGCCCCAGGCCCGGCCACTGCCTGCCAGCCCATCGAGCACCACGCGGTCGGCGCGCGCCGGCAGCCGGGTGTCGGCGTGCAGGAAGAGCAGGACGTCCCCGCCGGCGATTCGCGCACCGGCGTTCATCTGATTGGCGCGCCCGCGCGGCGCGTTCGCCACTCGATCGGCGAGCGGCGCGGCGAGGTCCGGCGTCCCGTCGCCGCTCCCGCCGTCGATCACCACGACCTCGTGCCCGGCCGCGCGCAGCGCCTGCAACGCCTCGAGCGCCGCGACGACGCCGGCGGCTTCGTTCAGCGTGGGGACGACGATCGAGAGCCGCATGCGCACCGCGGGGCTCAGCGCTGCGCGTCGTTCAGCGCCCAGTCGTACTCGAGGAAGCCGAGCGACGCTTTGCCGTCGTCGATTAGCTTCTGCTGCTCGGCGCCGTCGGCGAGCAGCCTGGCGTAGCGTGCGAAGTACTGCTCGCGGGACCGGATCGGGGATTGCTTCCCTTCGATGCCGCGGTACCCGCTCGTCCAGTCTTCCTTGAACCAGTCGAAGATCTTCGACATCTCGAGCGCGCCGGTCTGCGCGTTGAACCGGTTACGCGAGCGGTCGGACAGGAACCGCACCGCCTGCTCTTCGAGCTGCGGGTCCAGGCGCTCGGCGACATAGGCTTCCTCGCGCAGCATCGGGCAGCCGATCGAGGCGCAATTGACCGCGAAGTGCACGCGCGGCTCGTCGTAGGCGCCCTTCTTCCGCAGCATCTCGTGCTCGATGCCGTCGAGATTGCCCTCCCGACCGAGCAGCGTGAAGAACTTGTCCCTGAAAGGATTCCCGAAGACCTTGCCGAAGTCCCAGATCGATTTGATGTCAGGGTACCGAGTCAGTATCTTCTCGACCGTGAGCGCGTTGTAGGCGTTGATGAGGAATGCCATGCGCTGCGGCTTCGACCAGCCGCTGAACTCGGCCTCGGAGACCTTCGACAGCGAGTCGAGATAGGCCTTGAGCTGCGCGCGGTCCTGCGCGAAGCCGGCATAGCGGGTCTGCGATGCCCTGCCGGTATCGACCACGACGACGTTCTTCTTGAGCAGCGCGGTCCAGGCGGCGTGCGAGTGGTCGAACTGCGCGAAAACGGCGCCGAGGGGCGCCGTCGCGAGGATGATCATCGCAAGCAGCCTGCGCATCATGCCTGCCCTCCGGTGGCCGGCCGCGCGGTCTGGACCTCTGCGCCCGGGGCGGGCGACCCGCGACCGCGCATCCACGCGTGATAGCGCTCGGCCCACTTCAGCACGCCCTGGGGCGCGTGCGCCCGCTTCCAATTGCCTGCGGCGTACTTGTTCGCTTCTACGAGCGTCGGGTAGATATGGATGGTGCCGAGAATCTTGTTCAGCCCGAGGCCGTTCTTCATCGCCGTGATGTACTCGATGATCAGGTCGCCGGCGTGATCGCCGACGATCGTCGCCCCCAGGATCTTGTCCTCGCCGGGCACGGTGAGGATCTTGACCAGGCCCTCGGCCTCGCCGTCGGCGATCGCACGGTCGAGGTCGTCGAGCCCGTAGGTGGTGACCTCGTAGGCGACACCCTTCTCCTTCGCCTCGGTTTCGTTCAGGCCGACGCGCGCAACCTCCGGCTCGGTGAACGTCGCCCACGGCACCACGGAGTAGTCGACCTTGAACTTGCGGAAGCGCCCGAACAGCGCGTTCACCGCGCAGTACCACGCGGTGTGCGCCGCGGTGTGCGTGAACTGGTAGGGCCCCGCGACGTCGCCGCAGGCGTAGATGTTCGGGTACACGGTCTGCATGTACTCGTTCACTTCCACGGTGCGCTGCTTCGTGACCGGGATGCCGAGCGTGTCGAGGCCGTAGCCTTCGGTGCGCGCGACGCGGCCGACCGCGCAGAGCAGCGCGTCGAACGGGATCTCGACGTCCTTCCCGTCGTGCTCGGCGACCATGATCTTCTCGCCGATCACGATTTTGAAACTCTTCGCCTTGGTGTTCACGCGGACGTCGACACCTTCCTGCCGAAAGCGGTGCGCGACCCTCTCGGACACCTCCGGATCCTCGCGCATCATGATCCGCGGCAGCATCTCCACCTGCGTGACCTTGGAGCCCAGGCGCACGAAGCATTGCGTCAGCTCGGATCCGATCGGTCCGCCGCCGAGCACGATCAGCCGCTGCGGCAGCTCGCGCAGCGCCCACACGGTGTCGGAGGTGACATAGCCGACGTCCTCGATGCCCGGAATCGGCGGCACGAACGGCCGCGCCCCGGCGGCGATGACGATCGAGCGCGTCGTCAGAGTCTGCTGCGAGCCGTCGGGACGCGTGATGTCCACGCTCCACGGCGAGGTCATACTCGCCTCGCCCTGCACCACGTCCACGCCGAGCCCGCTGTAGCGCTCCACGGAGTCGTGCGGCTCGACGGTCTTGATGACGCGCTGCACGCGGTCCATCACGTCCTTGAACGAGAAGTCGGCCGACGCGGTGCGGATGCCGAACTCCCGGGCGCGCTTGACGTGCGACAGGAACTTCGCCGAGCGGATCAGCGCTTTCGACGGCACACAGCCGAAGTTCAGGCAGTCGCCGCCCATCTTGTGCTTTTCGACCAGGGTCACCTTCGCCTTGACCGCCGCGGCGATGTAGGACGACACCAGGCCCGCCGAGCCGGCGCCGATGACGACCATGTTGCGGTCGAACGCCGCCGGCCTCGTCCACTTCGCGTAGACCTTGCGCGCCTTGAGCCAGTCGACGATCTTCTTGGCCACCAGCGGGAAGAGGCCGAGCAGCACGAACGACCCGATCAGCCCCGGCGACACGAGCCCGGCGAGCGACTCGATCTGCGCGATCTGCGTCCCGGCGTTCACGTAGACGATGGTTCCGAGCAGCATGCCGACCTGGCTCACCCAGTAGTACGTGCGCGTCTTCATGGACGTGAGGCCCATGACGAGGTTGATGACGAAGAACGGAAACGCCGGCACCAGGCGCAGCGCGAAGAGGTAGAACGCGCCCTCCTTCTCGACGCCGCGGTTGATCGCGGCGAGGTTGTCGCCGAACTTCTTCTGGAGCGCGTCGCGGAAGAGGAAGCGCGAGGCGAGAAAGGCGAGCGTCGCACCGATCGATGCGGCGAACGAAATGATCACCGTGCCCCACAGCAAGCCGAAGATCGCGCCGCCGACGAGCGTCATGAGTGTCGCGCCCGGCAGCGAGAGCCCGGTTACCGCGACGTAGATCGCAAAATAGATCCCCGCTGTCTGCAGCGGATGCGCCTGGAAGGTGGCGTCGATCGCCGCCTGCTGCTGCTGAAAGAAATCGAGGCTGAAGTACTGCTTGAGGTCGAACGCGAAGAAGGCCGCGATTAGCGCGACGAAGGCGATCAGCAGGACGACGCGGCTCTTGCTCATGGCGAGCCCTCCGGGACCGGCGCGTTCAGGCGACCGCAGTGTGTCGTACCGCGGCTTCGGGACTTACGGCGCTGCGCAACGCAGCTTGCACCTCGTACGACGGCCCGTCCACGATCCGGCGCCGATACGAGGCCGAAGCCGGCGAGCCCTCGGGCCAGCGCGCGTCGAACCACTCGAGCCAGGCGGCGTGATCGTAGCGCACCACCAGGGCCTCCACGTAGATCGCGCCGAGCCACTCGCCGTAGAGCGCGTCGCCGCACGGTTGCACCGAGATGCGGGTGACCAGGCCGCAGCGCGTGCCGCGGAAGTTCGGCATGCCGGCCGCACCGTTGTTGGCGATCAGCCGTCGTCCGTCAGGAAGGTCGATCGGCTGGAGCACCGGCAGGCAGGTGTGGCTGGACGCGAACGCGCGCACGCCGGCTTCCGCAAAGGCGGCAGCGACGCGCGCGGAATCCTCCAGCAATCGCTCCTGCGAGAAATTCCACCCGGCCAGCGACCATGCGTCGCCGTGCACGAGCGCGATCTGCTCGTCGCCCACCAAGGCGACCGCGTGCATCGGCAGGGCTCCGAGCCGTGCGCGCAGATCAGGGAAGCCGCGCGCGGTGCGGCGGAGCGTCGCCAGGATAGCGTTCGACCGGGACACCTCGGCGTCGCTGACCCACTGCGGATACGCGCAGCCGCAGCCCGCCGCGTCGTCATCGCTCGCGAGCTCGGTCTCGACGTTGCCGCGCAGCGCGACGTGGTCGAGCACGCGCGCGTTCAGCGCCGCGAAGTCGTCGGGCACGGCATTGAACCAGTTGAAGTCGCCGTTGAAGACCAGCGTCGGTGCGACCGGCTCCGCGGCGGCGAGCGCAAGAATCGCGTCGAGCGCAAACGGGTTGCCGTAGAGGCCGCCGATCGCGTACACCGTCTCGGCTTCGATCTCCGCCGCGCGGCGGAAGACGGACGGCGAATAGCCGTACGCGAAGGGACAGCTTCTTCCGGGCGCGGACACCCCTCAGGCGCCCAGTGCGCCGCTGCAGCTCGAGCCCTGTCCCGCCGTGCAGCCGAAGCAGTGGTCCGCGACGGTAATTGGACGGCCTTCGAGGTCGCGCCCGACGAGGTCGGCGAGGCGCGCGCGCGGCCGGCCTGCGACGGCGAGCGGCAGCCCGAGCATCTGATTGAAGTCGCAGTCGTAGACGTAGCCCTGCCAGTCCACCGACAGCAGCGTGCGGCACATGACGTTCTCGAGGTTCTCGTCCCGGTGGCTCTCGCGAAGCAGGCGCATGTAGGCGTTGAAATGGCCCTTCGAGATCAGCGTCGAGCCGAAGCGCGCGATTGGCATGTTCGCGAGCGTGTACAGGCGCGTGAACTCGACGGAGTACTGGGCCCGCAGGTGCGCGCGGTACGCGTCCTCGAGCGGCGCCTGCGCCGGCGGCAGGGCCGCGTCCTGCGGGTTGTAGACGAGACTCAGCTCGAGCCCGCTGTCGGCGCGCGCGTACCCGAGCGCGTTCAGCTTGCGCAAGCCCTCGATGCTCGTGCCGAACACGCCCTTGCCGCGCTGGCGATCGACGTTGCCCTCGAGGTAGCACGGCAGCGACGCGATCACCTCCACCCGCTGGGCGGCGAGGAACTCGGCGAGATCCTCATGCCCCCGCTCGCTGAGGATCGTCAGGTTACAGCGGTCCATGACGTGCACGCCCAGCTTGCGCGCCTCGCAAACGAGGTGCCGGAAGTGCGGATTGAGCTCCGGCGCGCCGCCGGTGATGTCCAGTCTCCGCACCGCCGAGTTGCGCAGGAACGCGAGCACCGACTCGACGACCTCGTGCCCCATTTCCTCGGTGCGATGCGGCCCCGCGTTGACGTGGCAATGGACGCAGGACTGGTTGCACCGGTAGCCGACGCTGATCTGCAGCGTCTCGAGCCGGCCTCGCGCGATCGCAGGGAAGTCGGACTCCTGGAGGAGCGGAAGGGTCGCGTGCAAGCGTTCTCCTTGTTGTCAACGCACCGAACTGAAAAACGAACGCGCCAGGATCGGCAGGCGCAGTTCGAAACATAGCAGAATGAGCATGCATCGCAGCAATCTGCGAAACACGCCCCTCTGCACGAACTTGCGCGAGTCGGTCACGACCGCGTCGTCGACGAGCGTTGGTCGCTCGAGCGCGACCCGCCTTTCACTGAAAACGACGTCCTCGAGAATCTCCACGTCCGGGAAGTGGCCAAGGCGCTCGACGAGCCGCCGGCGCACGAACATCGTGGGCAACACCTTCACCTCGTTCAGCGCCGGAATGACGATCGAAATCACGCTCGTCTCCCGGGTCCGTTACGCGCCGCCGCCGGTTTCGGATGTGGTCCGGGGTCGCGCTGCATCCGGTCGGTCACCCGGACCGTACAGCGCTTGGGGCGGTTCCCCTCCCTGAACCGTCGCCTCGCCAGCCGCCGCCGCGCGCCTCCCCCGTCACGGCGGCCGGCTGACGCCTCTGAGCGTCTTCGGCCCCGTTGATACGGGGCCGCCTTTTTTCCGTTCGGTCCCGCGCAGCGGCGAGCCGCACGGGCGGAACGCGCAGACGCGCATGCTATATTTTGCCGACCATGGGCCATCGCCTCTCGAAGATCACGACGCGCACCGGCGACGCGGGCGAGACCGGCCTCGCCGACGGCTCGCGCGTCGCGAAGGACAGCGCCCGGATCGCCGCGCTCGGGGACGTGGACGAGCTGAACTCGGTACTCGGCGTGCTGCTCGCCGAAGAGTTGCCCGCGGCAGTGCGCACTGCGCTCGTCGACGTACAGCACGATCTGTTCGATCTCGGCGGCGAGATGGCGATCCCGGGCCATTCCATGGTGACCGACGCACAGGTGGCGCGACTCGAGACGCTGACCGAGACCTTCAACACCGATCTCGCGCCGCTCAAGGAATTCATCCTCCCCGCCGGCTCGCGCGCCGCCGCGTTCGCGCACCTCGCGCGCACCGTATGCCGGCGGGCCGAACGATCGGTCGTCGCGCTCGCTCGCACGGAGAAGGTCACCGGCAATGCGCGCGTGTACCTGAACCGGCTGTCGGACCTGCTTTTCGTGCTCGGCCGCGTGCTCAACCGCGCCGCGGGCGGGTCGGACGTGCTCTGGCGGCGCGACCGGTGAGCCGGCCGCAGGCCCGCACCATGGACCCGGTCCAGAACAAACTGCTGGAGAACCTGCTCGAGGCGTGCGCGCGGCGTGACCAGGGGGCATTTGCCCGCCTTTATCAGGTGACGGCGCCGAAACTGTTTGGCGTGGCCGTCCGTATATTGCGTCGGGAGGACTGGGCGGAGGAGGTCCTCCAGGACTGCTACGTGAGCATCTGGAACAACGCCGGCCGCTACGCGGCGGGGCTCTCGGCGCCGATGACGTGGATGACCAGCATCGTCCGGAACCGGTGCCTCGACTGGCTGCGGCGGCCGAATCTGGAAGTGGTGCTGCAGCGTCCGGACGACGACGGCGACGACCCGCTGGAGACCATCGCGTCGGAGGCGCCGGGCCCGCTGGACGATCTGGCCCGCTCGGCGGACGCGAAAGCGCTGGCCGCATGCCTCGGCCGGCTGGAGGCGAAGCAGCGCCAGGCGATCATGCTCGCCTTCTATGACGGGCTCTCGCATTCGGAGCTGGCGAGCCACCTGCGTCTGCCGCTCGGGACGGTGAAGACCTGGGTCCGCAGAGGCCTGGAGAAACTCAAGGGCTGCCTCGGCAGCCCGTGAACGGGGACCGATGAGGTACCGCAACAAGCCGGAGTTGCAGGATCGACTCGCCGCCGAGTACGTGCTCGGCACGCTGCGCGGTCGTGCACGCCTGCGCTTCCAGGCCTGGATGCGCGAGGACGCCGTGCTGCGCCGCGCCGTCTCCGAATGGGAGCAGCGCCTCGCGCCGATGGCGGCCGGCATCGCGGAAGTTGCGCCGCCGCGCCGCGTATGGCAAGGGATCGAAACCCGCCTCGGCGCGCTCCCTGCGGCGCGGGCAGCACCCGCCTCCGCGCCGGCGCGGCCTGCCGCGGCCGCGAAAGCCGGCGGGTTCTGGGAGAGCCTCGCGTTCTGGCGCGGCTGGGGGCTGGTCGCGACGGGTTGCGCGGCTGCGTTGATCGCCGCGCTGGCGCTGCAGAAGCCGCAAGTCGTCGAGGTGCCGGTCGAGAAGCTCGTCGAGAGTACCCGGATGCAGCCGTCCTACATCGCGATCCTCCGGAACAAGGCCGGCGAGGCGGTGTTCGTCGCCTATGCGGGTCGGAAGTCCGACGAGTTGTGGGTCAAGCGCATCGGCCTCGAAGCCGAGCCGCCCGACCATCGCTTCGAGCTGTGGGGCCTGTACGGCAAAAAGGGTGCGGCACCGCGGTTGCTCGGCATGCTGCCGAAGGACGACAAGGCGACGATCAAGCTCGCAGGGGTGGCCGACGACTCGCTCAGGGACTTCCCCGCTCTCGCCATCACCCTCGAGCCCGCGCGCGGCTCGGGCGGCGCGCCCACCGGCCCGGTGATGGCCTCGGGCGACTGCTTCAAGTTCTGGTAGGCACCGCATCACGCCACCCCGCCCGTCATGCGCGGCGCGGAGGAACTATTCCGCGCGGCGAGCCCCGCCTCCCAGTACCATCGGCGCGATACGAAACAGGGACTTGCATGCGCTTCTTCTCGCAGAATGCCCTGGCAGCGGCGCTTCTCGCCTGCGCCTGCACCGGCAGCGCCTCGGCGCAGGGCAGGGCCGCGCCGACACCGAAGCCGGGTGAAGACGTGCCCGCCGGCTCGACTGGCCGGGGCACGCTCGTACTCGCGGCGGACCAGAAGGTCTTCAAGCCATGCGGCGCCGACCGCGAGTTCTGGGTCAACGACGCAACCGGGGGTGATCTCGCGCAGGTGTACGAGAAGATTGCCGGCGGCGCGGGCAAGCCGCTCTTCGTCGACGTGCGCGGCGTGCTTGAGCAGCCCCCGAAGACCGGTCCAGGATCGACCTATCCGCGCGTGCTCAAGATCGTCGAGCTCCGGCGCGCCGACCCGGCCGGCGCCGGGTGCCGCGAAAACCTGCGCTTTTTCGAGATGCGCGCCTGGGGCGACGGCCCGTTCTGGCGGGTCGACGTCTCGCGCAACGGCATTATCTGGTCGTCCTACGGAGCGCCGTCGAGCGTCGCGTTTCCGTACGGACCGCCGCGCCGCGACGGCGCCGCGATCCGCTATGCCGCGGTCCGGGAGGGGGCCGAGCGCCACGAGCTCGAACTCCTGATGAAGCCCGGGCGGTGTACCGACCCGCGCACCGGCGCGGTGACCTGGCTGACCGTCGAGGCCCGCCTCGACGGCCGCGCGTTGCGCGGCTGCGCCTACGAGGGCGAGCGCGCCCAGTAGCGCCGCACCCGGTGCGCTGCACCGGGCCCCTGTCATAACAATGACATACCGTTCGGCGCGCGCCGCCCGCCTTCCGTCGGAATGCGCCCGCGCACGCCCGCCCGAGCGGTACGAGTGCCGCGCCCCAGGCCGCCCCGGCGCCTAGCATGCCTCCATCGCAACCCCGCTGCGCCCGGCTCCCGGGCGCGCGACGACGGCATCGACCATGGCGCTCGAATGGCTTTTACTCGGGCTCGCCGCACTCGCGGCGGCGAGCGGCGGCGCGTGGCGCGTGCGCCGGCGCCGGGCCATGCCGCTCGACCCGGGCGTCGTGGCGCGCAAGCGCGAACGGCGCGCGCGCGATCTAGGCTGGGTGTACGACGCGACCGTCACCGGCGACACGCAGTTCACGCTGCGCGGCGAGGCAGCGGGGATAAAATGGAAGCTCCGCTACCGCGCCGACCTCACGCGCCCCAATGAGCGTCCCACGCTGACGTGGGCCACCCGCAGCGTCCAGGGCGGCGCGACCGAGTTGCGCGTGATCGGGCGCGCGCGCTACGAGCGCGGCAAGGCGAACTTCGAGCCGATGGTCGAGAAGCTGTCGAGCCTGATCCTCAGCCCGCGCGACATCGCCGCCGCGCAGGCGCGCGCCGAGTTCGTCGAGCGCACCGCGCCGGCCGAAGTCGGCTCGGAGCCGTTCCGCGAGAAGTTCACGGTCCTGGCGCGCAATACTCGCCTCGCGCGCGCGCTCTTCGACGCGAAGACCGAAGCAAGCCTGGCAAAGTGGCCCGGCGGCGGCGCCGACGAACGGCTCTCCATCTGGCTTGACTGGCAGGGGCTGCGCATCGACCTCGAAACGACGCAGCCGCGGATGGCCGAGATCGAGCACCTCGTCGCGTTCGGGCTCGCGGTCGCGGCGAAATACCGGCGCCACGCGGCCTCGCCCGGCGTCACCGTGTTCATGGAAGAGACCCAACCGGGCGGCGCGTAAGCGCTTCGGCCGGGCGGCGCGTAAGCGCCTCAGCCGGACGGCGCCTGAGCGCATCGAGGGACGCCGAGTCCCCGAGTAACATCGCGCGATGCAGATGCTATCGCGCCGCGCACGCCGCTTCATCCTGCTCGCGTTTCTCGGGTTGCTCGCCGGCGCGATCGCCGTGCCGGCGTACCGCGTCGCACTCGTCGGCTCGGGATTCGCGGCGAAGAACGTCTGCTCGACCGTGTTCGTCTCCGGCCGTGCGCCGGAAGACGCCCTGGAAGATCTGCGCGCCTACCGCTCCACCCCGCTCGACCTCGTCCGCGTCGTCGTCGAGCGCGACCGGCAGACCGCGGCCGGCTCGCTATTCGGTCTCGCCCGAAGAGATGCCGTCTACCGCGAGGGCCTCGGCTGTGCGCTCGCCATCGGGGCGACTCCGGACGCGCTGCGAACGGCCGCGCTGCCGCCCCGCGCCGCGATCCGTCCGGTCGCGGCATGGCCAGACGGCGACGCGGACGAAGCGCCGCCGGCGAGCGCCGCGCTCGCGCGCGTTCTTGACGAGGCGTTCGCCGAGGACGCGGGCGCGCCGAAGAAGCGCACGCGCGCGGTAATCGTGGCACGCGCAGGCGCCCTCGTCGCCGAGCGCTACGCGCCCGGGTTTTCGCGCGACACCCTGCTGCCGGGCTGGTCGATGGCGAAGAGCGTCGCCGCGACGCTCGCCGGCGTGCTCACGGCGGACGGCATGCTCGCGCTCGAGCGCCCGCTGCGGCTCGCCGCGTGGAGCGGGCCGGGCGATTCGCGCGCCGCGATCACGCTGGCGCAGCTCCTGCACATGTCGAGCGGGCTCGAGTTCGACGAGAGCTACGCCGACCCGCTTTCCGACGTCGTCTACATGCTGTTCGGCACCGGCGATGGCGCCGCCTTTGCCTCCGCCAAGCCCCTTGCGCATCCGCCCGGCGCGCGCTTCGCCTATGCAAGCGGCACCACGAACGTCCTGATGCAGGCAATGCGCGAGGCGCTTGCCGACGACCGTGCGTACCTCGCGCTCCCGCGGCACGCGCTGTTCGAACGCATCGGCATGACGAGCGCGCTCATCGAGGCGGACGCGTCGGGCACCTTCGTGGGCTCGTCGCTGATGTTCGCCACCGCGCGCGACTGGACGCGCTTCGGCCTGCTCGCGCTGCGCGACGGGACGTGGAACGGTCGCCAGGTCCTGCCGGCGGGCTGGATGCGCTTCATGACCACCCCGGCCCCCGCGGCGCCCGAGGGCGAGTACGCGGCGCACTGGTGGCTCAAGCTCCGCTCGAACCGCGGCGTCGGCGCCCGCGCACCACGGCTGCCGCCGGATGCGTTTCACGCCGCCGGCCATGGCGGTCAGTACGTGACCGTCGTGCCGTCGCGCGACGTCGTGATCGTGCGGCTGGGCCACGCGGTCGACCGCGACGCGTGGGACCAGGATGCGTTCGCCTCGCGAGTGCTGGACGCGATCGCGCGCTGACGCGCCGCCACGGGTCAATTTGCCCTTCGGCGTAGCCCGGTCTATCTAGTTTTCACGACGCGAGGGGCCACACCCCCTCGCGCTCCCCAAAGTCGGAAAATCCGCCGCCTTCGGCATCGAATTTCTTCCGAGTCGGGATTGGTACACTCGGGCGCCCCTATGGAATCCCGGCCCTCCCTCCTGCGCTACGCCTGGCTCTCGATCGCCGCGGCGCTCGTCACCATCGCGCTCAAGGGTGTCGCGTGGTGGATGACCGGGTCGGTCGGGCTGCTTTCCGACGCGCTGGAATCGTTCGTCAACCTCGCCGCGGCCATATTCACGCTCTACGTGCTGGCGATCGCCGCGCGACCGCCCGACGAAGAGCACGCCTATGGCTACAGCAAGGCGGAATATTTCGCGAGCGGCTTCGAGGGGACGATGATCCTGGTCGCCGCGGGTCTGATCGCGGCCGCGGCAATCGAGCGGTTGCTGCATCCGCAACCGCTGGAGCACGTCGGCGCCGGGCTCGCGGTGAACGCCGCCGCCGCGGTGGTGAACCTCGTCGTCGCGCGCATCCTCCTCGCCGCCGGGCGCGCGCACCGCTCGATCGCGCTCGAGGCCGACGCCCGCCATCTGCTCACCGACGTCTGGACCTCGGCCGGAGTGATCGCGGGTGTCGCCGCCGTCGGCGCGACGGGCTGGCTGTGGCTCGATCCGGTACTCGCGCTCGCGGTGGCGGTGAACATTCTCTGGTCGGGATTCAAGCTGATGCGGCGCTCGGCGCTGGGGCTCCTGGACCGCGCCCTGCCCGAACCGGACCGGCGCGCGATCGACGCGGTGCTGGACGGCTTCCGGGCGCAGGGGCTCGACTTTCACGCCTTGCGCACGCGTGAGGCCGCGGGCCGCTCGTTCGTCTCGGTGCACGTGCTGGTGCCGGGAGACTGGACCGTGCAGCGCGGGCACGACGCGGTGGAGGAGATCGAGGCGCGGATCCGCGCCGCCGTGTCCGCAACGACCGTGTTCACGCACCTCGAGCCGCGCGACGATCCGGCGTCCTACCGCGACGTGAAGCTGGACCGCCGGGGCTGAGGGCGCGCGCGCAGCTCGGCGACAAGCTTTACAGCGGCGAACGCCATGAGCCCCGCGCCGACGACCACCAGCGTCCAACCCGCCTGCGGGTCGCCGCGCGCGGGCGCGAAGCCCGCGCTGCTGCCGTTCAGACCGAGCACCCCGGCGGCGAGCAGCACGGCGCCGACCCAGTCCGCGACGAGCCAGCGCGGTGACACGGGGAGACGGCGCTCGGAACCGCGATGCAAGAGCCCTCCACTTCGAGATCCGCTGCGGAAAGCAGGCACGCCATCACGCAAGGCCCCTGCGGCAGAATGGCGAATAGTAGGCAATGCGAACCTTTCCCTGGGGGCAGGCCAGTAGTAGACTTGCCCCGCATTTTTCGACGCGCCCTGGTGCCGCTAGCGCGTCGAAACCGAGTGCCGCAGGCGGGAGGCCGCCACGCGGCGCGCGCCTGCTGGGGAGATGGAGTGAAAGCGACGGACATCGGCAACCCCGATTACTTCCACAAAGTCGTTGACTGCCAGTGGGCCTGCCCGGCCCATACCCCCGTCCCAGAATACATCCGGCTGATCGCCGCGGGCCGCTACGGCGACGCGTACCTGGTCAACTGGCAGTCAAACGTGTTCCCCGGCATTCTCGGGCGCACCTGCGACCGTCCCTGCGAGCCCGCCTGCCGGCGCGGCCGCGTGGAGGATGGCGAGGCCAAGGAGCCGGTCGCGATCTGCCGCCTGAAGCGCGTTGCGGCGGACCTTAAAGAAGATATCCGCCCGCGCCTCCCGAAGCCCGCCGCGCAAAAGAACGGCAAGCGCGTCGCCTGCGTCGGCGCCGGTCCCGCCTCGCTCACCGTTGCGCGCGACCTGGCGCCGCTCGGCTACGAGGTCGTCGTGTTCGACGGCGACAACCGCGCCGGCGGCATGATCCGCAGCCAGATCCCCAAGTTCCGCCTGCCCGAAGAAGTGATCGACGAGGAGGTCGGCTACGTGCTCGACCTCGGCGTCGAGTTCCGCCCCGGGAAATACGTCGGCTCGATGAAGGAGCTGCTCGCCGAGGGCTGGGACGCGGTATTCGTCGGCTGCGGCGCGCCGCGCGGGCGCGACCTCGATCTGCCCGGGCGCAATGAAGCCGCCAAGAGCATCCACATCGGCATCGACTGGCTCTCCAGCGTCTCGTTCGGCCACGTCGACAAGATCGGTAAGCGCGTGATCGTGCTCGGCGGCGGCAACACCGCGATGGACTGCTGCCGGTCGTCGAAGCGCCTCGGCGGCGAAGACGTGAAGGTGATCGTCCGCTCGGGCTTCGACGAGATGAAGGCGAGCCCGTGGGAGAAGGAAGACGCGATCCACGAGGGCATCCCGATCCTCAACTTCCTGGTGCCGAAGGCGTTCCTGCACGACAACGGCAGGCTGACCGGGATGACCTTCGAGAAGGTGCAGGCGGTGTACGACGCGAAGGGCCGCCGCAGCCTGATCCCGACCGGGGACCCCGACCTGACCTACGAGTGCGACGACGTGCTGGTCGCGGTCGGCCAGGAGAACGCGTTCCCGTGGATCGAGCGCGAGGTCGGCATCGAGTTCGACAAATCGGGCATGCCGAAGCTCGACGGCAAGACCCTGCAGTCGACGCTGCCGCACGTCTTCTTCGGCGGCGACGCGGCGCTCGGGCCGAAGAACATCATCTGGGCGGTCGCGCACGGCCACGACGCCGCGATCTCGATCGACCGGCGCTGCCATGGCGAGGACGTCGCGGTGCGCCCGCCGCCGCTGGTGAACCTCCTCTCGCAGAAGATGGGCCTCCACGAGTGGAGCTACGACAACGACATCGCGCTCGACCGGCGCTACAAGGTGCCATGGCGGGAACTCAAGCAGACACTCAAGAACATCAAGGTCGAAGTCGAGATGGGCTTCGACGCCAAGACCGCGTTCAAGGAAGCGCAGCGCTGCCTGAACTGCGACGTGCAGACGGTGTTCACGTCCAAGCTCTGCATCGAGTGCGACGCGTGCGTCGACATCTGCCCGATGGACTGCATCACCTTCACCGCGGATGGCGAAGAACGGGACCTGCGCGGGCGGCTGCGCGCCCCGGCGACCGACCTGGCGCAGGATCTCTACCTCGCCAACGGGCTCAAGACCGGCCGGGTCATGGTGAAGGACGAGGATGTCTGCCTGCACTGCGGCCTGTGCGCCGAGCGCTGCCCGACCGGCGCGTGGGACATGCAGAAGTTCCTGCTCGACCTCACCCCCGCCGGCCACGGCTGCCGCGACCGGCGGCCGCCCGTGCGCAAGGTGGCATGAGGCGGGCGACGGCAGGCCGGATAAGGAGCAACCGATGAACGCGCCAATTTCTGCGAGCAGGATCGCCCCGACCGCCGGCACCGGCATCGACTCCGACGAGCGGGCGCTGCGCGTGGAGCTCGCGGCCGCGTACCGGATCGCCGACCACCTCGGCTGGTCGGAGCTGATCTACACGCATGTCTCTCTGCGCGTTCCCGGGCCCGAGCACCACTTCCTCATCAATCCGTACGGTCTGCGGTTCGACGAGGTCACCGCGTCGAATCTCGTCAAGATCGACGCGGACGGCAAGACGGTCGGCGCGGTGGTCGGCGCGGTGGTCGGCGCGAGCGCGTACAAGGCGAACGAAGCCGGCTTCGTGATCCACGGCGCTGTGCACGGGGCGCGCGCGGACGCGCACTGCGTCTTTCATACGCACACGCTGGCGGGGATGGGGGTGTCGGCGCAGGCGGGCGGGCTGCTGCCGATCCACATGTACTCGCACAACTTCTACGGCCGCGTCGCCTACCACGACTTCGAAGGCCCGAGCATGAATCTCGGCGAGCGCGAGCGGCTGGTGGCGAGCCTCGGTACCCAGCCCGTGCTGATCTTGCGCAACCACGGCCTGCTCACGGTCGGCCGGACGGTCGCTGAGGCGTTCATCCGCATGTGGCGGCTCGAACGCGCATGCCAGGTGCAGATCGCCGCCCAGGCGGGCGGGCAGCTCCATGTGCCGAGCCGGGAAGTCTGCGAGCAGTCGGCCGCGATGGGTGACGAATTCCTGACCGACCGTGGCGCGCAGCCGCCCGGACGGCTCGAGTTCGACGCGCTGGTGCGGGTGATCGACCGGAAAGATCCCTCTTACAGAGACTGAAAAACTGACACCGGGGAGTTAATGGCAACACCTATCGAAGCGGTCAACGACTTCGTCGTCAAGTTCGCCAACATCAACGGCTCGGGTTCGGCTTCCGCGAACACCCTGTTCGCGAAGTCGATCATGCGCATGGGCGTGCCGGTCAGCCCGCGCAACATCTTCCCCTCCAACATCCAGGGTCTGCCGACCTGGTACGAAGTGCGCGTCTCGGAGCGTGGCTACGTCGGACGCCGCGGCGGCGTCGACCTGATGGTCGCGATGAACCCGCAGACCTGGGACAAGGATCTCGCCGAAATCGAACCGGGCGGCTATCTGTTCTACGATTCGACCAAGCCGCTGCCGCGATCGAAGTTTCGCGACGACGTCACCGTCATCGGGATTCCACTCACCGCGATCTGCAACGACGCCTATAGCGACGCGCGGCAGCGGCAGCTCTTCAAGAACATCATCTACGTCGGGGCGCTGTCGGCGCTGCTCAACATCGACGCCGACGAGGTCGCGGAACTGATCGGCGAGCAGTACAAGGGCAAGGAGGCGCTGCTCAAGCCCAACGTGCACGCCCTGCAGATGGGCCGCGACTACGCGCGCGCCAATCTGAAGTGCCCGATCGGCCTGCGGGTGAAGCGCGCCGACGCCGTCGGCAGGAAGATCTTCATCGAGGGCAATAACGCCACGGCGCTGGGGTGCGTGTATGGCGGCGCCACGATTGCGGCGTGGTATCCGATCACGCCGTCGTCGTCGGTCGCCGAAGCGTTCGCGCGCCACTGCAAGCGGTTCCGGCACGACCCCGACACCGGCAAGGCGCGCTACGCGATCGTGCAGGCCGAGGACGAGCTCGCCTCGATCGGCATGGTGATCGGCGCGGGCTGGAACGGTGCGCGCGCCTTCACCTGCACCTCGGGTCCCGGCATCTCGCTGATGCAGGAGTTCATCGGGCTCGCGTACTTCGCCGAAATTCCCGCGGTGATCATCGACGTGCAACGCGGCGGGCCTTCGACCGGCATGCCGACCCGCACGCAGCAGTCCGACGTCCTGATCTGCGCGTACGCATCGCACGGCGACACCAAGCATCCCCTGCTCTTCCCGGAGGGCCCGAAGGAGGCCTTCGAGATGTCGGCGCAGGCGTTCGACCTGGCCGACCGCCTCCAGACCCCGGTCTTCGTGCTGACCGATCTCGACATCGGCATGAACGAGCGGCTGTGCGAGCCGCTCGCCTGGGACGACGCGAAGCGGTACGACCGTGGCAAGGTAACGACGCACGAGGAACTCGAAGCCGGCAAGGAGTTCGGCCGCTACCTCGACGTCGACGGCGACGGCATCCCGTATCGCACCTACCCCGGCACGCACCCGGCCCGCGGCGCCTACTTCACCCGCGGCACGACCAAGGACCGGTACGCGCGCTACAGCGAGACCGGGCCCGACTACGTCGACAACATGCAGCGGCTGCTGCGCAAGTTCGAGACCGCCAAGTCGCTGGTGCCGAAGCCGGAGCTCACCGCAGCGGAGTATCCGGCGCGGTTCGGTGCGATCTACTACGGCTCAACCAGCGCTGCGATGCAGGAAGCGCTTTGCAGCCTCGCAGCGCAGGGGATCTACGTCAATGCGCTGCGCGTCCGGGCGTTCCCCTTCCAGGACGAGATCGCCGGGTTCGTCGCCGCGCACAACAAGGTGTTCGTGGTGGAGCAGAATCGCGACGCCCAGCTCAAGACCCTGCTCGTGAACGATGCGGGGGTGAACCCCGCCAGCCTGGTCCCCATCCTGCACTACGACGGCACCCCGATCACCGCCCGGTTCATCACCGACGCGGTCGCCGCGCAAGTGCGCAAGCTCAACGTCCGGCCGATCCAGAGCGGGAAGGCAGCCTAGGACGAAACCGATGCCGCAGGCATCGCTTTCCCCGATTTCGGGGAGCACGAGGGGGCGCCGCGGAGCGGCTCCTTTGCCCCCTCGCGTCGTGGAGAACTAACCTATGACCTACCTCGCCAAGCCCAAGCTCCACCACCCCACGCTGCCGAAGAACAAGCTCGGCTTCACGCGCCGCGATTACGAAGGGACGATCTCGACGCTGTGCGCCGGCTGCGGCCACGACTCGATCAGCGCCGCGCTGATCCAGGCGTGCTTCGAGCTCGACATCGAGCCGCACCGGGTCGCGAAGCTCTCCGGAATCGGGTGCTCGTCGAAGACCCCGACCTACTTCCTCGGCAACTCGCACGGCTTCAACAGCGTGCACGGCCGGATGCCCTCGGTGCTCACCGGCGCGAATCTCGCCAACCGCGAGCTCATCTACCTGGGTGTGTCGGGCGACGGCGACTCGGCCTCGATCGGTCTGGGCCAGTTCGCGCACTGCATGCGCCGCGGCGTCAACATGGTCTACATCGTCGAGAATAACGGCGTGTACGGCCTCACGAAGGGGCAGTTCTCCGCTACCGCCGACCGCGGCTCGAAGAGCAAGCGCGGCGCGGTCAACTCCGAGGCGGCGATCGACATGGTGCAGCTCGCGTTGCAGCTCGGCGCGACGTTCGTAGCGCGCAGCTTCTCCGGGGACAAGGACCAGCTCGTCCCGCTCATCGAGGCGGCGATCGAGCACCGCGGTGCCGCCTTCATCGACGTGATCAGCCCGTGCGTGGCGTTCAACAACCACGCCGGCTCGACCAAGAGCTACGACTACGTGCGCGAGCACAACGAGGCGGTGAACCGTCTGGACGTGATGATGCCGCGCGAGACGATCACCGCGGATTACGCGCCCGGCTCGGTGCGTGCGGTCACGATGCACGACGGCACGACGATGCTGCTGCACAAGATCGCCGACGACTACGATTCCGGTAATCGGATCAAGGCGATGAACTACCTCGCCGAGCGGCAGGCGCAGGGCCAGGTCGTGACCGGGCTGTTGTACGTCGATAGCGAGCCCGAGGACCTGCACGCGAGCCTGAACACGGTGGCCGGGTCGCTGAACCGGCTCGGGGAGCGCGAGCTCTGCCCCGGCGCGGCCGCGCTCCAGAAGTTCAACGCGTCCCTGCGCTGATCGCCCCCCGGCGGCGGGCGGCGGCCCCACCAGCCATGCCCAGCAAAGCCCCGTCGTCTCCGCGCCGGTCGCCGCCCCGGGCCGCGGCGCCGCAACTCTCCGGGCTGACCGCCTCCATCGTCGCCACGCTGAAGGAGCGGATCATCGCCTGGGAGTATCCGCCCGAGCACCGTCTGACCGAGGAAGCCCTCTGCGCCGAGTTCGGCGTCAGCCGGAGCCCGGTGCGCGAGGCACTCCGCGCGCTGGTCACCGGCGGCTTCGTCGCGAAGCTCGCGAACCGCGGCTACGCAGTCCGCCAGCTCGACCTGCGCGAGATCGAGGAGCTCTACGACCTGCGCAAGGCCCTCGAGCTCTACGTCGTCGAGCAGCTCGTGCGCAACGGCGGGGCGCGGCCCGAGGTGGCGGCGCTGCACCAGGCGTGGGGTAAGATCCTCGCCGGGCCGGAGCGCAAGGGCGAAGAGCTCGCCGCGCTGGACACGACGTTCCACGAAACGCTCGCCACGGCAGCGGGCAACAGCATGCTGGTCGATCAGTTGCGGGCGATCAACGAGCGGCTCTTCGTCTTCCGCATGCTCGACTTCGGGCAGCCGGATCGCCAGCAAACCACCTGCCGTCAGCACATGAAAGTCGTCGAGCGCATCCTCGCCGGCGACACCGCCGGCGCACGGGCGGCGATGGAGCGCAACATCGAGGACGGTCGTGCGAACGTCGACACGTCGATCAAGGACGCGCTCGCGAAGGCTTTCGCGGTGACGCGGCCGCGTGCCGCCAGGGCAGGCGCACCCCCCCGGCGCACCCGCCCCGTCTGACGCGCCCCCGTCCTGCCTACTTCTGGTCGGTCTTCGGCATGACGATGTTGAGGAACATCGCCAGCAGGATTCCCATCACGATGCCATCGGTGACCAGGATCTTCAGCGCCTGCGGGATCGCGTCGAACGCGCCGGGCGGCGCAGCCTGGATGCCGAGGCCGACCGCGAGGGAGGCGGCGACGATGATCGCGTCGCGCCGGGCGCGCATGTTGCTGCCGATGATGTCGATGCCGACCGAAGCCACCATACCGAACATGAAGAGCAGCACGCCGCCCAGGACCGCCGCGGGCATTAGCGCGATTATCGCGCCGACCTTGGGCACCATCGCCATCACGACCAGGAACAGGCCGCCGGCGGCGACCACAAACCGGCTGCCGACGCCGGTGAGCGAGATGACACCGATGTTCTGCGAGTAGGAGGTCAGGGCCATCCCGCCGAACAGCGCGGATACCGCCGACCCGACGCCGTCGTTTGACACCGCGCCGCGGATGCGCCAGCTCTCGGCGGGCACGCCGGTGATGCGGCAGACCGCGAGCGTGTGTCCGGTGGTCTCCACCGCCGTGGCGAAGAAGCACACGATCACCGCGATCAGGCCCACGAGCGGGGGCCACGCCAGGCCGCCGTACGGGAACGGCTGCGGGATCGCGAGCCAGCTCGCGTCGGCCACCGACTGGAAGTTGAGGAGACCGAGCGCCGCGGAGATGACGTAGCCGATCACCATGGTGATGAAGAGCGACAGCGCGCGCACGAAGCCCGTCGCGAACCGGCTGATCACCAGGATGAGGACGATCATCAGCGCAGCGAGTCCGAGCGTTAGAGGCTGGCCGAATGCGGGCGTGTTGGCGCCGGTCGCGACGCTGATGCCGATCTTCATCAGCCCGGTCCCGATCAGCACGATCGTGGTGCCGGTCACGATCGGCGGGAAGAACCGGTGCAACCTGCCGATCAGCGGACTCCACGCGAACTGGACCAGGCCGCCGATCATCAACGCCGTCATCGCGGCCGCGAGGCCGGCCTCCTTGGAGATCGCGACCATCGGCCCGATGAAGATGTAGAACACCCCCATCACGATCGGGAGCCGCGGCCCGATGAAGCTCACCCCGAGCGCCGAGACCATCGTGGCGAGCCCGCAGCCGATCATCGTGCCGGTCACCATCGTGATCCGGGTGGCGGCCGGAAGCTCGAGCAGCCGCGCGACGATCAGGGGCCCGCCGACCATCGCGGTGAACATCACCAGCACGTGCTGGATCCCGAACAGCGCGGTCTTGACCGGCCCCGGATAGTCGTTGAGCTGGAGCTCGAGCTTGGTGAACCCGCGATCGTCCGGCGCGTTAGGCGCCGCCTGATCGTGTCCTGCCACGGCGTTGCTCATGGTCTCTCCTCCTGGTGGCGGCCGAGCGACCCGCTCAGCGCTTCTTCTGGTTGACGTAACTGCGCCAGCTGCCGAGCTCCGAAATATCCTGGGCGCCGGCCACGGCATAGGCTTCGCAAAGAAATCCGCGCACCGGCTCGCCGTCCTCGAGCTCGACCGTGCCGATCCCGAGCGGCGGCGGAATGCCGTCGACGAAGCTCCCGACCGTCTCGGTCGGAAGCGCCCAGACCTCGACCTCGATCGAATGGCCGCCCGCGTCGGCGCGCAGGAGGCCGGGCCGCGGCGGCGAGAAGGCGTTCAAGGCGAACAGCCGATAGCGCGCCGCAGTCCGGAACCGCCGCACGAGCCGCCCGCCGCGTTCGGTGAGCTGATGGTTCAGGGGCAGGCCGGACATGTGCGCACCACACACCGCGAGCCGCACGACGGGCAGCTGCAGGCGCTCCTGCGCCGGGGCGGGCGGTGCCGCCGGAAGCGTGGCGCGGGTCGCGCCGAGCCGCTGCACGAGAGCGCCCTGCGCCGCCGCGCCCAGGGCGCACAGTGCTTTGTCGGTGAAGGCCGGCGCGGCGAGCGTGATCCCGAACGGCAGCCCGTCCGCCTGGAACCCTGCCGGTACGGCGATCGCCGCCAGATCCAGCAGGTTCATGAAGTTGGTGTAGTACCCGAGGTTCGTATTGAGGCTGATCGGACTCGCGTTCACTGCGTCGATCGTGTAGGTCGTGCCGGCCGTCGGCGTGACCAGCACGTCGATCGACTGCCACACGGGCTCGACCTGCCGGCGCAGCGCCTGGAGGCGATACTCCGCGGCAAAGTAGTCGGCGGCGGCGAACTTCGCGGCGCTCCCGATGATGTCCCGCGTGACGGGGAAGAGCGCTTCCGGTCGGCGGTCGAAGAACTCGCGGATGGCGACATAGCGTTCGGCGACCCAGGGTCCGCCGTAGAGCAGGCGCGCCGTCTCGAGGAACGGCGCGAAGTCGACCTCGACTGTGCGCGCGCCCTGCCCGACCAGTTCCTTCACCGCTGCGTAAAACAGGCGCTCGGCGTCGCGATTGCCGAAGAACTCGAGCTGCTCAGCACGCGGTACACCGATGCGGCACCCGTCGGCGAACGCCGGGATCGGACGCGCGGCGCCCCCGCGCCGCGCGAACGGATCGGCCGGATCGAACCCGGCTGCGACGCCGAGCACCGCCTCGGTATCGCCCGCGGTCAGCGCGAAGACCGAGACGCAGTCGAGCGAGCGACACGCCGGTACGACGCCCCGCGCGCTGAGCAGGCCGCGCGTCGGCTTGAGCCCGACGATATTGTTGAACGCCGCCGGCACGCGCCCGGAGCCGGCCGTGTCGGTGCCGAGCGCAAAGCTGGCGAGGCCCGCGGCCACCGCAACCGCCGAGCCTGAGCTCGAGCCGCCGGAGATGTAGCGTGCGTCGAACGCGCTCGCGCACGCGCCGTAGGGCGAGCGCGTGCCGACCAGGCCGGTGGCGAACTGGTCGAGATTAGTCTTGCCGATCAGGATCGCGCCGGCATCGAGCAGGCGCTGGACGACCGGCGCCGACTCCGACGGGGTGTAAGCAAAGTCGGGGCAACCGGCGGTGGTCGGCTCGCCAGCGCAGTCGATGTTGTCCTTGATGGCGAAGGGCACGCCGTAGAGTGGGAGCCCGGCAGGCTCGAAGCGCTCGAGCGCCGCCGCGCGTGCCTGTAGCGCCCCGCGTGGGGTGAGCCGGATCCAGACTTTGTCGTTGCCCCGCGCCGCGATCCGGTCGAGCACGCCGGCGACGACGTCGCGCGGACGCACGGCACGGGCGCGGAGGCGCGCCCCCAGCGTCTGCAGATCGAGACTGTCGTTCGCGCCGAGCATCGGTGCCGCCTCCTTCGCCGACAATCTTGCATACAAAGTGGACTTACACTAGCATCGTTCCCGCACGCGGACAAGCGTGGACAAGCGCGCAAGCCGCCAGTCGCGGCGCGAGGGAACCAGGGAGAACGGCGATGCCGCACGCGACGCGAGTGGTCCGCAACCTCTACCGCGACTCGGTCTCGCTCATGCAGCTCGCGGACGTCGTGTCGAAGCTCTCGGGCGTCGAGCGCGCCGCGGTGCTGATGGCGTCCGAGGCGAACGTCGGCCTGATGCGCGACGCAGGGCTCGTCACGGGCGCGGTGGATGCCGGGGCGAACGACCTCCTCATCGCCGTGCGCGCGAAGACCGACGCGTCGCTCGCGGCGGCGCTTGCCCATGCCGAGCGCGCGCTGCAGGAAGAACCGCGCGCCAGCGCGAGCGGCGGGCCCGCGGAGCTCGCTCCGCGCTCGATCGAGATGGCGCTCGCCACTGCGCCGGGTGCGAACCTCGCGCTGATCTCCACGCCCGGCGAGTACGCGGCCGCGGAAGCGATGAAAGCGCTGCGGCTCGGGCTGCACGTCATGCTCTTCAGCGACAACGTCGCACTCGAGGACGAGGTCGCGCTCAAGGCGCTCGCCCGCGACCAGGGCCTGCTCGTCATGGGGCCCGACTGCGGCACCGCGATCCTCAACGGCGTCCCGCTCGCGTTCGCGAACGTCGTCCGGCGCGGCCCGATCGGCCTGGTCGGCGCTTCGGGCACCGGGCTGCAGCAGATCAGCTCGCTCGTCGACCGGCTCGGGAGCGGCGTGTCGCAGGCCATCGGGACCGGAAGCCATGACCTTCACGATGCGGTGGGCGGGGTCACGATGCTGCAGGGAATCGCGGAACTCGCGGCGGACCCGGCGACGAAGGTGCTCGTGCTCGTGTCCAAACCCCCCGCACCGCGCGTCGCGGAGAAAGTGCTCGCTGCCGCTGGCCGTTCCCGCAAGCCGGTGGTCGTCTGCTTCGTCGGCGCGGATCCGCAGACGATCAAGGGCCGCAACCTTCACGCCGCACACACGCTCGAGGACGCGGCGCGCGCGGCGGTGGCGCTCGCCCGCGGCAAGAAGCCCTCCGCACGCGGGGGCACGGCTCCGCCCGCCCCGCGCCTCAAGCTCGGCGCCGGGCAGCAGTACGTGCGCGGTCTCTATAGCGGCGGGACGTTCTGCTACGAGGCCAGCCTGCTGCTGGGTGAAGCCTTCGGCCGCGTCTGGTCGAACTCGCCGGTCGACGCCGCCGGCCGCATCGACGACGTGTGGCACAGCCGGGAACACACCGTGATCGACCTCGGCGACGACGTATTCACGCGCGGCCGCCCGCATCCGATGATCGACCATCGGTTGCGGAACGAGCGGATGGTGCAGGAGGCCGCCGACCCGGCCGTCGCGGTGATTCTCTTCGACGTCGTGCTCGGGCACGGTGCGCATCCGGACCCGGCCGCGGAAATGGCGCCGGCGATCGCCGCGGCCCGGGCCCGCGCGGCCAAGCACAAGCGTCGGATCGCCTTCGTCGGCTTCGTGTGTGGAACGGCCGGAGACCCGCAGAGCCTTTCCCGGCAGGAAGCGGCCCTCGAGAAGGCGGGCGTGCTGCTCGCGGCGAGCAACGCCGCGGCGGTGCGGCTCGCGGCGCGGATCGCCGGCACGAGGAGACCACGATGAAGCCGCTCATCGGCGCTGAGATGCACGTGATCAACGTGGGCGTCGCGTCGTTCGCGGCAGCGGTCGCGCACGCGGGGGCAAAAGCGACGCAGGTCGAGTGGGCGCCGCCGGGGCATGGCGATCGAGCGGCGGCGACCGCGATCGCACAGTTGATGCGGCACCCGACGGTCGAGGCCGCAAACCAGCGGGCGTTCGATGCGTATGCGGCGGCGCAGCCGGTGCTCGAAGGCATCGGCGTTGCGCGCGAGACGCTGCCCGGCATGGGCGAGCGGACGATCCTGCATGCCGGTCCGCCGATCGAATGGGTACGCATGTGCGGGCCCATGCAGGGCGCGATCGTGGGCGCGTGTCTGCTCGAGGGGTGGGCGCCGGATGCCGACGCGGCGAAGCGGCTGGCGGCAAGCGGCGAGCTCCACTTCGCGCCCTGCCATCACCACGATGCGGTCGGCCCGATGGCCGGGATCATCAGTCCGTCGATGCCGGTCTGGATCGTGCGCAACACCGCCGGCGGGAATCGCGCGTTCAGCAACCTGAACGAAGGCCTCGGCAAGGTCCTGCGCTTCGGCGCGAACAGCGACGAGGTGCTGACGCGGTTGCGCTGGATGCGTGACACGCTCGCCCCGACGCTCGCCGCTGCGCTGAAGATGCTCGGGTCCGTGGAGTTGAAGCCGCTCATGGCGCAGGCGCTGCACATGGGCGACGAGGTGCACAACCGCAACGCGGCTGCCTCGGGGTTGCTTCTCAAGCGGCTCGCTCCGGCGCTCGCCCGTTCGGGCGCCCCAACGGCGGACATCGCGGCGGCGCTCGAGTTCATCGCGACTAACGACCACTTCTTCCTGAACTTCTCGATGGCCGCATGCAAGGCGATGCTCGACGCGGCGCGCGGCGTCGCCGGCGCGAGCATGGTGACGGCGATGTGCAGGAACGGCGTCGAGTTCGGCATCCGCACGAGCGGCACCGGCGACGCGTGGTTCACCGCGCCGGCGCCCGTCGTCGACGGGCTGTACTTTCCCGGCTACTCGAAAGCCGACGCCGCGGGCGATCTCGGCGACAGCGCGATCACCGAGACCGCCGGAGTCGGCGGCTTTGCAATGGCCGCCGCGCCGGCGATCGTGAAGTTCGTCGGCGGCACGCCCGACGATGCGATCGCGAACACCCTCGCGATGCGCCACATCACCCTCGGGCGCAACGGCGCGTTCACGCTGCCCGCGCTCAACTTCGCCGGCACGCCGGCCGGGATCGATGCGCGCAAGGTCGTCGACACGGGCATCCTGCCGGTCATCAACACCGGCATCGCGCACCGCGACGCCGGCGTCGGGCAGATCGGCGCCGGCGTCACGCACGCCCCGATGGCCTGCTTCCGCCAGGCGGTCTGGGCGCTGGCGCGCTCGCTCGAGCGCTGAAGGGGCGGCTCATGACCTCGAACGGCAAGCTCGCAGTCGTGGCGGTGGGCGGCAACTCGCTGATCATCGACAAGGATCATCAGTCGATCCCCGACCAGTACGACGCCGCCGCGCTGACCGCGCGCTACATCGCCGACATGGTCGAGGCCGGCTGGAACGTGGTGCTCACGCACGGCAACGGCCCGCAGATCGGGTTCATCCTGCGGCGCTCCGAGCTCTCGATCCACGAAGTCTCGCCGGTGCCGATGGACTATGCGGGCGCCGACCTGCAGGGTGCGATCGGCTACATGTTCGATCGCGCCCTGCGCAACGAATTCCGCCGGCGCGGGATCGCGCGCCGCCCGCTCGCGGTGGTCACGCAGACGCTCGTCGACCGCAACGATCCGGCGTTCGCGAATCCGACCAAGCCGATCGGCTCGCATTTCGACGAGGCAACCGCGCGCCGCATCGCCGCCGAGCAGGGCTGGACGGTGCGCGAGGACGCGGGGCGCGGCTGGCGGCGCGTGGTGCCGTCGCCGCGGCCGCAGCGCATCGTCGAGCTCGACGAGATCCGCTTTCTCGCCCGCGCAGGCTTCCTCGTCATCGCGTGCGGCGGCGGCGGCATCCCGGTGATCGAGGACGAGCGCGGCGATCTCGTCGGCGTCGAGGCGGTGATCGACAAGGACCTCGCCTCGAGCCTGCTCGCGCGCGACCTCGGTGCCGACCTGCTGCTCGTGTCGACCGGCGTGGAAAAAGTGGCGATCCATTTCAACACGCCGCAGCAGCGCTGGCTCGATCGCATCACGCTCGACGACGCGCGCCGCCTGTACGCCGAGGGTCATTTCGATCCCGGCAGCATGGGACCGAAGATGCGCGCGCTCATCGAGTTCCTGGAAGGCGGTGGCGCCGAGGGGCTGGTGACGAATCCGCAGAACCTCGGGCGTGCGCTCGCCGGCGACACCGGCACCCGGATCGTCCGTCACTGAGCGCTCGGGTTCCGCCGCCGCGGTGGGCCGTGAGAGAATCGCGGCCTCGTTTCGCACGCCCGCCGCGATGCCCGTCGCAAGACTCCTCTCCCGCTCCGCCGTACGCTCGCTCCGCGCCGGCGCGGCGATAGGCGGCGCATCGGTGCCGGCATGACGGCGGCTCCCTCGCCGCCGGTGTCCCGCGCGGAGATCGCGGCGTGGATCCTCGCAGCGGTGGCGCTCAGTGCGATTCTTGCGCTGCATCTCCTGCCGGCGTTGCTCGGAGGGCTGCTCGTCTACGAGCTGGTCCACGTCCTGGCGCCGCGCCTGCGGATCGTCCGGATCAGCGCCGGACGCGCCAAGCTCGCCGCGGTCGGCGTACTCGCTGCGATCGTGGTCGCAGCGGTCGTCGCCGGTTTCCTCGGGCTGGTCGCCTTCTTCCGCAGCGACGCGGGCAGCCTCGCCGCGCTGCTGCAGAAGATGGCCGACATCGTCGAGAGCTCGCGCGCGATGCTGCCGGCCTGGGCCGTGCAGTACCTGCCGGAGCGCTCGGACGACGTCAAAGTAGGCGTCGCGCAGTGGCTGCGCGAGCACGCCGGCGAGCTCCAGACCGCGGGCAAGGAGGCGAGTCGAGCCGTCACGCATCTCCTGATCGGAATGATCCTCGGCGCGCTCGTCGCGCTGCGCGAGGCGCGCGGCGACCGGCCGCTCGGCGCGCTCGCGGCCGCGCTGTCGGAGCGCGCGGGTCGCGTCGGCGACGCGTTCCGGCGCATCGTGTTCGCCCAGGTGCGCATCTCCGCGCTGAACACGGTGCTCACCGCGCTCTTCCTCGCGGTGGTGCTGCCGCTCCTCGGCATCAAGCTGCCGCTCGTCAAGACGATGATCGCGGTGACCCTCATCGCCGGGCTGATCCCGGTGCTCGGCAACCTGATCTCGAACACCGTGATCGTGATCGTCAGCTTGTCGTACTCGCCCGGCGCGGCGCTCGGCGCGCTCGCGTTCCTGGTGGTGATCCACAAGCTCGAGTACTTCGTCAACGCGCGCATCGTCGGCACGCAGATCCGCGCATCGGCGTGGGAGCTGCTCGTCGCGATGCTGGTGATGGAGGCGGCATTCGGCCTTCCGGGCGTGATCGCGGCGCCGATCTACTACGCCTACCTCAAGGACGAGCTTGCGAGCCGGGGGTTGCTGTGACGCTGCACGAGATTCCGCTGTTCATCGTCTACCCGGGGCCGGTCTTCGGGTGGGCCGTCGCGTGCAAGGGCAGCGCGCAGCGCCCTTTTTTCTCCGACAAG
>Ga0315278_10000542_pt1 | contig 33289 bp, 57 predicted proteins | sample YL17G06_0_MG_FD_203880 | JGI IMG/M metagenome (GOLD analysis project Ga0315278, IMG submission 203880) | Sediment microbial communities from Yellowstone Lake, YNP, Wyoming, USA - YL17G06_0 | ecosystem: Environmental > Aquatic > Freshwater > Lake > Sediment | place: USA: Wyoming | collected... | reverse complement strand
GAGTTTGCCCTTTTGATTTAAACTACTGATTTTAAAAGCCAATTCAGAGGGGTAATATTTATCAATGAATTTCCGAATAAACCCTACCTCTCCTTCAGTAAAAGGTGGTTTGAAGGTCACGTCATCCTGCCGAAATGGTAACGGTTGTGCTGGCTGACTGCCTTCTCCATCGCTGCCATTCTCAATTCAAGCGCTGCCAGCCGTTCAATGGGATCGGGTTCCGGCACGGCCATCGGTTTGTAAACCTCCTCCTCTACCGGATCTTCCGGTGGCTGTTCTGCTGACGGTTCCTGTTTTTTGGGTGTGGTTTTTTTCGCTGTCATGCTTTCGCCTGCCTGTACTGCTCATAGCACCGGCATCCGGGGAACCTTGGGGGTTCCTGGTCACCGCTGGTATGTGCCTCATCGATTGGGATCCATCCGTCCGATTCGTTCTCCTCACATCCGTCGCTCACACGGTCATCGTGGGAGGTGGTCCACATCTTCTCCATCTCGATCCCGTCATCAACGATAGTATCCGCAAATGCCCGGTTGCCCGCTTCGTATGCCTGCGCTGCCTCGTGCGTGGCGATAAGTTGCGCCCGGTCCCTGCTGATCGGTCCATCGTATAACTTCCGGATCTCCTTTGCGGTGTCGTTATAGGACCAGCCCTCATCCAGCCCCGTAGTGATGACCCGCTTCAGGCTCTCTGCGGTAGTTGCCTGGATACCTTTGATATAATCAACGGAGCCGCCTGTCTTGCGGAAGAACGACACGGCCCGGGGGTTACTCAGGCTGAACGTGGTCTTTGCATCGAATCGCAATTGTGTCCTGAGCTGGTCAGCACCTTTCAGGAGTGCATCGCCCTCTATTGCCTTGATGGTGTGCTGTAATGTGCCGGTGGTCTCAGTCTCGATGCTTTCCCAGATATCCGACCATCGTTTCAGTGCTGCGGGATTTATTGCCTTCTTGGCTTCCATCACTCGCACGGGTTCCGGAGCCGGCTGCGGGAAATACTCCTGCATGAACTGGAACCGGAACATCACGGTCCCGTATTGCTTCAGGAAGAATGTCTCAACATCCAGCAGGTGAGCCCGGGCGAGCTGGTCTTTCTCCCGGACTTTCTGTAATCCGATGGCTGCTCGGGTGAAACGGTTGATCGCCCGGGTGAGGTGGGGGAGGGCCGTATTATACCTCCTTTACTGCTTTCCTCACGATCTGCGAGAGTTCATGAGCGGCGGCGGCCATCTCCTTGGTGGCGGCGATCTCCTCATCGCTCTTGTCCGGAGGGGGGTTTTGGTCTTTCCTCACACCCTGATCGAGTCTTACTAATTGGTCAAGTGCTCCGGGAGTCCATCCCTGGCTTGGGTCCGGTGCAGGTTCATCCTCCGGCACTTCCTCAATCCCGAGCTCTTCATTGGTCGGGATATTCAACCGCTGCCGGCACCACTGATACGGCGCTACCTTCTCCGGATTCTGCCCGCTCCTGAGCTGTGCAATGGCTGCCGATATCTGTACGAAGTCTTCTGGAGAGGCGTCATTGAGTTTCAGTTTAATAAGCCCGGGTTTTGCTGTGAGTTTGCCGATGATGTTGAGGTTCCACAGGCTTTCGATATCCCGCTGGACGATCTTGATTTTCTTGAGGAATGCCCCGATCCGGGATACTGCCGTGGCGTCGGTGGTGCCCTGCCGCACTCCGATAAGTTCTGCCGGGAAACCCATACCCGCCGCAACACGAATGAGCGTCACGTCGCTGTATTGCTGGACATTCGGGACCCCGGCTGTGTCGATGACATCCATCTTAATGTCACCCTCATAAAGGAAATTGTCCTTTGCGTTGAAGTCTTTCTGACTATCCTGTAGTTCGGCCCATTCTTCATCGGAGAGTTTTGGGGTGTCGGGTTTGTTGCCGTTCACAGTTGTGACAAACTTCGGTGTCCCGTGCAGGCAGATACCGGCTGTGATTGCTTCCGTGACCTTGGTATCCCGTCCGATATCGTGCACCGTGCGTTCAATCAGCGAGATCCCATACGGGGAATCCGGGCGGGAAAGGAACTGGTAATGCAGAACCTGCGACGGCTCCAGCGGGATCTTGGTGATGCTGTTGCCCCGGTTATCATACATCTGATCGTAGGATTCAATCGTGCCGGTAGTGTTAGTCGTGAACTCGAAGCATTCCGCCGGGCGGGGGATGACGTTGATCGGGACTGTGGATGCCTGTCCTCTGCCATACACGATCTCTGCCACACCGTCTCGCACGGTTGCTGCATCGACTGACAACTGCCATTGGACATCAAAGAAGTTGATCGTCTCGAAGAACTCCTTAACAGTCTGCTGTTCGGCCTCACCATCGATTCCGAGTTTCTCCGCGATCTTCTCGTCGATCTCAATCTCATACCCCCCTCCGATAGCGTAGATCGGGAACAGGTCGATGCCTTCCGCCACATACCCGCCTTGCAGGTAGATGTTGCGGAATCCCCGCATACGCTTGAAGGTGCGGTTCGGGTCCTGCGTGAGGTCCAGCCCGCCTTTCATATTCCATGCCTTAGCCCGGGTGACTGCTGCCAGTGTCGGGCCCTCCAATAACGACAATGTTCGTCCTAGTGCTGTGATTTTCATGTCCTTTTCTCCATAGTCCTGCCCGTGGCCCGGATGTGGCCGCCGGTTCTCAATGCCAGCGCATTATACCCGCCGCTGACGGCATCCACTTGATCATCATGCGCCCCCTCTGTCGGGAACAATACCAGTTCGTCCATAAGTGCTCCTGTGAAATGCCCGTGTAATATGAATAAATTGCCTTGTTCGGCTGCCGTGCTTAACGCCGCTGCTCTGCTTACCTTTGACCCCGTGCTCTTGATGCCTTTGAAATTGTAACCTGTGAGCACCTGCCGGGCGTAATGGTCAATCACATCTACCCCTGCGCTCCCCGGCTCCTGTTCCATCCGGATCATGACTTCGTGCCCATCCAGCTGTGCGGTCTGAAGGATAAGCGATTCAACTCCTGCCGGACGGCTTTGTGTGCGTTTAACGTCAAGAATGTAAACATGGCCGTCGTGAATACCGACAAGAGCGCCGGCTGTCCAATCGCCGCCGCCTTCCGTGGCTGCCTTATCCCAGTACCGGCATAATTGCATATTCCGGGGCGTGTTATCAGTAAGTTTCAGCCATTCCCGTTTGAACAACCCGCCTTCTGGCCGGACATCCCAGTTACCGGATAGTAACTGCTCGCGGGTAATGGGATCGAGTTTCATTAATGATTGAACGTAAGCGTCACGGTCAAGATGCGGGTTATCTGACAGGGATGCCGGGATAAACATACATTCTTTAACGCGGCTCTCTACCGCGATGAACCGCGCCTTTACCCATTCGTGCCCGATATCGCCCGGGTTGCTGGCAGCCCGCATACGGATCGGGATATCCGAAGCTGCCAGACGCCGTAATCGTGAGTGCAGGTAAAGGTATTGCACTTCCTTAAACTGGGTAACTTCATCAAATCCAACGAACTGGAACTCTGAACCCTGGTATCGATAATGGTCGCGGGGTGTGTCCAGGTATCCGAACGATACTGATGCACCGGACGGGAACGACCATGTTTTCTCTTTATCATGCCAGTGTGCGTCCGTGCCGTTCAGCCATTCAAACGACCGTGACATGATCGCACCGGGTAATGAGAGATCCGCATAAGTGCGTCTCAATAAGAGTGCTGCATATCCGGGAACGTGGACATACTGCAGGGCTGCCATTAAGAGAGCGTCTGATTTCCCGCCGCCTGCTGAACCGCCATAGAGGATCTCCGGGATATGATCGCGGGTTAAGAACATCGCTTGTTTTGGCGTCGGTTCGTGCGGGATATACTTATTACACCGGACGGTTTCCAGATACCGGACGGCATACGGCATTTGTGCTGCGCTAATTAACGGGCAGGATTCCGACAAGTTTCTTCACCTCCTCTGAGATGTTGAGGGTGGTTTCGGTTTTGATGGGTGCGCCATCCTTCCCGGTGATCTCCTGTGATTGCCTCTCCCGCCATGTTTTCGGGTCACGGTTCATTAACCAGAACTTTTGAGCGGTAACGTCCGGGGGCATCTCCTTTTCCTTAATTTCCTTCCTTGTCGTGCCATCGGGGTTCTGGATGACCGTAATTTCCTTTATTTTTATCCCGCCTTTTGCCCGGGCAAATAACGAGTCTATTACTTCCCCGTCGGCGTATGCTTTCCCTTCTTTAATGGCGCAAAGAAAAGCGGGGTTATTCTTCATCCACGAGCTGAGAGTTACAGTGCTGATATTCAGCGCATCGGCGATCTGCTCGTTTGTCTTTCCCTGCTCTGCCAGTGCTTTTACCTGTTGGGGGTGTTTATTCGGGTCAAATAGGGATTTCCGCCCTCTTTTTTTGAGTTTGTCGGCGTCTTTCTTTTTGGTCATTTCATCAGCACCGGCTCTTTCTTGAACGTGTCCCTATACCGCTGGAGGATGTTTTTGTCTATATGCTCTGCTACTGCTTTGGTGAGTAATGGGGGAACGGAATTGCCGATTCTTGCATATCTATCGGTAAAAGAACCGAGGAAAATATATGAATCTGGATATGAGTGAATGCGCTTTGCTTCTTCTATTGTAATGGTCCTCTTTTCAATGGGGTGTAATAATCCCCCAATCCCGGGTAGGGATTTATTCATTGTTGGTGATGGTTTATTGGGATCGAGTTTAGGAGATCCAAAATAATATCCCGGTCTATATGCAGAACCATTCTGTCCGGGTTTTATAGCGTTCCATACGTTTGTTGCCACAGTTGCCAACGGTCGGGCATAATTTTCGTTCTTTATATTTTTCCATGCCTCTTTTACTGGTATAGGTCTTGTCTGTGGATTCGGATGGCTCGGTTCAATCCCTAAATCGTTCCGTACCCCAACAAAGATCATCCTCTGCCGGGATTGGGGAACGCCATAATACATTGCATTCATTAACCGGGCTTTTACCTGATACCCTGATCCTTTGAGTTCCCGGAGGATTTCGGCAAATATTAATTTCATTTTGCCTTTTACCATTCCGGAAACATTTTCCATCACAAATACTTTTGGGTGGAGTCCCTGAAGGATCCGGACATATTCTTTAAAGAGTTGGTTTCTCGTATCGCAAAAATCCCGTTTTCCCGCCGTGCTGAATCCCTGACATGGGGGTGAACCGTCTAAAATATCCAGTTCGCCGGGTTTAAGTCCTGTTGTTTTTAGGATCTCCTCTATTGATAATTTCCCAATATCTCCATGATAAACGGGGGTATCTGGATAATTCGCTTTGTATGTGGCAACCGCATTATCATCCCATTCTACTGCAAGGAGGACTTTCCCCCCCGCCATGACGTAACCAGTAGATGAACCCCCACACCCTGCAAAGAGAGATACAACCTTAAAACTCATTGAGGAAACTCCTTTCCACAATGGGGGCACGTTATCATTTCCACATCATCGGCGACGGATTCATCATATTCTTTTTCGGTTTCCGGTATGTTCATATCCCGAATTATTCGGTCAAATTCAGCATCATCAAACCCGGTGATGCTGATATCCATTCCCTCTGCTTTCAGTTCCCCGAGCAGGTCGGTTAATCGTTGCGTGTCCCATTCGCCCGTGATCTTGTTCAGAGCGATGTTCAGCGCCTTCTCTTTGATCTTCGGGATATCCACAACTACAACGTCAATCTGTGCGTGTCCCAGTTCTTTCAGCACCTTTAATCTTTGGTGTCCTCCGATCACCGTATAATCGCTGTTTACAATAACCGGGTCAACATATCCGAACTCTTCAATCGACCGCTTTATCGCTTGATATTCCGGGTCGTTCGGTTGCAGGTCTTTCCGGGGATTGTATTTCGCTGGCGATAGTTCGCTGATGAATACTTTTTTGAAGTTCATGTCCAGTGCCTTTCCCCGAGTACCGACCAGTCGATCTTCAGGAACGTATCACAGGTACCGGAGGCATCGTGTTTCTGCCGGTCCAACTCTGTACACTTACTCCAGTTCCGGCAATCGGTACACTTCACCATATCACCGCGAAGTAATCCCGGGAGAGAATACTTTTTGATTCAAGTGTCCCGGAGAATTCATACGAGAACGTGCCTCTTACTGTCGTGGTATAATCGGCGTAATAGACCCCGGTCGTTTCCTTTGTGGCATTCCCGGTTGTCACTACCGTTTCTGCATCGTCATACACTGTGTACGTTACACTTGTCGGATCGGTCAGGACACCGGCAAACGTGTAAAATGAGGCTTTCAGCCTGATCGTGTCTCCTTTGTGAACTGTTGTTGTTGTCATTCAATTACCTCCAGAATACAGGCCCGGGGTTGGGCTGAGAGTGTTACCGTCCGGGGCTGGGTTAAGAGAGCTGCAATCCGTTTCAGGATGCTGATCGTAACGGTCAGGGGGTATAGGTTCCAGATTGCGGCAGCCAGAGTAACAATAAATGAAGCGGCTGCCGATAATGTCCGGGACAGACTGATTGTTCGTGAAAGTGTGGGGGTGATCTCTTCCGTAACGGACAGGGTGCGGTACGCTGAGATTCTTCTTATCAGTGATACCGTGAACGTGAGTGGTGCTGATAAGGTCCGGTAAAAGGTTGAAATTCTTGATAGCAGGACCGTAAAGGTAAGGTTTGCCGCGAGTGTTCGATAGAAGGTTGCGGTCCTGGATAACGAGACCGTTGATGCAAGGCTGGCTGATAATGTCCGGCATCGTGTGGTGAGTGTTGAAACGGTTGATGTGAACGTTGCGGAGGCTGATAGCGTGACATACCGGGTGCCGGCCTGTAATGTTGCGATGAGTGAGACGGTGCTTGCCAGTGATGCTGATACGGTTCGATAGAGGGTTGCCAGCCGGGAGAGAGTTACCGTGAACGTGGCATTTGTCGCAAGCGTCCGGTACATTCGGCGAATAATAGAGACTGTGAATGTTACTGGTGCTGCGAGTGAACGATACAGCGTTAATGCCCGGGATAATGCAACGGTAAAGGTTGCACTAACTGCTAATGAGCGGTATGTCTGCCGGACGATTGATACCGTGAATGTAGCATTTACGGCGATTGATTGAAGTTTGGTCTTTACTTTTGTGAGTGCCGGTGTGAACGTGGCTGATACTGATAGTGAGCGGTAGAAGGTTGCTATTCTTGACAGCGTAACGGTAGATGCAAGACTGACTGATAGTGATCTGTAAAACTGCCGGATAATTGAGACGGTGAAGGTTGCGGTTGCAGCGATTGTCCGGTATAATGTCAATGCCTTTGTCAATGTGACAGTAAACGTGGCGTTAGTTGAAATCGTCCGGTATCGGGTTGTAAGTCTCGCTATCGTTACGGTGAATGCGGCTGAGGCTGATAGGGTGATATACTTGGTTTTCTGTGAGAGGATTGAGACGGTAAACGTGGCATTTGCAGCAAGTGACCGGTATAAGGTCAGGGCTTTTCCGATTGTCGCTGTAAAAGTTGCATTTGCAGCTAGTGTTCTGTATCCCTGTCGGACGATTGATGGTGTGAACGTCGCTGAGACAGATATTGTTTTTAGGTGAGTGGCGATCCGCGATAATGCAACCGTGAACGTAGCTGAGGCTACCAGAGTCCGGTATGTCTGCCTGATAATAGTGGGGGTAAAGGTTGCCGACGCGCTTATCGTTCTCCAATACGTCGGAATACGTGAGAGTGCTGCCGTAAAGGTTGCATTGACGGATAGTGACCGATACCGGGTTGCTAATCGTGAGAGTGTGGGGGTAAAGGTTGCCGAGGCTGATAATGAACGGTATGCGGTAACGAACCGTGATAACGTCGCTGTGAATGTGGCATTTGCTGATAACGTCCGGTATCGTGTGGCTATCTTTGATAATGCTGCTGTGAACGTCGCTGAAGCGGAAACGGTCTGGTAGAAGGTCGATGCTCCGGTCCATGCAGCACTTACTTCGTTCGACCATCCTTGCGATACACCATCGATGTATTTCGCCAGCCGATAATAGTAAGTGTTCCCGCTTGACCCGGTATAATCGTCGAGTACCGCATCACCCCACAACACTTTCTTCAGATCGGCATACGTTCCACCAGACCCGGTCTTTCTCTGAAGTAGTGCATAGAGTGTGGAAAGCAGAACGGTGAAGGTCAGCGATGCTGATAGTGTTTTATACGTTTGCCGGGTGATTCCAACGGTTGACGCGAGATTTACACCAAGAGAACGATAAAGCGTTTCTGCTCTTGATACGGACGGTGTAAAGGTTGCATTGGCTGAAACGCTCTGATCGTATGTCTGTGTACCCCATGTAATCGTTCCTGAAAAAGATACATAAGAACCGTATGCGCCGGCATCAGCACCGTCGAACTGTAAAGCATGATCAACGGCATACGTCTCTGTCGGTGTAGCGTCATCTTCTATCTCAATAACTACCCGGTCACCTGCTGCAAATGTTGTGTTTGTCAGACTTACCGCAGAGAAGTAAGTAACAAGTGACGCAGTAATGCCGACTTCTGTTCCAGAATTTACGAGGGCTAAAATGTCGGAACCAAATGTATCATTGGCTAACCATTTGTAGATTTTCACTCTCGGATAATTGTTCTGCTTTGCTCTGGTTTCGAGCATCGAGAGCGCAATCGTGACAGTCCACGAAGTCCATGTCTGAGCTCCAAGCGGAGCGCTCACCCACGTCCCGTAATGCGATTTATGGTTGCTTGTTGTTGATGTTCCAGTACCGGAGTTTGAACGGTTGTTACTACCGTTAGTTATGGTCATCTGTGCCGGTGCTGCGTAGGTGGCATACGATGAAGCGAAATCGTCTAAAATCGTATCGGCAGACTGTTTTGCGTTTGGTACTGGTGCATCAGCAGTTGCCGAGTTCAGATACAGTTTGGTTGCCATTACGGTTCAGTCCATGTCAAGTGCATGTGGTCAGTGACGAACGATACTGCAAGGGTGTAGGGATAGGTTGCCACATCAAAAACGTGCTTGGCTCTTAATAGTGCCTGGTAAAATGCAGTATTAATCCCGCTCTCTGCCGGTGTGCAGGTGGGTTCGGTTGATTGATATTTACGGACTGCAAACCAATCAACATATTGTTCTCCAGAAGTACTACTATAAAAAGATGTTATTGATGGAGCAATAGATCCTGATGGGACATTTACTGTATTTGTAACAGTGGTTGTCCCAATCGTAAAAATTACACTTGTCGTTCCATTTCTTGAAATTGTTATAACATGATATAATCCATCGTTTACTAAACTCGTTCTGGTGCTTGTCGTTGAAACCGCGGTGGTTTCTAACCAATAATACCTAGTGCCACTATAATCGTGCACAAACGCAATTGCCCTATCTGTTCCTCCAGTCGCTCTACTATCTGATCCTATCATCGGGTAACTATACCCGGTTGTCAGTGGTTTCCATCTGGCTGTTATAGTATAGTTCACTCCAAAGGATGTTGTGGCATAAACCCCGCTCACCGCAGCGTGTGTGTTAATAATATGCAACTCACTATTTGATACTTCAAGAGTGGTTGCCGGGTCGGTAGTTTGTGTCCACTTTGTTGTATCTAATGCAGAACCAAGAAAATCATCAAAGAACTCAAAGACGTTATCACCGTTACTTTCCGATGATGCTCCACCATTTCCATAATAACAAAAGAACTCGTTGGCGGCAGTATTAACCTCAGTAAGTTTTACCCACACCGTAGCAGTTGAACGAGTGGTCGATGTTTCAATCCAGTATGGCAGTATTCGATAATAATCAGAGAACCGAAGGTCGGCAAAATCGTCTCGCATTCCGGGTTGCCAAGGGATTTCAACTTTTACCTGATACCCGGTAGTAGTCGGTGGAGTTGTTACCCCGATTCTGATAATCTTCTGCCATTGAGGATAAAAGAAACCCATTTAAGAGTCTCCCTTATGCCTGTGTGGTCAGATAGACGTATGCCGCAGTTATCGAGTAACTTGCATCGGCGTTATAGACGGTAACTTTCAGATACTTCGCAGATGGCACAATGGTCTTTGACCATCGCTTTGTCGTATTCGCTGCAAAGGGCATAGTAAACTGGTCAACCGGCGAACTACCCCAATTCGAGTTGTCCTGTGAAGCATAGACTCTGATAATTGCTGCCGTTGTTCCTGATGCGTTGTAAGTGCAGAGTCCTTCAATATCGGCGATAAGAACGGCTGAACAGTCAACTGCCGTGATAGACGATAACGCATATTCGGTTGCGGCTGCTACTGTCTGATTGCTGACCTGTGTCGATACCGATTTTGTGAGTGCCATTACGTCACCACCTTAACGAACAGTGGTAACGCTTCAGTGTGTCCGTCATTTACTGGTGTTACTGTCGGGTTGGTTCTTATGACAACCGTACCGCGATTCCTTAATGCGGTTTCAGCAGTAGTTTCAGCATCGGGTTTCCGAGCAGCAACCACCGCAGCCGTAAGAGCAGCCGTAAGAGCAGGTGCGTCCATGTTGGAGTTCCACATGAAAGACGCTGATTTCCATGTGTAAATCCATGCCACATTTACATCAGCAATAGTATCATCGGTGAACTCAAAGTCAACTCGGAAGACAAGCGGATCGTTGGTTTTCGTCGCTCTGAAACTTGCTCTGTCGATTGTATATGCCATCTCACATCATCTCCAAAAAGATGATTATGATGTGGTATATGTCAGGTCAAACGTGAACTGTATCACATCGTTTTGCACGACAGGAATCCCGGTGAACGTACCGCGTATGAGCATTGTCCCGGTTGTCGGATCGTTGAACAACGCCGCTTCAGAGATCGTTTTGCCAGTTGCGTTGCACGTCAGGGAACCGACCGCACGATAGACCGCTGCTGACGGATTGGTGATCGTTGCTGTTGCACGAGTTTCACCACAACCCGTTACGTTCTCAAGTGCCGTGTTCGCAATCACCGGGTCGGTAGTACCGATACCCCATCCGATGTGATGCCAGACTCCTACCCCGGCTGCATAGAGATCCGTTGCCATAGCGGTGATCCCCGCCGTTGTTAATTTTGTTGCTACCATGTTATGCTCTCCTGCCAGTTATGGCGATGATTTTGTTCTTCAGTCTGTCAAAGATCGAGCCACCGGTAACTACACCGTAGTTGATGACTCTGCCATCGGCGCAGTATTTTATCGCGCTGACGGTTACTTTCGGTTGTTCTTGAACGTTCATATTTTTTGAAAGGCCTTTCCCCTGAGGGAATGCACCGACCGGGGTGCTGTGAGCCCGGTGTGGTGCGGTTTTGGTGGATTTTGTGAGGGAAACATTGTCATGTTCTTCTATTCTCACGGAATGGATAAGGTGAATAAAACCACCCATGAGGAATGGGCCTGTGGCCGGTCTGAACGGCGGTGTTTCCCCCTGGAGGCACAAGCCCTGGACGTGCAATACTGTTTTTTAAAATATGGGGTTTATTTCCCCGACGGGTTGCCGGCACCCTCGATCATCTGACCGTTTTCAAATTTGTAATACCCGCCGGTAAAAGTGACTTTAAATGACCAGAGACCGGCATTTTCTGCGGCGTCGATTTGTTTCAGGATCAGTTCCTTATTCTCCGGTGTTGCATCGAAGGTAGCCCATTCCCGATTGACTTTCTTTGCGACAGCCCCGGGCGGCGTTGGTGTCGGTGTGGTGGTAACCGTCGTCGCGGCGTTCTTTCCCAACTTAATGCCAGTAAGGGCAAAGACCGCAGCACCGAGCATGGCCATAGTCTGTTCAATCATTGAGAAGTCCGGTTGGCTGATTATACCCTGGCCGAAGTACCCGACAACTACCAGGACAACTGCGACAACAACGAGCTGCAGGAACTTAGTCTGGTCCCATGCTTCGGGATTCGTACCGTAATACTTCTCAGCATACTTCATTACAGCATAGAGGGCCGTAATAACGATACTGATGACAATTGCAATTGTTATGTTTTCCATGGTGTACACACTCCCCGTTCGGAAACGGGGCTATAAGAGAGAATGATAAAAGAAAGGGGTTATGATTTAAGATAGGGTAGATAGTTCAGATAGTTTGGATAGTGATTCTTCGATCTGTTCCAGTTCCAGGACCCGAAGGCAGATCGGGCAGGTGTCCGGGGCGGCCGTGTTCCACTTCGGGCGGGGCATGAACAACCACCCGCGTTTCCCGCACGGGCCGGTCGGATGGATTACCCGGCCATCCCGAAAGCAATGCACAATATTCATTTTGCGGGTAATGCCCCAAATCCCCGCGTTCACTTCACCACCCGGACAACCTGCCAGCCGAGATCCCCGGGAGTGAGTTCTATGGGTTCGTTTGGGTGACACTTGCGGTTCTGAAGCGCGAGTTCAAGGGCTGCCGGCCAGTCGAGGTTCTCTTTGATGATGAACCGCTGCTCCGGTTCCGGTGCCATGACGTTGATGGTAATACCCTGCTCGAGTAAGTTAGTCATTCGATTCACCGTACTTACAATCAACTTTGTTGCCGTATCTCCATCGTAGATATATACAGGTTTGACAGGCGTTCACTGATACTAAATCAACGGGTTCGTGTTCAAATAACACCGGGCACTTTACCATATACTGAATGATAACATCAGTCATGGTTCACCTGCCTGCCGGAGTTTTCTCGATTCCAAATATGTTGCCATTGCTGCTGTCACAAAGGAGTCTTGTTTTGATATAGCCCACTGGATGATGTGTGAATCCATTGGAATATTTCCAAAGAAGGTATCCATAGAGGCAAATACGGCATCCAGCACCTTATCCCGCTCGCTCTGGAAATTACTGTGGCTGGTACAACCCTTTACCGAAGTAAATTTTCTCACCCAATCATATTCAAATTTTTGACAATAGAATAGTTCATCCGTTGGTGTTTGATTTGCATAAACACAATCTTTATCGCACGTTTCACATCTATACTGGTTCATGGTTCACCTGCCTGCCGGAGTTCTGCATTATATTTCCCACAATAATTACACCCCTTCCCTTGGCATAATCGAACGTCATCGGATTCCGCTTCACCCCAAACATAATAGGTGAGATCAATAATGCAATAATCATCCAGCACCTTATCCCGTTCGGACGGGGGATGTGTGCATTCATAACAGGTCTGGGCTTTCCCGCACGGGCAATCTTCCGGCGGGATCCGGGGTGTGCTCATGGCGGCATCCTCCATCCCCTCTGATACAGGTATCCAATAAACCAGCCAAATGTCCAGCATAATACTCCGAATATGAGCATTCCCATCGCATCGTTAAAGGTCATGCCTTCACTCCTTTCTTCCTGATAAAATCCATACATCCCGCCTCAGCCTTAGTAGGAGCATACGTACACCGGCTGCCAATCGCTGACCGCTGACACCTGCCGCTTATCGTTCGGGATTTACAGGGATGTTTTCTCTTGGCTGCCCGGTTCTTGGCGTTCCGGGCGTCTTTGATTGCCTTCCGGCTGGCTGCCAATTCATTATAGAACGCAATCCTCCGTGCCACGATCTCCGGGTGCTTCTTCAGGAAACACTCTTTGCACATCTCCGCACCGACCCGGTGATAATGTTTCTTGCAGACCGGGCAGAGGATCAGACCTTTGTGCAGGCTGAAATGGCAGCGATTGCACAGAACGAAACAACCGCTAAGCTCGAGATCCGTATAGCATCCTTTATACGATTCGATATACGGGTGATGCGCCGTGAGTTTGTCCCTTGACCCGCACCACTGGCAGGTCTTTCCTTCACAGAACGCCTTTACGGTTGCCTTGTGCTCTTTGGTTGACCAGACCCGGTTCAGACCCTTCCGGCGCCCTTTGGTGGCACGTGCAGCCGGGCATGAGACTGAATGATCGGTCATGCCAGCACCCCGGGCAGCATCCACACGATCTCAACACCAATCGTATGAGTCCTTGGTATCCGGCCCTGTTGTTTCAAGTAGATACTGATATGCCGTTTCCGGAGCTGTGGTGATAATGCCGCTAATAAAGGATACTTCTCCGGGTGATCTGCAATATCATGGATATAAAACCCCGATTTGAGATACGTCCGGCTCTCATACTCCGGATCATAGAACCGGAGTAAGCTGTCAATCTCTTTCTGGCATTTCGTCCAGTCCCGGGGGATGGGTTGGGTCATACTTCAGCACCCCCTTTCAATGTCTGCAATCGCTTTGAGGATCGGATAGACTTGCTGCGGGACAACGGCATTTCCGAGGCATTTAAGGCGGTCCACCCTTCTGGGAAACCCATCATCCACTCGGCAAAGGCGGGTTGCAACTTCAAGCCATTGTTCTTTCCAAGGATTACAGTCAGATCCACCTGGTTCTGACTTGGGATATATTCCCCTGCCGTTTTCTCCGAGTCGTGGGGTCGTGGGGTCGTGACTGTCGGAAGCATTGCAATCCTTCCGGATAGTATGCACTTCTCGGATAGTTTGCGATAGTTTGTATTCTGTCCTGTATCCTTGTAATCCCTGGCTGTGCAGGTCGGGAGCATTGCTATTGCTGTTGCTACCGTACTTCCCCGTTTCTGCCCTTTCCACGACGATCCCGCTTTCAGAATTGCTTCGTGGTTTCCTTGATCGTTGTCGTTTGCCCTGAGGGGTGGTAACATCTTGATCTGTTCTGCCAAACCTCCGGGAACGTAATGCCTTCCGATTGATTCCCGATACTTCGTTCTCTTCTCGGTCCGATCGGACCCGCCCTCTATGTTGGTCGCTGATGGAGTCATTAGCAACCGATCTGCCAGGTTTATGGAATGGGAGTTCTGGTTGTTCTTTGTCAGGCGTCTTCCATTTTCCGATAATTCCATCTCCGGGGGTTCCACTTCCTGCGTTGTTACTGTGGGCAACAATGAAGATTCTTGCTCTTCTATGAACGGCACCGACGGAACAAGCTGGAATATTGAACGCCCTGCAGGAGTAGCCGATATTTTCCATGCCAGTAAGACAATTGTCGAGTGCCATTGTGATGATCCCAGGCACGTTTTCTCCAATAATCCAAGATGGTTTGAGCTCCGTAATAACGCGGAGCATTTCAGGCCAGAGGAAACGGTCATCTTTCTCGCCTTGTCGCTTCCCGGCACAACTGAACGGCTGGCAGGGGAATCCACCGGACAATATTGTGAGGGGAGATTCTCCACAGCGTTCCCTGTAAGATCCACTTGTGACATCCCTAATATCCCTCCACTTTGGCACATCGGGCCAATGTTTCTGGAGGACTGCGAAAGGGATAGTCTGCGAGTTCCACCTGCCCAATGGTCCTGAACCCTGCCCATTCCGCAGCCAAGTCTATGCCTCCGATACCGCTGAACAGGGAGAGGTGCGTTAAATCCGTCATGCCTTCACTCCCCGGCGGGCCTGTGCCCCACACTTCTGAGAACAATTCTTCGGTTGCGTTCCTTGCTTCAACTTATACCGGTACTCAGATGCATTCACTGAGAACCGTTTGCCGCAGATTATACAGTTCAGGAATACCCGGGTCGGTCGTTTCTGACAATTACTGCTCTTGGATGAGGTACGGTGGTTCATGCCGGCACCTTCTGCCATATCTGACCGGATAAGAACTCTTTCCGGCTCTTGATCACGTTCGTCTGGGATTTAAGGATATTTCCCACTTCTACTCCCATAAGATTCAGCGCCTTGGCGATTTCCCGGGCGTGGAACTCTTTGCCGTCCGGGAGGGCGTCAATCCATGCAACAACCTTCTTCTCCCGCAGCGGGTGAGATCTGAGGCTGCTCATACCGGCACCTTCTTTTTGATATACTTCTCTTCATCCGGATCCCATTCCCGGACAAGTGTGAACTGTTCAGATCTCCGTTTCTGCTCGATCATTTCGGAGATCTTCATCTCCTTGAATTTCTGCTCCTGCAACCACTCAGAGAAATCCTCCAGGTCTTTGTGCTTGAGTGCCAGGAACAGGTTGTGGGTCTCTGCCGGGAACTGGTCGGTCATCTCCTGCAACTTAAACTCGGCAGTAAACAGAATACCCTTTTTCAGGGCTTCTGATAGAGTGATATCTAACATATCTGCCAGTTTTACAAGAGAGTGTTCACACCTGACAGAAGTAACGGAGGACTCGGCATATTGTTTTCTCATAATGCCTCCGTTTTTTGAATTGTAGTACTACAGTAGTACTGTACTACAATGTTTCTAGCTAGTAGTAGTAGTAGAGGAATTTGAGAGGGGTATTTAAACTTCATGGTTTAACTCCTGCACCATCAACCAGATCTCTCCGTTCATAATCTGAATCTGATCCTCTCTGATCGCAATCTCCTCCCGTAAATGACTGATACGATCAGATAATTTCTCGATCTTCCTGCGAGGATCCTTTGTTCCTGCCATGGTCGGATCAGTGAGGATGATCATGCCTTCACCCTTTCCGCTCGTATTGTCCAGGTATCGATCCCCTGCCGGTTCATAAGTGCCTGCTCTCTACGGTTCTGCAAAGCCGCGAGCCGGGCCAATAAATTCCTCTTTTTCTTTCCCATGGTTCACGCTCGTACCGGCAATGCGATCTGTGATGCATCAACAGGCCGCTTCAATCCAGAGGCATATAAAATTGATTCTCTCCACCGGATCCTGATTTCACGATGACCGGAAGTTGCCTCGAAAATGTACTCTTTGCCGTGCATTTCACCAGTCGGGTTCAACCTCCAGATCCTGCCCTCCCGGTACTGGAACGCTTTGTTATAGAGGTATGCGTTGACCTGTTCAGCGGTCAGACCGCACATCTCACCTAATTGCGTGGCGTTGTGCCAGCCGGGTTCGCCATGGACAATCGTCGATACCGTACTGAGCGCCGGCGCCCATTCACCCAAGCCACACTTCTCCAGGGCAATCTTCTGGAACGCTGCGAGTTCTCCTCCGGTTTCTGTGGCAAGCAATCGTGCGGTACTGAGCGATGCTTTGAGTGCTGCATCCTGGTTGACAGGTTGATGCACGATCTCCTTTTTCCGGTATGCCTTGATCAGTTTCGGAGCGGCCATACGGAAGTGCATGATTGCAGCCTTCGCAGACGGATCTTTCAGTCTCCCGGAACTGATACGGGCAATGAGCAGGTATAATCCCTCTTCATTCACACACCGCACGGCCTCAATCCCGTCCTTTGACAAAAAGTCAATGATGCGGGTACAGTCGGTGAAGAGTTCCGGGTTCCGTTCGATGTGTTTGAACAGTGTTGAGCGATCGAGAGACCATGCCTGAGATAGATCAATGAGCGGCAACCAGACATCCCCGGCTTGTTCAATAACGCGGATCTCTTTTCCTTCAAAGAGTGTCGCGAGTGCTTCGGTCATGCTGTCGGGGCCTCCGGAACGATATCGTTCTTCTTCTGACGGAGTTTTGACTTTGCTTTATTGAACACTTCCATCGGGGGGATTCCCGTCGATTTTGAGATCTCCATGATGGTGTTGGCGGTCTCGAGGATTTTACCAGCATCGGGTCGTTTGGCAATCTTGACAAGAGGGTGAACGAACTCATCCAGCGATCGGTCTTTCTGAACATCGATCTCAAACTCAATCTTCCCGGTTGCAGCACCAACGGAAGCAACGACGCGCTTTTCAGTGCCGAACATCTTCTGCAGGTACTCCTCGATCTTGGGCTGGATCTGTTCAACAGTCTGTTCAAATGTCCTTGCATTGGAGGTCAGTCCGAAGTCTTTGACCTCTGCAACCCAACCTTTGCCGTCTTCGTTCCATGCCTCAATAATTGATACTTTTACTGTCAGTGACATTCTTACGCTCCCTCCGCTTTGGCCAGATACTGCATTACCGCGGTCTCAACGAGATCAAACCGACACTTGCAGCCATCATACCCGGCAGTGACTAATTCATCTATCTGTTCGATATCTTTCGCCGTGAACCCGGTACGTTCAACCAGGGCATCGCAATAAGAGTCCCGTTCACTATCAGTAAGCCGGACTTTGCTGATCTTCAACGGCACCGGCTTGATGGGTTTCGCTGCATCCAGTTCGTCCATCAGTTCGCCAGCCCGCACAAACTGAGCTGGTGCCGTCCCCTTCAACCGATTCTTACGCTCCAGTGGACACTCGTTGTCGGGTAACTGGTTGCACGGGATCCCAATTACATCACAGACCCGGCCCCGGACCTTCTCGGTCTTGCAATGATAGTTCAGGTCCGGGCATTGCTTCAGGGATAAGCACGGTGCGGGGGTTGGTGGTCGTGGTGGGAGTTCCTGGACGGGTTCCTCAACCGGGGTGGGCTGGTTCTTCTCGGCTTCTACCATCTCCTGTTTGCGGACCTTCTCCCCCAATGATTCAATCGGTGGGGCATCAGTGACTGGGATTGTGCCCGGTTGGTAACTGAAGCATTTTGAGGGGTCTTGTTTTTTGATATTTGGATGGAGCGAAATGGGCTCCTTTTTCGAAACGGGCGGTTTTGCCACATACAATTCCTTTTTCACGTTTTCAGGCGGTGAAACCGTTTTGATGACCTTCTCAACTTCGGGTTTTGTGAGCCTTTTTTTGTATGATCCCCCCCTCGGTGTTTTGCGAGTTAGGGCATTTTCTATGTGTGAAATCGCCTTTTGTTGTATTATCGGGTCTGGAATGTCCATTAGAGCCTTTGCTGCGTCCGTTGATAAATCCGAAATTTGGGGATGATCTTCCACAAATTCTAATACCTTCTGAACCGCGTCCATTGTCTTCGTGGATAATTTACAAACCTTACCCGTTTTCTGGATGTGTTTCCTGCATTCTTGAGATCTCATTCAAACCACTCTTCCGAAAAAATGAATATAATACAACTTCACGGTCGTGAAGTGCCCCCGGTGCAGGCTTCTCCATGTCTCCTCAAATGCTTCCGGGCTGTCGAATCCTTCAAGACGGAAATACAGATCCCGGACGGTTTCAAGGTCCACGGCCATGATCTCGATGATGCGGAGAGTTAAGCACCGCTTCACCGGTATGCCCCGCAGGACATCATCGCGGACAAGTTCAATGTTGAACACATCCCCGATCTGCCCTTTCGCTTCTCTGCGGGTTGTGGCTACCTTTTTCCCGTCAATGATTGCAACGGCCATCTCATAGGAGAAGGGGATCTCGATCGCGCTCATTCAGTCACACACCCCGTCACAAATTTTCATTTCCCGCCACGCCGGTTCGTTCCCGTCTGTCATCCATGGGCAGTGGGTTGGTTCGGCGCAATCATCATCCAGGATAAACAGAGTGCAGTATCCCTGAGGACATCCGCTGCAACGATAGACGGGCAATTTAGCACCTCTTCCACTCTGCTTTGTAGAGGTGCCCAATCCCCTCAGTGAAGGGACAGCTTACAGGGTCCCGCAGATCCCCGCGATCAACTTTAAGGTAACAGGGGACTGCCGTTTTTGAATTCCCACAACAAAGGGTGCATTTCCATTTCGGCATTACATCAGCTCCATCTGGCTCTCGTTCTGCACCTGATCGTTGAGCAGCAAGACCCCGTCCATCGTGATTGTGATCAGATCCCCCGCCTTGACGGTGCGATGAAGCAGGATGTGAATGTCAGTATTTCTCTCTTCGGACATTCAGCCCACCTTTGCCTGCAACCTGCCATCCGCATCCACCGTGACAAATGAACCCGGCTTAGCACCCTGCAGCCGGTCCGGGCAGTCGATCGTCCGGACCGACATCTTCTGGCAATGCACACACTTACACGGTATATGGATCGCTTTCTTGACCGGTGGATCTCCATACGGGCGATCGGCGTAGTCGATAATTCCGAGGTTTATAGTCATAATAATCGACCCTTGAACTTCTGCAGCATGTCTTTTACCGCCGGGTTGTTCTTTCCCAGACTGTCAATGGACTCTGCCAGGCCCGCTTTGCACTCCTCCGGGCTGTTCCCCTCAACATCTATCCGGACGCTTTCAAACTGTGCCAGGGGAATGGTGAACCCGATCGTAAACCGTGGTTTCTTTGGCTGCCAGTTCCCGCCGCCTTTATTGCTTTTCGGCCAGTCTGCCGGGCGTTCACTGAATGGTAAATCAATCAATCGTCCGCTGGAATCGCCTTTGACTTCAACCGTCGGTTTGACGTAATACCCGACCTTCAACTTCTGGATCTTCGGGTCCTGCGTCTGCAACCACGAGACAGAATAAAAGATTACCCCGTTCCGGTCCTCAATCGCCAGTAACCGCTTTTCGAGATTGATGCTGGCGATCTGGCCTTCGATGGTCTTGAGACCTTCGGTCATTTGCGGATCACCGCGTAGGATACCGTTTCTTTCACCGACACGACACCCTGCGCAGCTTCAAGAGCGGCTTTCTTCACAAGGCGGTCCACCAGCGTGAGGTTGACCTTCTCCCCGATGTGATCGAGTGCCTCCATCTTCTCTTTGCGCTCAATGGTGCAGGCCATATCATATTCCTGGGGGAACACATCACGGAACCGCTCAACATTGAGGGACCGGAACCGCTTGATCTTCTGCTCCAGCCGGCAGTGTTCGTCCTCTGCGATCTGCTCTTTGATGGCGTAATCAAGCGCCTCGTTCTTCTCCCGGATGAGATCGCCGATCAGTTCTGTGAGATGCTGGATCTCCTTCTCCAGGTTCCACACGCGGGTGAGCGGGTCCACGATCACAACGGTTGGCAGGGGGTTCAGCGCGAGGTCCTGTGCCTCTTCGCGGGCATTCATAATCCCCTCTCTGCCAGCCACCGCTGCGGGTTGAAACACGGTTCAATCGATTCCGCTGCAGCTCGTAAGGATAGTGCAGCGTTCGCGGTCTCGCTGTCGATGATCGGCGCGATCGAGGGCTTGAAATACGGGCATGTAAAGGACATGCAGCCCTCCCGGATGTTCTCCATCATGATCCCGCAGGCGAATAGTTTCCCTGCGTCCGGGCCATCTTCCTGGATGGCGTACTCACCATCGCACCGCTGACAAAGTGCGGGGTGCGAAAGTGTTTTGTTCTCTGATAGCGTTTCAATAATTACAGGGCGTGTGACCTTCCCGGGTATCCCGCCCTTGTCGTTTTTTTCAGTGCTTGTTTGCATTCTCATTCTCCTGTTCATCAATCACTACAATCTCTCCGGAGGCCTTCCACCGTTCAATGTCGTCAGACTCATCGGGATACTTGGCTTTATACCAGTCCACGTCTGACTGTCTCACGGCACGGCAGCTCATGCTGCTACCTTCTCCCGGCGAGCGAGCAGCCGGATACCCTGCCGCACAATCTCACTGTCGGAGTACCCGATATCGTGCAGTTTATCCACGGTGTCGAGCAGCGGGGGCCTGACCTTCGCGGCAATCATTCTTTCATCGTTTTTACGCGGCATGCATCATCCCCGGGCGGGCATTCGCGGTCTCGCGCCTGCGCACCATCACGCCTTCCTTGTCAGAGCAGCACCGTATCCCTTCCTTGATGATTTCCGTCGGGGTGTACCCGCGCTCATAGAGGTAAGCGAGTTCGTCCTGCAATTCCGGCGGCACGCGGCCACCAAGGGAATCGATAGGTTTTCCGTTCTCTCTTCCTGTAACATTGTTCTGCATTGTTATGCACCAATTACCAATATAGCGCACAAGTATTTAAAACTTTTTAAAATATGTTAAGCATTGGTAAACATTGCACGACGTTGTGTAACGTCAAAAAAGTATAAAAACTAAATAGACAATTAAGTGAAAGGTGGACGATATGGGGACTACCCCGGTTGGATTTAGGATGGATACGGATCTCGTCGAACAACTCGACCAGATAAAAAAAGACATGGGACTTAAGGACCGATCTGACATCGTGATCATTGCATGCCGTGAGTTTGTAGATAGACGGAAAAACCAGGGCCTTATTAAGGATGCCCCTGAAAGGTATGCCTCCTAAAAAAACGCCCATGTAACGCAGACCGGTAGCGTGTTTGCTTGGTAAGCAAAAAGTCGGGGGTTCAAATCCCCCCATGGGCTTGGGTTCAAATCCCATCCCTCACATTGTTCTTCAGATTGATAAGATCATACTGATCGGCAACCATCCGTGATACGTCAGCCCCGGCAGGGTATGGACATTCCCGCAGAGATTGATATTACCGGCATAGAGCTCCCGCTTGTATCCCAATTCCTTGACCCATCCCCAAATCTCTAGAATACCATTGTCTGGGTCTATCATCCTGAACGAGATATAGCCATTATAGCCGTCTGAGTCATGGAACCAGATCGTGCACTGCGCCTCAGCCTGCCTCGGTGGGCTCTGACGCATACTGGTGGCGACGTATACTCCACTCCCATACAGCTCTGTGGGTGGAGGCCCATTATTCCCATACAGCCACCATGAGCCTGTGTCTATCCCTCCGATTATCTCAAAGTCGTCCCGATAGTATGATATCGGCCCTGCGACCAAGTAAAAGCTCCCCCATCCCCACGACAGGGTGCACCACCCGGTCAGTCCCAGAGAGGTGATGTCTACATTCCATTGCCCCCATCCTCCAGCGTCGAGTCCTAGATTGAATTCATACCAGACGTCGTCTTTACGGATTCTGAGACAGCACCCACCTCCATACGCATGAGTGAATTGATTGTATCGCCATCGGATATTAGTCACACCAGTCATATCCGCGTATCGACGGAACGAGGCGTATTGGCCTACACCTGATATGGTTCTCACCACAGAGGTTGGATTGCCGTCATATCCAGTGGCCGTGACCACGTCTATGGTAGGCTCTCCATAATAAGGATCCCCCAGATAGTATTCTCCCAGCCAGAGCTGTGGCTCTTTGTATGTGAATGGGGTGAATGGGAATCCGTCCCCGATGTGATACATCACCTGATTGGTGATCCGAGTGGTATACATCTTGAAATACTGAAAAAGACCATCCAGCGGCACCTCCACTCTTGCGTAGAGTGCTACCTTAGAATATCGTCCACCTCGCATTCCCCAGATGGTAACGTAATGCCAGCAGGCGTATTTGAGTCTGGGTTCCTCTGCCATAAGGTCGGTTGCTGTACGTCGACTTACAAGATCTCCATCATTATGATGCAGGGAGAACCCTGTCGTAGAAATCTCATACTCGATATAATCGTTGTTATCCCCCGGCACCCATGTGATGAAGATATACGAGGGATCGGAGGGGTTCAGGATGACGGAAAGCGATTTGCAGGGGTCGACACTCGCATCAGAACCGCCGGTACCTGCCTTGATCGCGATCGTCTTTCCCGGGGTGTTGATGAGGGTTACTTTATCCCCCACGGTTACGGGTACAATGGGAATTGCAATTGCTTTCCCGTATGCGTCCACGATAAGCACCTTCCCTCCGACCGCAGGAGCGCTAACAGGGAGTGTGAGATCCTTTCCAAGTGCTGGCAGGATAATCTGATCTGCCATTGCCTCACGGACTCCGGGCGATCCGAGGTATTCCGCGTTCGGTCGTGACAACCAGTTTACCGTCAGTGTCGATGAAGACGGTGCCGCTTTCGGTTACGCCGCGTTTGTTAATTCCATTCTCAATCAGGGCTTCGACAATCTTGATCGAATCCGTGAATACCCGGTTCAGGTTGAGGTATGCTGAGAACTGGCTATTCTGGATCAGTGTACAGGTCTGGGTATTAGTCGTTCCCCCGTCTGCACGCCGGTACTGGATATCAATAATCCGGTACGTTCCATTGGCAATATGTAAACCATACCCGGAGAAGACGAGTTTCTGGTATTTCTGGAGGTCCGGGCGTTCAATGAATACGGCCTGCCATTTCAGGATCTGCATGTGGTTGTAATCCCAGAGGTCCTGGCAGCGCTGGTTACATTCTGTCTGTGTGGCGATGTTGCGGTCGGTCTGGGAGAAAGTAATAAGTTTCTCCGTGCCGTTATCCACTCCGGATGACTGGATCCGTTTGTGGAGCCATGCGCCGGTGAATGACTGGCACCAGACTGTAATCCGGTTATATTTCGTACCGCCGTCCTGAGTAAGAAGGACAGGCTCGTCCAGAAATGCGGATGGTGCGGTGATGTAGATCGGGGCCGGCAGATCAAGACCGGAATATGGATCATCAATGTCGCTTTGCGGGATGAAATATAAGGCATCAACGTATGTGGATCCGAACGCCCGGGGTTTGATCTCCCGAATGAATTCGAGATATTCGGCCATTTCATCAATCGCTTTCAGCTTGGGGTCCGTGGCCCCGGAGATGAAATCAACCGCGGGTTTCGTGCCTCCCCAGACGGATGCGGTATTGGCGATCCGGAACGGCCAGATCCCGGTCACGTTCGCCCAATTATCCCCGCCAAGCAGGCTCCGGACCCGGTCGTCCGGGTATTTCGTGCCGGCAGAGCCGGTGACATCCATTGTGCGACCATTCGCAGCTGCATAGACTACATCATCCACGAGGAGTTGTTCATCGTCCTGGAAGAACGGGCCGCTGCCGGAGGTAAAAATGGTCATGATAATATACCGGTAACCGTATGGATGGATCTCGAGGATTCGGCCGATGTGCCCGGTCGTTTCCCCGGTAACAATCATCCCGATTTCAAATTGCCGGACGACAAAATCATACTGGAGCATATACCGGTGCTGTGAGATATCGGCCTGCCCGGTCGGGGTGAGGAGTGCAAGATCGGCATCGTCAATCTCCTGCATAGAGAGATACCACGCGTAATCGAACGCGCTGAAAGATTCCGACAGGTCGACAGTCCCGTACTTCGATTGCGATGACGGGAAAAACCCGACGAAGACCGGGCGTTCGATACTCTGGTAATCGGGCATTGTCACGATAATGTCACGGTAATAGATGCTACTGAACTGCCCGCCCGTTTCGTCACCATCAAAATTGAACGTGGCGTGAGATATCGGATCTACCATCGAACGGGAGACGGTTATGTCGATATTGAGCGGGGATACGATGACGGATTCCTTGATCACCACCTGGACCGGCACATTGTAGATCGTACCCTCCATTACGACGCTTGCGGCAACCGAAGGTAATACCGGCACCATCTTGATCGTGCCCTGCAGGGCAACCTGCGCATTGATATTGGCGATGAACATGGTGCCGGTGAGATGAAGTTGGGCAGCTGAGAATATTATTCCCATGCCGGGTTCCCAGAACTCGGCTGCTACTGGCAGGGGCTGAGTGTTATCGTATTTATTCCACTGAATAAGATTGCTTATTTGTAGTCTATCCCCCACTGCCCGGCGGAATATCGATCCGTAATACTGATGCAGCGGGGGGGCGGGGCCGCAATGGAGGGAACCCTCAATCTTGAGTTCCGTCCAGAACGTGATCAGGTGTGGGGGATCAATCGTTTCCGGGGTCATCGTGATCGCGGCGGTATCAAAGACGACGAAATCATTCACACCCTTGATGTAGATTCCCCCCGGCGTCATCCTGATGATACCCTTCATGGCAGCCGAGGCCCAGAGTGCATCCGGTGCCAGGATGAGTGTAGCGGTATCGATCTGAACAGCCTCATTGATGCCCGTGATATAGATCACGCTGGGGATGATCCGGATAGTCGGAGGGTTAAGGGATAAAAACAGTCCCCCCTCAAAGAAATCTGCCGCTATATGATCTGATACGGACTGCCGGTCTTTTCTGACCAGATTGGCCAGCTTAAGGCGGCCTCCGAGACACCGCCTGAAGACTGACTTTGCGATGGTCATGGGACTTATCCGTCAGCGACCTCGATTCTGACTAAAGGTAAGCCGGACGATGTGGAGTCGGGGTCGAGAACCAGATACAACGCCGAGGTATCGTAGACCTGTGGCATCCCGGTCGTGAGAAGATCATCGACATTGAGCTCGTTGGCAACCTTGACTCGTCCCGACCAGAGCGGCCGTATGACGATGATGTTGAACGTCCCAGCGGTCGCTCCGGTGCTGCGTACCCGCGTAATCTGCGAGACACCACAATCCCCTGCGGCGAGATTCAACCGGAACATTCTGCCCTGCGTGGGTGCGATACCGAGCGCAACGACACCCGTGTCACCGGCGTTGCCATCTTGGTCGAGATAGTTGACCTGAACCGACTGTGCGGTCGTGATTGCGGTCACACACTCATACCAGAGTTCGGTGCCGCAGTAATCCGCCCCGGGCATCCTTCCTGCATACGAGGGTTGTGCTGATAGGGTGACGTCGGCATTGAAGGTGTATGCCCCGCAGTGGAACACCTTGTCATAGATACTGAGGTTTCCCGCAACAGAGTTGGTGTAGACGACGCGGGTGATGTATCCGACTGCTCCGAGTGCGGAAATCAGGGGAAACCCGACATCGGCATCCGTTGGGACGAGACCATTCGCGGTATTGCCCGGCGAGAGCGTCCCGGCAGGGGGAATCCCTGCAAGGTCAAAGACCACGAACGTGCAATATGCTACCGTCGTCTTCGAGGCGGATTTCACAATCAGCAGCTTTTGCTTGGCGCTCGCAATGTATCCGTCGAGTGATGCAATGGTCATGATCACACGCTCTGCGCGAGTTTCATGGTCACTTCAAGCGTCTGGCCGGCGGCTACGTTATAGGTTGCCGGCATCAGGCCCCGCATGAGCATGTGCCCCCCGACCGCGAGCTGGTCGAAGATTCCCGCCTCGTTGACTGCGATGGTTGAACCAGTCCCGTTGGTGTAGGTGTATGTCCACACGCTCTTGTAGGAGCTCTCGTAGGAGAGCGTTGCGAGCGCCCGGATCATCGTGGTTTCCGTACACTCATTTACAAGTGCAGTATGACTGGCGTCCTCAGCGGTGGCGCCTTTCCCGATCGCCATCCATTTCCACGCACCAACGGTGCTCTGGTTCGTAAACCGTGCCTGGTATTCCATTCCCACATATGTCACCGTGACGAGGGTTAGGAATGCTTTAAGTAATGATGAGAATCTCATGATTTCTTCTCCTCTGGTTGGACATCAATCGGTTTGCCGTCTGCGTCCAGCCGGTACGTGACGGGCGTTTCAACATGGTCAGATGCTAATACCTTGCCGTCCTTGTCTTTGTGGACGACATCCATTTCGGCGATTCCTCGCAATCTTCCTTCTGTCATGATGCTGTATGCCTCACAAAACTGATCGTGTAATCCCACGCCGCGAGGTTTGACTGACTGACCTCGGCAGCGCTGATTTTTTCAATATAACAATTCGTATAGGTGGCTCCATTCAGGACAAGCGTCCCTTTCGTGCCGCCTTTTGTTGTGACCCGGGTATATCCGGATAGCAGGCGTTTCTTGCCGATATGGCCCGCCTTCGCCGCCAGGGTGGTATATTCGGAGCGGTTCGTGGTCCGACAGGTGATCTCGATTTCAAAGACCATCGAGCCGAGTATAAGTTCCCTGGTGATCTGTCGGCTCTGGACGGTCGTTCCGTCAAACGTGCACGTCGTCATTTCAGGCTATCCTTATCCCGCGTGAAGTTAGTTTGTCTGGTGTAAGGTCACCGGCAACTACCCTGGGAACCTTCGCAAACTGCTTGCCGTCAATGTTGATGATGAGATCCCCGGATGCTTTTGCCTGGGCCTGGGCACCTACCTTTTCCTGGGCTTTGCTGATGGCACCCTGCTGGTCCTCGGTCGCCCATTGATTATGGATGATCAGGTTCCTGGCAGCACTTACATCCCGGGGGTTCAGGGTCGACATTTCGCGCTGGAAATCCTTGTTGATATCGTGAAGCTTGTCCTGGGCATCATAGAGGTCGTCCGTCGCGGTCTTGAGGTCCTTCTGGGCATCCGTTTCCTTTGTCGTGAGGTCGATCAGTTCCTGTTTCGCGTTGATCAGGTCGAGCGATGCGCTTGCGGTTTCGGCATAAGTGGCCGTGCCGCTTGTCTGCAGGTCCTTCAATTTCTTTTCAAGATCCGGGATTGTAAAATCAGACAGATTCTTGATCGTGGCCTCTTGGGCGGTCAGACCGGAGAAGGGATCAGTTGCCGGGGCACCAGCGGGAGACCACGCTTTCTGTGGACCGCTGTTGGTCGCTATCAGATTGGTGAGCTTGTCATGCTCCACCATTATCTGCCGGTTGCGTTCCTCTGCGGCCGCGTCGAGAAAACCCCCGACATCTCCCTTCGCCAGCTTCCGGTATGCCGCATCCATAGTGAGGAGGAAACTTGTCCCTTTCTGCACCTCCACCAGCGCCTTCCCGGTATAAACCGTGACGCTGTTCCCGAGATCGTCCCATGCCTTCTTCGCGTCTTTCAGGTCCTGCAGGTCCTGCTTCGAGAACGTCGGAGAACTCTGGATCTTCTCTTTGTTTTTGATATAGTCCTCCATGAACGGCAGCATCTCTTTCCAGCTTCGGCCATAGAGGGTCATGGCGATCTCGTTCCTGCGGGTGGTATTCTCCATCCCCACCAGAGCGGTGGTGGCGTCCTCGAACACCTGATCGACCGACCGGCCGTTTGTGGAGACACCAATCTCGGCAAAGGCTTTCCCGGCCTCGCTGGAAACATCCCCGGCCTTGGAGATCGCAAGCGTGAGGGTGTTGACCCCCATCGCCACGTTTGAAAACGCGGTGTTGGAGAGCACGGCAGCATACTGGAGTTGCTGGATCTTGTCGATGCTCAAGCCGGTACTGGTGGACATATCGGTGATCTCCGATGCCAGCGCCCCGTACTTCTGCTGCATGCCATATACTGCAGCTCCCAGGGCGAGAACCGGGGCCACGTTCGCGGTGATGGCGGCCCCCCATGATGCCATGTCACGCGTATTCACATTAGTCTCGTCCCTCCAGCCGATCAGGTCGGTTTTTGCCTTGGCGATCCCGGCCTGTAGATCGGTGAGGTCTGCCTTGAATTTGACAACCAGCCCCTTATCCCCCAGGAGTGCATCGATGAGGCTCATAAACCAGCCCCCGCAAAGGCTCTGAAGGCGCGATCGCAGATCTCTTCAGGGGTCGGATGAGTTTCTTCGGTTGTTGTCGTTGTTACCATGTAATCGGCCGGGCAGGATGCGATCCCGTGAAGTGAGGCGTCGATAACGCAGCGTTTTCCATTTAGGAGATCGAGGAACTGCTCTCGTTTTTGGTTTGCCTCAATTTCCGCTATCAGTTCTCCATATGTCATACACCACGTCCGTTCGTCTGTTATTCCGTACCTGAGGGCGATCGGGATGATGTCCGCCATCAGGTCGGTGAGTTTTTTGGTCCGTCCACCCCTTCCGATGTATCCTGTTTTTCACTGTCGGTCTTTGATTTCCAAAGACCAGTAGATACGAGCGCGTCCGCGATCGCCCCTCCAAGGATCCCGGGTTTGCCGCATTGGATGAAAGCAAAGACGGCGTCCCCGGCCTCCTCGCTGCCCGCCACGTTAAGGGGGAAAGTATGGATGAGTTTCCCGTCCGGGGCTTCCATTTTCAGCCCGCGCCAGACAAAGAACCCCTGGCCGGTCAGGCTGTGGAGGAAATCGGGGAATTGGGGGTATCCAATACGGCGACCGCTGATAGTGCTGAATGCAGTCTCCAGGGCCTCAATATCCCCCCGATTAAATCGGAGATGAGTGCCTTTCCCAAGCTGGAACGGGATGGATCGGTCAGTCACTGGTCACCTCACGGGTGGTTCGTTGGTCCCTTCGCGATGATCACCAGGTAAGGTTTCGGGCACTTGTTGGCCTCGAAGACCACGATCGGAAGGTACATCTTCTTCCCGGCTGCAGGTGCGGTGATGTTCCCGGATGCAGCGCCGGATATCACGAGGGTACCGTTCACGTAGATCGAGCCGACCGTGGCGGTCGGGGTGACGGTGAAGGTTGCGTTGTCCGCATAGAGCTCGGCGCGGTATGCATAGACAGCCGCCGCCGCTGCGGGTACCGGGGTGATGGCGTTCGTGGGGCTGTCGTCATCGGCGATCGCGAAGAACGGCGTGGTCAGGCCGGTTGCCGCGGTCTCGATATCCGTCTGGCTGGATGTCGGGGTGATGGCCAGTTCCCAGGTAACGTTGCCTTTCTTGTCGATGGGTTCGGCCATCTTGGAGATGATGGCGGTGCATTTCTTGCAGGTGAAAGCGAGGTCTCCCAAGGACGGCCTGATGAAGTACACATCCCGTTCGGTTCCCGCGAGGAAGTCTGTTCGGAGTGCCTTGTGGACAGTCGATCCGATGTAGTAGATCTTGATGGATCCATCTCCCTGGGTGATGATACCCTTGCTCTTTGTCTCATAACCACCGTTCGCCGCGAGGGCGTCGTGGGTGGTGTTGTCGACCATGTTCCGGGTTTCGTCCGGCATTTTTGGATCGATGGCCTCCCCGATATAACTGGTTCCCCAGATTACATGGTAGCCTGCCGCCGATACTGCTTGTTCTCCCATAGTGTTCGTTTCCTCCTTGTTTCCTACTGATACTCATAATGGACTGCGAAGTCCCGGTAATACATGAATAACGGGATTTCAGCGTCCCCGTCCGACCCATCACCGGCGTCGAATATGCTGATTACATAGACGCTGCCGGTACCGGCCGGTAATGCTGTGCTCGTAGTGCGATGCAATGCCCTCCGGATCTTTTTCGAGAGCTGGTTGGCGACGCGGTCTGAAGATGCAAAGCAGGTGCACTGGACCCTGCTGTGAGCATATCCTGACGTGTTGGTATCGTCATCTCCGATATCGCTTACCTCGGTAACCTCGATGTACGGATAGATTGGTATCTTTGGGGCGTCACCTCTCCGGTATATCCTGGCAACCACAACCGCGACGACCGGGGTATCCGCTTTCAGCCGGGTGATAACCGCGAGAACCATGTCGGGCTCGTCGGTCATTTCAGCATCAGCTCCGCGATCATGCCCTGATACTTCTCGCGGTTCCGGTCAAGGGCCGGACGGAAATGCGGGTGCGGGGGTTGCGTGACTTGCTTAACCTTGACCCATTTCCCATCTATTTTGAAGACGAGATACGGGGCATTCTTTGCCTTGATTACCCCTCCGAACTCGTGCTGTTTGGCGTCTACCCGGTCGGTACCGGTGAGGGCGTAAGGAACACCATCCAGATCAATGCCGGGTTCGACGTGGATCGAGGTCCGATAGTTCCCGGTCTTGTAGAGGCCGATCTCCGTGACAGTCGCCTGAACGTCGTTCTTGTACTCGTTCGCGGCTAATCCGACGGCGATCGACTGGCGTTTCTGGATCTCTTCTGCAAGCTTGTCGAACGCACCGAGAAGTTCCGCCAGGCCATCGACAATGATATCGGCCATCAGCCCCTCCAGATTGAGACGATAATGGAGACAATCACGCCAATCAGGGAAATCACACCGGCAACTATCCCAGCTGTCTTTGCTACCTGCCGATCTGCCCCGGTCTGTTGATCCTTGATTGATTCCAGAGTATTGATCCGCGTTTCGTGGTTTTTCATCCGGATCTCGCCTTTTCCAAGCTCGAATAAGATGTGTTTTACATCTGTGCGTGTCTCAATGACAATATCCCGGAGTTCCTGATGACCGGAACAATTCACTGTCTCTTCCACTTCACGCGCCTCCCGTGGCGCCTGCAGCAGCGATCTCGCAGGTGATATGCGAGACTACAGCCTGGGTCGCCTCGTAGGTCTGCTTGACGGAATTAATCCGGAAGGTTCCCGCGAACCCAAGCACGGTGCTGGTAAGAGTGTCGCCTTCATTCACGGCTGTGCCTGCAGGAAGCAGGACCCGTGGAGTGCTGACGATGTATACCGGCTTGCCCCGGAAGGATTCTGTAGGGCCAACGAACCGGCACGAGACCGTAGCGGTCACATCCGTGTACGAGAGTTCCCCGTTGCCGTCGAAGGCTTCCGCGATCGTGCCATTGGCAACTGCCGCCCCGGGCACGGTCCCGTTGTCGCTCAGGACCTCATCATTGGCAAAGGTGCCGGAAATGGTGTGCAGGGTGAGTGTTCCCGTTGCTGATGCGCCGGTGGATACAATGATCGCGGTTGCGTGCGAGGTTGCGCCCGTGAGGGTTTTACCTGCCGTGAAGACCGCGGTCCCGCCATCATATGCCAGGGTGAAGTTCTTCTGCATCTGGTGGAGGGTGGCGCTATGGATCAGGAAGACTGCCGGTAAAACCATCAGTGGCACCCCGACCGGACCCGGGATGCCCGGACACCGCCATTAATTGAAAGGACGTACTGATCAATCGCGATCTTGGCTTTGGCTTCATACGCGGCTGCCTCCACTTCAGGAGAGACGGAGTATGAGATGTCCCCCCCAACTGAGGCAGAGTTCGTCCGGCTGAGTTCCTGTGATTGTCTCCGCTTGATCTTGGCAATGGTCAGAGCGATAGAGGCTGTCTTTAACAGTGTTGATGATGTTGGTGCGGATACGCCTTTAATCGTAAGAGTATCGTTTATCTCGGCATCACTGCGCGTAATCATACTACCGATATCGTTAATCTGGATTGTACCGAGAGAGGTTCCCGCTTCCAGGTAAACGTCAGTTGTCGTGCAGTATGCCATCGGTCTTCTCCCTTAACCGTTCAAGATCAAACTTTGCTTGTGCTTCTCCATCCTGGATTTCCAAAAAGGAGAGTTCGGCTGCGGTTAAGCCGGACTTATCCCGCTCTCCCGCTTCTTTATCCCGCCAATATGTTCGGGTAAAGTATTTGCCGCTGTTCTGTGACGATAACATGAGGGATGGCCTCCCTCAGGCTTACGCTCCACCGGTTTCGATACGGCATATTGCATTTGCAACGCCATACTGGCAGGCTGCCCGCATGGTTGTGCTCATGCCGATAAGGTCCCGTACCGGGTCTGCATACCGTTCGACACGGATATCCTGTCTCATGCCGATACCACCACAGCTCTTGCTGTCGAATACCAGCCCGCCGATCTTGGCGTCTGCCGGTGGGGCCCAGTCGAGCCCTGCGGCACTGGACTTGGTTGGTGCTGATGTGCTGGTCAGTTCAACCCCACATTCAAACACGCGGCATCCCATGACGTTCGGGAGTTGCCCGGTGTTGGTGTATTGCTGTGCAAGCACGTTGTATCCTGGCACGAAATCCTTATACAGGTAGTTCGTCATTGCGGGGTGCAGAACAATGGTGTCTGAGATGAACCCGTCAGCGCTGTTTGCCTGGCGTGCGGCGATAACCGCAGCAACACCAGCAACGACGCCGGCTGCTGCGTTGATGTCGTGTTCGTTCCCTGCGTTCTCAATGAGAACCTGCAGCATCCACTGGTTAAGGGTGTTCTCAATGCGGAACCCGGTCTTGCGGACTTCAAGTTCAACCACAGAGAACAGGGAGTCGTCAACCATTTCACGGGTGATCATTGGCCGTTCGCCGAACTTCTTGCTCGTCCAGGTGCGGGCGGTGTATGCCTGTGTATTGATCGGGATCTCGGATCCTTCTGCAATGAACGGGGCATACGTGCCAGTCTCGCCGATATTGATCTGCATGGTGTTAGCGTTCATGTTGAAGATCGGTACGGCGTTACGGAAACACTTTGCAGGCTCGCTGCCTTCCATAACCGTGCGATTAATTTCCGTCTGGATCAGCGTGGTGCTTTCAATAGATTCCGAAAGCAGAAGTT
>Ga0315278_10000540_pt1 | contig 33319 bp, 38 predicted proteins | sample YL17G06_0_MG_FD_203880 | JGI IMG/M metagenome (GOLD analysis project Ga0315278, IMG submission 203880) | Sediment microbial communities from Yellowstone Lake, YNP, Wyoming, USA - YL17G06_0 | ecosystem: Environmental > Aquatic > Freshwater > Lake > Sediment | place: USA: Wyoming | collected... | reverse complement strand
TTGGCTGCGTTATGGATATTGTACTACTAGGACATTTCTATTTTGGCTAATTAGGACATTATCATATTGGTGTTACAGTAAAACTTTCACCTTTTAGAATCCGGCTTTAGGGCCCAAGCAATCTTTCTTTCACAAGGTCTGAGACCGTCTTTGCGTCAGCCTGCCCCGCTACTTTTGCCATGACCTCCTTCATGACCTTTCCCATGTCCTTTATTCCCTGTGCGGAAGTCGCTGTCACTGCCTCATCGACTATCTTTTTTATCGAATCTACTGGCATTTCCTGAGGCAGGTAATCTTTAAGTATAACTAACTCCTTCTCTTCTTTTTCTACGAGGTCAAGCCTGTTGCCTGCCTTAAACTGTTCGATCGAATCCTGGTGCTGTTTTATGAGTTTTCTTATGACTGCGAGGCATTCGCTGTCGTCAAGGGCCTTCTTTTTCTTTTCAAGCGCTACATAGCTTATCTGAGCGCGCAGGAAACTTAAAGTCGATACCTTTGCAGAATCCCTGTCTTTCATAGCCTGTTTAAATTCGTTCAAAAGTTTTTCTTCGAGCGGCATGGCGACTCCTTTTTTAAAAGAGGCATATTTGCCTGAATCTGGCAAGCCTCTTGTCTATGTCTTTTAATGAAAATCTCGACGTGTTATCCAGTCCGAAAGCTTCTACGTTAAAGGAAGCTGCGATCGTGCCGTAGGCGGCAGCCCTTTTTACTGCTGCTACGTTTATTTTTTTCTGCCTGCTCAGATGGCCCATAAAGGCTCCGGCAAAAGTGTCGCCTGCCCCGGTGGGGTCGATGACTCTGTCAGTGGGATAAGCCGGAAGGCAAAATACAAATTTATCGCTGTAGACGAGAACCCCGTGCTCGCCCTTTTTTATCAGCACCATCTCCGGGCCAAACCTTCGCAAGGCCTTTGCCGCTTTCATAAGATTGTGTTCCGCAGTCAAATCCCGCGCCTCGCGGTCGTTTGCCACGTATATGTCCACTTTTTTTAAAAGCTCAAGCAGCGATTTTTTCTTATGATGGATCCAGTAATTCATGCTGTCTAATCCCACAAGCCTGGGTTTATGCATGCAGCCCAGAAGCCTTGTCTGTATATCAGGGTCTACATTAGCTAAAAAAATATTTTTGATATGCATTTGTTCGCCTGAAACTCTCGGACAGAACGTAAGCAATACCCCAAGCTCTGTTTTTTTGGTAAAGGCTGTGTTCAGATCTCCCTCATACTCTCCCTCCCACCTGAACGTCTTTCCCGGGTCTCTTATAAGGGAGTCAAGCACGATGCCTTTTTTTTCCAGAAAATTTATGTGCCTGCGCGGGAAATCCTTTCCCACGATCGCGACAAGATGCACGTCAGTAAAAAGCCTTGCCGACATGGAGAAATGTACGGCAGAACCTCCGAGCATGTGTTTTTTCACACCGTGCGGAGTCTTTACGGTATCTAACGCAACAGTGCCAAGGACAATAATACTCATATTTTCGGAGCTCTTTTATTTTACAAACAGGAATATCGCGATAGCTGCTATGATGCAATAATAGCCGAAATAATAAAACCGGGCCTTATATAAAACTTTCTTTAACAACGAAATAGCTAAAAGCCCCGACAAAAAGCTGGCTGCAAACCCAAAAATCAAATTTATGGCATGGCCTTTAAAAATAAAACCTATTTCCTTTGCTTTAAAAAGCGCTGCGCCCAGGATCACAGGCATGCTGACAAGAAAGGAAAAAGTAAAGGCGGTGAGCTTATCCGCTTTTCTGAATAACAGCGTTGATATCGTCATCCCTGAACGGGAGACCCCGGGGATTATCGCTATTGACTGGGCGATCCCGAGTATCAGGGCGTCTTTGACATTTAAGACTTTTCTGCTTCCTGCCAAAAAATTCCGGGTGGCTAAAAGTATTATTCCCGTAAAAACTAAGGAAAGGGAAACTGCTTTAGTCGATGAGAATAAACCCTCAAAAAAGTCATTGCCAAGGACCCCTATGACGCCTGTAATCGCCGTCACTATGGCAATAAAAAAAAGGCTCTTTTTGTCAGTCAGCGCCTTGAATATATCCTTGAATAAAAAAATAAATATGGCAAAAAGCGTTCCAAGGTGCAGGATTATTTCCAATTCCACAAGGCCATTTGAGATTCCCAGGATTTTCTGGACGACTACAAGATGGCCGGAACTGCTTACAGGCAGAAACTCGGTAAACCCCTGTATGATGCCCAGCAAAACATATTTTAGGATATCCATATTTATTGCCCGTGCTTCTGAAGAAAGTTCCTCATAGCAAGCGGCAGAGGACTTTCAACGGATATTTCCCTGTTATCTAGCGGGTGAACGAACTCTAACCCTGCAGCATGCAGGCACAGGCGGTTCGCCTTAAGGGAAAAATCCTTTCTGAAAGCAAACCTCTTTTCTCCTACAATAGGATGACCTATGCTTTTAAAATGAATCCTTATCTGATTTGTACGGCCTGTCTTAGGGATGGCTTGCGCCACAGTAAAATCTTTTCTGCGTTCAAGGACCCTGAATTCGGTCTTTGCGGACTGTCCCTCAATCGGGCTGTCGATCAAGCCCTCATCCTGCCTGATTTTACCATGCACAAACGCAATATAAAGTTTTTTTATGCTGCGCGACCTGAAAAGCTCGAACATTTTTTTTTCGACTGCTTTGCCTTTGGCATAGACCAAAAGGCCGGAAGTCTCCCTGTCAAGCCGGTGGCATGGATAAAGGCTGAAACCTTTTTCTTTGTTATTAAATTCCAGGTTAACAATGGCTGTCAAAGTCCGGATTTCCTTTTTAGGTGTGGGGATCGTCAGCAGGTCAAAAGGCTTGTCAACTATCAGGAGAGAATCATCTTCATAAACTATAGGGATATTCATGGCAACGGGCTTGCGCCTTTTATATGATCTCAAGCATCCTGTCAATTGCTTTACTGGCGCGGCGCCTGATATCGTCCGAAACACGCACCTCGTTTTTAAGCGTTTCAAGAGACCAGACTATTTTTTCCTGAGTCGTCCTTTTCATATTAGGGCAGACCGCCGCTTCTGACGCAGGATAAAATTCTTTAGTAGGGTTGTCCTGTTTTAACCGGTAAATGATCCCGACTTCCGTGCCGACAATAAATTCCTTAGCCGGGCTTTCTTTTACAAACTTGCACATCTGGCTCGTTGAAAGCACCGCATCAGCCATAAATACGACCGACGGCAGGCATTCGGGATGGGCTATTACTTTTGCCTTCGGATGGAACTCTTTCTCCCGCTTTATGTCTTCCGGGGCTATCCTTACGTGAGTCGGGCAAAATCCTTTCCACGAAATCAGCTTTCTGGCTGTTTTTTTGGATACATAATCCGCAAGATATTTATCCGGGACAAAAATAATGTCTTTTGTATCTTTAAAGGCGCTTACCACAGCCACTGCATTCGTCGAAGTGCAGCAGACATCCAGCCCTGCCTTTACCTCGGCGGAAGTATTTACATAACCTATGACAACGGCTTTAGGATATTCTTTTTTAAGGGCCCGTAATTCCGAAGCCGTGATCATATTTGCCATGGGGCATGCAGAAGTTATATCGGGCATCAGCACTTTTTTATCGGGACAGAGTATCGAAGCTGTCTCAGCCATGAAATGAACGCCGCAGAAGACGATCACTTTTGCGTCTGTCTTTGCCGCGATCCTTGAAAGCTCAAGAGAATCTCCCCGATAATCAGCTACGTCCTGGACCTCAGGCAGCTGATAATTGTGCACGAGTATCACTGCGTTACGCTTTTTCTTCAGTGCCTTTATTTTTTTCTCCAGATCATCCCTGTATTTTTTCTGTAACATTTCTCCCCTTCCGCCTGATAGCCATGGCTGAAAAGCCTGTCATCCCATGACGTTATCGATAATGCCCCCTCCCAGTACAACGTCCCGGCAGTAAAAAACAGCTGACTGGCCGGGAGTGATCGCAAATTGAGGCTGTTTAAAAACTACTTTTATTCTACTGGCTTCGGGCTCAATAACAGCCCGGGCTTCCCTGTGATTATACCGTATCCTCACATTTGCTGCAATCTTCTTGTTTATCTTTGCCAAAATAAAACTAGGGTCCCTGACCCAGAATCCCTGTTTATAGGTATCCTGTTTTCTGCCCACTGTGATCCGATTGTGCACAGGGTCTATTTCTGTTATATAAGCAGGATAGCCCAGGGCAATACCGAGCCCTTGCCTCTGGCCTACAGTATAGAAAGCAATGCCTTTATGCCGGCCCAACACCTTGCCATCCGTATCTACTATCAGTCCGGGTTTTATATATCGGTTACTATGCGCTTTTAAAAATCCGCGATAATCCGTGTCAGCCAAAAAACATACCTCCTGGCTGTCTGATTTATCTGCGACAGAAAGGCCTAAATCTCTCGCGATCTCTCTGACTTCTGTTTTAGTATAATCGCCCAAAGGGAAAATGATTTTTTTTAATTTTTCCTGTTTCAGGCGATATAAAAAATAAGACTGGTCCTTTGCCGGGTCCTTTGCCTTCTTCAGAAGAAACTCCTGTTTAAGCGATTTGGGGCCCTTTCGCTTTATGATGCGGGCATAATGGCCTGTAGCAAGAAAACTTGCGCCGAACTCAGAAGCCTTATCAAGCAGGATGCCGAACTTTATATATTGATTGCAGCGCACACAAGGGTTAGGAGTCCTTCCTTTTAAATACTGAAGGCAGAAATCCGAGATCACCTTTTCTTTAAATTCCCGTCTCAGGTCCAGAAAATAATGCCTTATGGCTAATTTTTTACTTACCCTGGCTGCGTCCTCAAGACCCTGCAGACAACTCCTTCTCAAAGACCTGCAAGAACCAGGCGTGTAAAGCCTCAAGGTAATGCCTGTGACCTGATAACCCTGTTTTTTTAATAAGGCAGCTGCAACGGAGGAATCAACGCCTCCGCTCATGGCTACTACCACCTTTTTGTCCATGTAAGACGTCCCCCTCAAAGGCTGTATTCTCTCATCACCAGCGTATAACCCAGACCGGATGAGCCTTTTATCTTTAACGGGATCCTTCGCTCATCAGCGCTGATCCAGATCTCGAATCTGCCTGGATCGCTGAGGAAATGGTAGGATTTAAACCTTCCGGCAGGAACGGCTATTTCTTCGATATTATCAAGCTTTATTTCGAATTTCTGGGTAGGCAGGTTTGCTTCCATAGACCAGCCAGGCTCCAGCTTTTCTATCTGCCTTACGAAAAAGGGGAGGAGTATTGCGTTGTGTATCACGGTGTCCTTTTTTAAAAAAAGCTTCTCGTTCTTTCTGCCCCTGATCTTGGTTATTTTAAGCGTGAAACTCTCCTGGTCATAGTCTTCAGTGATCTTTTCGTTATTCGGCCATGAACGGATATTCCTTTCCACTTTTACAGGCAAGAACGTCTCTGCGTCGCTGTAGATCTTTTCCATGTCATTAAACCTGGCCACCCTCGTGTTAAAGGTTATGAGGTTTACTGTCCTGTCGTCAAGGGAGACTTTTGCCTGATGGCTAAACTCCGCCCTGCCGATGTTGAAACTGCCCATTCTGACGTCATAACTTATCTTCTCGCCTATGCGCTCAAAGACTGTGGGCTTTCTGACTTCTTTTTTAACGGCGGGCATGGGCCTTTTGACACCGGCCTGTTTACTGACGGCCCTGCCCTGCATATCAAGGCTTAAAGCCGCGGACAAAAGAAGCACTAAAAACAACAAGATGGTCTTTCTCATAAGATCCTTAAAAGATTGATGCCGGTTTTGGGGTCGATTTCTTTTGTCGCTTTTATGCCTTTAAGTTCGAATACCACAGCCTCCAGTACAATAAATACTTTTGAACCCTCGCGCACGCACCCTGCAATGGACCTGTTTTTTTTGCCCATGGCGGCATGGATGTGCACCTGAGGCCCGGAGCTGTTTGTAAATATAGAGCCTGTTCCCAAAGCCTCCCAGCCGTCTTTAAAATCAAAAAAGTTCGGCTGAGGCGGGATCACCGCACTTTTGGGCCCACACACAAGCCTTCCTTTTTTAAGAGCGCCCAGAAAGAAAAAAACACAGGTCTTTAGCTTTTCTTTTTTTGCGAACCGCCTGATCTCTTCAAGAAGGGCATCGCCATCCGAAAATTTCAATAAAAAAACCCTGCCTAATCTGGCTTTACTATATTCCATTTTTTTATTTAGGGGCCCTTTTCTCCAGTTCCTTTAGCTTACGATCAAGCTCATCTATTTCGATTTTGAAATACTCCACCTTTTGGGTGAACTCTTCTATTGTCTTCTTGATAGTCGGGAAATGAGCGTAAATCTCGTTTTTCACAGTCCGTCTTATATGGCCTTTAAGCCGGTAGAGAAGCAGAATAATAAGAAACACTATACTGCCTGGGATCAAAAGCCACAGGACGTCTTCAGACAGGACCATCATCTTGACCTCCTTTGTTTATGCTGATTTTTACCGAAGGTGCACCACATCGCCAGCCATAAATTTTTCCACAAGACCCGAATCCCTCCGCACAAGAAGCCCGCCGTCGGAATCTATATCGATTGCTTCTCCCTCAAAATGCCGGTTGTGGCAGATGAGCCTGACTTTCCTGCCGAGCGTCAGACTCAGGGCTTTCCATTTCTCCAATATGTCAGCCGGCCCATTTTTCTTAAAAAAAACGTAGTTTTCTTCCGTCCTGCGCAATACGGACTTAAGCAGTTCCAGCCGGTTTATCTGTTCGCCTTTTAAGGCCTTTAAAGATATAGCGCGATCGACCAGCTCATCCCTGTTGTTATTCACATTTATACCTATTCCTATCACGACAAAGCGCACTGCATCTATCTCCGCGTCCAGTTCAGTCAATATCCCACAGAGCTTTTTATTCCCGAGGATTATATCATTCGGCCATTTTATCCTTGGGTCAAGACCCGTCTCTAGTTTTACCGCTTCACAGATTCCGACCGCCGTCATAAGCGTAAGCACAGGCGCCTCGCTCGGAAGTATCTCGGGCCTTAAAATAAGGGACAAATACAGCCCCTTATATTTCGGGGAAGACCAGCTCCTTCCCAATCTGCCTCTTGCCTTTGTCTGGGATTCAGAAACGACAACAGTCCCCTCGGCCGCATTTTCAAAACCAAGCTGCATTGCCGCGTCCATAGTGGAACTTACTTTATCAAAATAATGTATCCTGCGGCCGATGATCTTTGTGGAAAGGCCGTGGCTTATTTCAAACGGATACAATCTGTCAGGGCAAGAGATAATACGGTATCCAAGATGCGGGACTGAAACTATATCATATCCGGCATCCCTTAGTTCCTGCACGTGCCTCCATAATGCCTGCCTGCTTATGCCCAGATCCCTGCTTATTTCTTCTCCCGAAACGCACTGACGGCTGGACTTTAAAAATGCTATTATCTTATCCTGCATGATATTGATTTATGAAAGACCCTTAAGTCGTTTTAAAAGGAAAAATGTATTATTAATGGGCAGGCTAAAACTTTTTATTGTTTTTAAGGCTTTAATAGATGGCGGATCTCTTCCAGCCGGGCAACGATCTCTTTTAATAATTTCAGGCTCTCCTGCTGGAACTCCTGCTGCACAAACATCATCTCCTCGGATCCTTTGAGTCTTTCTTTTTCTTTCCTGCGCCTCAATCCTTCTTTTATATCCTGTTCTTCCTTAGACGCTAGAAAATCGATATAGCGGGAGAGTTTTTCCTTTTCCTCTCTATTATTAAAAAAAGTGAAGAAAATACCTATTCCGTAAATCCTGTTTTTCTGGAGCTGCCTGGACAAACCGCTTCTGAAAACACTGCCCTTGCACTCCACCTGGCCCGAAAAGGAAATATCCGGGTCAAAGACGGGGATTTCAATCGTAAGATCCACGCGTTCTCCTACGAGGATTTCCTTATCGACCTCCACATAAGTGCCGAGCCTGCTTATGTTTTCGGTCCTGCCGATGATCTCGCCGCCATTCTGACAGACGATTTTAATCGGCAGATTGGACCTTAACCTATGCTCTTTTCTTCTTTCCTGCGCCATCAGAAATGGACCTCCATTGCATGGGTCGGACAGATCTTAATGCAAAGCTCGCATGCGATGCATTTATCCTCGTGAAAAATCACTTTGCGAGTGGCATGGTCTACTACTAATGCGTCTACCGGGCATATGGGCACGCACAGTCCGCAGTCAGTGCATTTTGAGCTGTTCCTTATGATATCTTCGCTCAAAGGCTGGATCTTTACGCCCGAGGCCTGAAGATATTCCATGGCTTTTTTAAAAGCCTCGTCCTCCCCTATCAACTCCAGGACCATAAGCCCCTCTTCCTGGGGGGTGACGTATGCCTTTAATATGTTAAACTTAAGGTCAAAGTCCTTGACTAATTTATACACTATAGGCTGGTCGACCAGCCTGGGGGGAAAATGCAAAACAATCCTTTTTGTCGTCATACAGCTATCACCTCTTTTACCTGAGGGACCTCTTCTTTTAATAAACGCTCGATCCCCATTTTTAAAGTCATCTGGCTCATGGGGCAGCAGCCGCATGCGCCTGTAAGCCTGACCTTTACTATACCTTCGTCCGAAACATCCACTAAATCCACGTTGCCGCCTTCCATAGCAAGCATTTCCCTTACCCTGACTAAAGCCTTCTCAACTTTGTCTCTCATATTTTCTCCTTGCGCAGATACGCACACCAATCCATCCGATAGGATTGGGTGTTAGCGTAGATACGCACACCAATTTATCAGATTAAATTGGGTGTGCATTTTATTCAATGGCTTTTTCTTTTAACGGCCTGCACGCATAGCCTGATTCGGCTCCGGGCAAAGCTGCAACCGGTTCTGTCAAAAGAAAATCGCCTTTTTTGATCCATGCCTTCAATTCCTCGGCGATCTCTTTTGCCCTGGAATAGCTTGAAAGCGCGCCCGTAGGCACCTCTTTGCCCTGGATGATTATTTTACCTGATTTAAGCTGGCCGTAACTGGCCTCTCCCAGAGAGCCGGAGATACCCTGCGGATATGCCTGGCTGTAATCGATTATCCTGGCATATATCTCTTCGTCTGTGACTGCAGCGTATTTTGCTATCTCTTCATTCAAAACAGGTATTGGTACGCCTATTCCTACTGTAAGGCTTGAGCCATAACCTAACATGCTTGTGCCGACCAGCCACTGAGGCTTCATCTGCTTTAAATCGCCGATAACAGCCAATGTCCCGGCGCCCGTAAAAGGCACTCCGTTTTCTTTTCTTGGCGCAGAAGGATTGTGCTGCGTACCCTGCCATGCGATGTAGCCTATCCCTCCTCCTAAAAATATCTTTGTCCCTATACCTATTGTCTTATAGTACGGGTCTTTAAGAAGCGGGGAAAGCTGGCCAGCTGAACAGTAATTTGCATTGCCTAAGTTCGGCTTGAGAGCGCCCATATAAGTATAGATCATCCTGTCCGAAAGATTCACAGCGACATTATAATTCTGATAGCAGTTTCTTATGTTAAACAGGACTGCCTCGTTAATGTCTTTTAGGCTGATCAAAGTCTCAAGTTTCTTCCTGGGGTAACAATCTGTCCCGTAAGTATGCGCTTCAAGCCGCACGTCTTTACCCTCAAGCAGCTCCTGTATAACGTGTCCTCCGCCGTACTTAAACTCGCCGGGATATACTTTGTTCCTCGGATCATCTTCGGGAAGAGCTGACGCACCAAGAAAGATATCAACGGCGGCAAAACCCGCGTATACCGGTATATCGTTTAATTTACAGATACCGCCGCCCAATTTTATTTTAGGTTTTGAATGGCCTATATTAAAATATGCGCCTGAGGAACACATCGGGCCGAAAGTCCCTGTCGTGACAATGTCGACTTCCTGCGCCGCCTTTTTAGCGCCTTTTTTGGCGACAAGGTCTATGATCTCTTCTGCGGTAACGACAACTACATCGCCTTTTTTTATTTTTGCGTTTATCTCTGCAATAGTCTTCATATGTTATTTCGCCTCCAACTTCCCTGCTAACTCGTTTGCTACGTTTTTACCTGAAATAATCATCCCTCCGAAAATAGGGCCCATGCGGGGGCCTCCGAAAACCGCGCCTGCAGCCATTCCGCATACGTAGAGGCCGGGATAAACTTCTTTGGAATGTTTGATGATATATTCCTCTCCTTTTGCTGCCCACATAGGCTTTTCTCCCATTATCTTACCGGTCTTGGTCTTTAAAACAGCCCCGATTTTTCTTTCGACTATATGACAAACTTCAGCAGCATGGCCTGTTGCGTCGATACAAAATTTTGCCCTTATCGTCAAAGGGTCGACATGCAGCTTTGCCATATCAACTGCAGACCAGTTAATCACTAATCCGCAGATACAGCCCGGGCGGATCATCACGTCTTCTGCCGAGATACAGTTAAACACCTTCAATCCTGCCTTTGTCGCCTTGGAAAGAAGAGTTGAAACAGTCTCTATGGAATCAGCCAGAAAATAGCCCTTCTCATACTCTTTGGTCTTCACTCCGAACTCATCTAAAATTTTTCTTGCCTCAGCCTGCACGACTATTTCATTAAACATCATGCCGCCGCCCCACATGCCGCCGCCTACGGAAAGTTTGCGCTCTATCAGGATGACCTTTACTTTCTTCCTGGCAAGATAATAGCCGCAGGCTATTCCTGCAGGTCCTCCTCCAACGATAGCGACATCTACATCAAGCGCGTTCTTCAGTTTTTCGGTGTACGAATCAATAATAGCCCTTGAAATCTTTATATCATCTATTTCCATTGACTTTCGCTCCTGATTTTAACTTAATTGACCTTATTAATCTGCTTAACCAGATATTATACCAGATTTCAGATAATTACACAAACAAATCCGTTGAAAGATACCTTTCTCCCAGATCCGGCAGAATAACCACGATCAGCTTGCCTTTATTCTCATCTCGTTGGGCTAATTCCTGAGCAGCCCATACAGCTGCAGCTGATGAAACCCCTGCAAGGATCCCTTCTTCTCTGGCCAACCTCTTGGCAATCTCCTTTGCATTTTCATATTTGACACGGATTATTTCATCCAGGAGCTCCTTCTTTAAAACTTCCGGGATAAACCCTGCTCCGATACCCTGGATCTTATGAGCTCCAGGCTGGCCCCCTGAAAGAACAGGCGAATCATACGGTTCAACAGCTATGATCGATATGCCCGGTTTTCTTTTCTTAAGGACTTCTGCTATCCCGGTGATTGTGCCGCCTGTTCCTACTCCGGCAACCACAATATCGACCTTTCCTTCCGTATCCTTCCAGATCTCCTCTGCGGTAGTTTTACGGTGGATCGCGGGGTTTGAAGGATTTTTGAACTGATTCGGCATAAAGGAATTTGGGGTCTGTCTTGCTAATTCTTCTGCTTTTTTAACTGCCCCCGACATTCCTTCACTTCCCGGCGTCAGGACTAATTCAGCTCCGAGCGCGGCTAAAACCTGCCTTCGTTCCGCACTCATGGTCTCAGGCATCGTAAGGATCAAACGGTAACCTTTTACAGCAGACACAAAAGCCAGTGCAATGCCGGTGTTTCCGCTGGTAGGTTCGATGATGACTGTACCTTTTTTTATGCGTCCGTCTTTTTCGGCATCTTCGATCATTGCCTTGCCTATACGGTCTTTTACGCTCCACGAGGGATTAAAAGACTCGAGCTTTCCCACTATCGTAGCATTCAAACCCCCGCTAATCCTTTTCAATTTGACAAGCGGGGTATTTCCGATCAATTCTGTTAAGTTTTCAGCGATCTTCATTGACTTTTTTGCGTTTGCGTTTTGACTCTTAAGAGACGCCCTGTGTACGGCAAAACTCCTTCCAATACGCACGGATTCGATCTGTCCTTTTTTCACCTTTTTATAAACTGCGATCCTTGATATCTTCAGGATCTTTGCAGCCTGTTGAATACTTATGTAATCGGACTGCTTCATATTCCAAAGCCCCTTTGTGTTAACAATTGTTAACACAATAATACCATATTCCATAAAAAAATCAAGCAAAAATATCTTTTGTCAAGATTTTTAATACTCTTTTTTTAGATTCTGCCTTGATCAACGATACTTTGGTATGGTCTGGACTGGATAAATCTTAAGGGCGAGCCTTTTGTGGTGGTTGCGGTTAAGGATTTTGAATACTACAGCCACTTTACTTCCTATTAAAATCCTGCCTGTGATTTCCGTGTTCTTGTCTATCCTGAATCGAAGCCTTTCACTTATGCTCTCTGTGACCTCGCGGCGTATAACTACGAACTTATCGCTATACTGTACCACTGTGCCATAATATTTTCGCTCTTTTCTGACAGGCTGCTTATTTGCCTGGCCGTAGTTTTGTGCATACGCAAAGCCGGAAAAAAAACACAGTATGCCCAGAAATATTATAAGATTTTTTCTAATGCTCATATCAGCTCCCTCACTTCTTTGAACAATTTATCGGCGTCAAGGGGCTTTGGCAAATATTTATCAGCGCCTATGACCCTTCCTATTATTTTATCGGCTTCGCTGTTTTTTGCAGTCAACATCACCACAGGAACAGCCTTGAGCTCCTCGTCTTTTCTGATTTCCTTACAGACAGCCTCTCCGGAAAGCTTGGGCAAAATCAAATCAAGGATTATCAGGTCCGGCTTTTTGCTTTTTGCCGCCATAAGCCCGGATTCTCCGTCAAGGCAAACAGATACCTCAAAGCCCTCTTCAATAAACCTGGATTCGAGAACACGGCTTATAAAGGCGCTGTCTTCAATTATCAACACCTTTTTTTTAACTACCGTGGCTTCTGCCTCCATAATCATATTTTACCATAAAATTACCAAAAAACAAACCCGGAACCCAAAAACAAACCCGGAACGTAAACCTGCGAGCCCAATTATAGGTTTACTTTCCGGGTTTGGAATTAAAGCAGTATGTTTTTATTTAAAAAGCGTATTTGAAATCACAAACGAGGCAAAGACAATCGCGACCATGGACATAAGTTTTATCAGGATATTTAGAGAGGGCCCGGAAGTATCCTTAAACGGGTCTCCGACAGTATCGCCCACAACCGCAGCCTTATGCGAAGGAGAACCTTTACCGCCGTGATGGCCTTCCTCTATATATTTCTTTGCATTGTCCCAGGCTCCGCCTGAATTTGCCATAAAAACCGCAAGGACAAATCCTGTTACTGTTGCGCCGGCGAGTAATCCTGCCTCTGCTTTAATACCGGCTAATAATCCGACAGCTATCGGAGAAACGATCGCCAGAAGCGAGGGCAATATCATTTCTTTCTGAGCAGCTGCGGTAGCAATGCTTACGCACTTTGCATAATCTGGCTTTGCCTTACCTTCCATTAACCCTGCTATTTCCTTAAACTGTCTGCGCACCTCGACAACGATCTTGCCTGCAGCCCTTCCCACTGCGCCCATTGTCATAGCACAGAAAAGAAACGGCAGCATACCGCCGACAAACAACCCTATCAATACGTTGGGGTCAAGCAGGCTTAAGTCCATGTTTAAAACAAGATTCTTGTCTTTAGCGATCAGCATGACCTGGTCTTTGAAAGCAGCGATCAAAGCCAGGGCAGTTAAAGCTGCTGAACCTATGGCAAAACCTTTTCCTGTAGCAGCAGTCGTATTCCCCAATGCATCAAGGGCATCAGTCCTTTTTCTTACTTCAGGAGGAAGATGAGCCATTTCAGCGTTTCCGCCTGCGTTATCAGCAACAGGCCCGTAAGCATCGGTAGCCAAAGTGATACCTAAAGTGGAAAGCATGCCCACTGCCGAGATCGCAATACCGTAAACCCCGGAATTAAAGTTCTGAGCTCCGCCTGAAAGGAAATAACTTGCCATTATCGCTATGCAGACGACTATCACTGGAATAGCTGTTGACATCATGCCAACGGCAATGCCGGAAATGATCACGGTCGCAGGCCCGGTAACAGAAGCATCAGCAACTGATCTTGTAGGGCCGGCACTGCTTGAAGTGTAATACTCGGTCACAAAGCCTATTATCACTCCTGCCAGAAGGCCTGAAAGAATTGACCAGTATACGCCCATGTGTTCTTTGCCAAGAGCAAAGTAAACAAGAAATCCTGAGACTATTGCAACAATAAGGGAACTTGTGTACACTCCTTTACGTAGAGCAGCTAAAAGCACTGCCTGGCTTGCTTCTTCTTTGCTGCGCACAAAGAACGTTCCAAGGATTGACGCAACAACTCCTACTGCTGCCATAACCATAGGGACAGTTACTCCGGGCAAACCAAGGCCTGCTGCGACTCCCAATGCAGAAGTCGCAACGATCGAACCAACATAAGACTCATAAAGGTCTGCTCCCATTCCTGCGACATCTCCGACGTTATCGCCGACATTATCAGCGATGACAGCCGGGTTTCTCGGGTCGTCTTCGGGTATACCTGCTTCGACTTTTCCGACAAGATCCGCACCAACATCAGCTGCCTTTGTGAAAATTCCTCCTCCGACGCGGGCAAATAGTGCCTGGGAACTAGCGCCCATGCCAAAACAAAGCATTGTAGAAGTTATCGCGCCGATCTTATGAACTCCGGATGCAAGCGGATGTATCTCGTAATACCAGTTAAGAAAATAATACCAGATGCTTAAATCTAAAAGTCCAAGGCCCACAACAGTCAGCCCCATCACAGCGCCGCTTGAAAATGCCACTCGAAGACCAGAGTTCAAACTCTTCATCGCAGCTGCTGCTGTGCGGTTTGAGGACTGCGTTGCTGTTGCCATGCCTATAAAGCCGGAAAGGCCCGAGAAAAATCCGCCGGTCAAGAACGCAAAGGGAACGAAAATAGGAAGGTACTTTTTAAAAGCGAGTAGCAGTAGTATACAGAAGACTACGACAAAAAAAAGAGAGACTCCTATATACTGTCTTTTAAGATATGCCCTTGCTCCGACTCTTACTGCCTCTGCTATCTCTTTCATCTTATCATTGCCCTCATCCATCTTTCTTATAGAAATAGCAAGGTATGCGGCAAACGACAGCGCCAGTATTGACCCCACAGGCGCTAATATCAATAAATCAAATACCATTTGTTCCTCCTTTTATTTCCTGGGCAGCTGGGCCTTCAAATCAGATATTTCCTGTCTCAAATTATTAAAACTGGTTTCCAGCCTCTGGTTGGAATTTATCAATGCCCGGTTTGATCCGACGATTGCCTCGTTGGACTCTAATGACATAGCAGACAAGCCTTCAAGCCGTATAAGTTTAAAAGCAATAAACATAAGGATCATTGCGACAATCGTAAGGATGATGTTGAGATATTTCATGGCTCTCCTCTTTCAGGCTATAGCTGCTGCTTTATCTTCTCCAGCAATTCCTCTGTCTTAAACGGTTTTACGATGTAATCCCTTATCCCCTCCAGGGCAAATAAATCCTCCATTTCTGCCTTAGCGCTCGCAACAATAACCGGCAGACGCCTTATGGTTTCGTCCATTTGCATCTCTTTTATAAAAGTGTAGCCGTCTTTATTAGGCATTATGACGTCAAGGATGATCAGATCGGGTTTTTCTGCCTTGGCCTTTTCTAACCCTTCTTTTCCGTCCGAAGCAGTGATCACGGAATAATTTTCCGACTCTAAGCGGGATTTCAGCACTTTGAGGACATTCGGTTCATCATCTATCAGCAATATCTTCTTAGCCATTGCCTTCTCCTTTTTTTTAGTATTATATCACTCCAATCCTAAAATTGTAAGAAATTTACAAAACTGCCCGTAAAGCCATTAAATTGATTTGCGAAGAATTTTTCACAAATGAATCTGGAAGTATTTTGATTTTGCAGTGTGGTTTGGGAGCGTGCATTAGAAATTTTTTGGCAAAAGTCTGCAAGGGATTACGACGAGCGGGAGCACGAAAAGTCAGCGTTAGTCTACTGGCGAGAGCGAGAAGTAAACCGCAGCAGACGGCAAAAAATTTCAGCACGCGAACAAATCACGCTGCAAAATTCAAGATTCTCCTTCTTCGCGCTGCTTCTTTCTCTCTTCGAGGATTTTTGCAGCTACTTCAGCAGGGACCTGGGCGTATTTATCGAATTCCATTGAAGCGCTTGCGCGGCCGCTGGACAACGAGCGGAAATTCGTCGCATATCCGAACATCTCGGAAAGCGGGGCTTCAGCCGAAACGACCTTCTGATTTGCTTTCTGCTCCATTCCCATTATCTTGCCGCGGCATGAGCAGATGTATCCTATAACCGCGTTCACGTATTCTTCGGGAGTTGTGACTTCAAGTTTCATGGAGGGTTCAAGCAAAACAGGGCTACATTGCAAGAAGACTTTTTTAAAACAAGCGATGGTCGCTAATTTAAACGCGAGTTCCGATGAATCGACTTCATGAAAAGAACCATCCAGAAGATCCACCTTTATATCTACCACAGGATAACCGGCATATGCGCCTTTTTGCATTGCAGCAGCAAGGCCTTTTTCTATAGCAGGAAAAAACTGGCGCGGGATAGAGCCTCCCTTAATACTATTAATAAACTCAAAGCCTTTGCCCGCTTCATTAGGAGAGACCTCAAAGACGACATGGCCGTATTGCCCCCGGCCGCCGGATTGTTTTACATGTTTGTATCCGTCTGTTGCAGCGGCAGTCGCTGTTTCGCGATAAGCGACTTTAGGCCTTCCTACAACAGCTTCCACGCCGAATTCGGTCTTGAGCCTGTCAACTATGATCTCAAGATGCAGCTCGCCCATGCCTGTAAGAACCGTCTCCTTTGTTTCTTCGTCTGACTGGACAATAAAGGTGGGGTCTTCTTCTGTGAGCTTGGCAAGTCCTTTGCCGAGTTTATCCTGGTCAGCCCTGCTTGCAGGTGAGATGCTCAATGAAACTACCGGCGCAGGGAATTGTATTGCCTCCAAAAGCATCGGCATTTCAAGGTCGCAAAGGGTATCACCCGTTACCGTGCTGTTGAGCCCTATAACTGCGACAATATCTCCTGCATATGCGCGTTCCTTAGGCTCCCGCTGGTTCGCATGCATCTGCATTATCCTTCCGATTCTTTCTTTTTTGTTCTTCGTGGCGTTGTAAACATACGAGCTGTTATCAAGATAACCTGAATAAATCCGCACATAGATCAATTTCCCCATATGAGGGTCTGCCTGAATTTTAAAAGCAAGGCCGCAAAAAGGCCCATTGACATCGGGTGACAATCCTATAATATTGCCAGGGCTTCTTGCATCATCAGCTTTAACGGGCGGCAGATCTGCCGGAGAAGGCAAAAACAGATCCACCGCATCAAGCAGTTTCTGAACGCCCTTATTTTTAAAAGAAGCCCCGCACAGGACCGGGACGATATTGTTTGCTACTGTGGCCTTTCGGATAGCCGCGGTCAATTCTTCCTGAGTTATGGAATCAACATTTTCAAGATATTTTTTAGTGAGCTCCTCGTCGTGGCCTGCAACTTTTTCGACAAGGGTGTGGCGGTATTTTTTTGCGGTCTCCAGTAATTCCTGAGGCATTTCTTCGGTTTTGTATTCTTTTCCCAGGGTCTCATCGTCGTAAATATATGCTTTCATATCTATGAGATCCACAACTCCGCGGAAATTGCTTTCGCTGCCTACCGGGATCTGGATCGCTACGGGATTATTTCCGAGAATCTTTTCCATCTGTCCCAGCACGGCAAAAAAGTCGGCTCCTGTGCGGTCCATCTTGTTTACGAATGCCAGTTTAGCGACATTGTATTTATTTGACTGGCGCCAGACTGTCTCTGACTGCGGCTCGACTCCTCCGACAGCGCAGAAAAGCGCTACTGCGCCGTCAAGTACGCGCAGGCTTCTTTCGACTTCTACAGTGAAATCAACGTGACCGGGGGTATCGATAATATTTATCCTGCAATCTTTCCAGTAACAGGTGGTCGCTGCGGCTGTGATCGTTATGCCTCTTTCCTGCTCCTGCTTCATCCAGTCCATCTGAGCTTTTCCGTCGTGGACCTCGCCCATTTTATAGGATTTGCCGGTGTAATAGAGAATCCTTTCTGTGGTCGTGGTTTTTCCCGCGTCGATGTGCGCTATGATCCCGATATTTCGGATCTTGCTCATTTCTATTTCGGCGCTTACATGTTCCTTCTTTTTCGGAGGCTCTTCGATCTGCTGCTCTGGCTGGGTCTCTTCCGCGGGTTTTGCTTCTGCAATAGCCTTCAGGATTTCTTCCTGTATGAGAGGCATTTCCTGCGTATTAATTGGCTCACTGACAGCTTCAGGGGCGCTCGCCTGTTCTGCAGGGACATCCTGAGGCATTTCTTCAGACGCAGCTGTTTCTTGAGAAGGGATTTCCGGAGGTTTTGTTTCTTTTTTTTGTTCTGGTTCTTTAGGCGCAATGGCGGTGCCGGCCGAAGTAATCCGCTCCTGCAAACGCAGAGTCTGCTGATACAATTCTTTGATCTTTTCGTCTTTTTTTTCTAATTCCTTTTCCTTATCCTCTAATTCTTTTTCTAATTCGCTGAATTCCTCGTTGAGTTTGACGAACTCTTTTTTCGGCACCCACTCGCTTTCTTCCTTTTCTTTTTTCAACTGCTCAATTGCGTTAAGATGCATCCTTATTTCGCCCGCCCTGTCTTCCAGATCACGCAGCAGCTTCTCTATTTTATGTTTCATGATCTCGATTTCTTCGGACTTTCCTTTATTCTGGTTTTCCAGTTCGGAGATCTTCGTATTGAGCTCGCGCAGCTGCCTGTTTGAATCTACGTTTTTAGAGAATTCCGATGCCAGCTCCTTTTCTTTCCCCAAAAGAAGCTCTTTATTTTCAGTATTTTCTTTCTTTATCTTGTTTAAGATCTCTTCGCCTTTGCCAGTCCATTCTTCTCTTCTCTTTATTTCATCGGTCAATTGGGCTTCTTTGGCCTTGTAAGACTCAAGTTCCTTTTGCGCAGAATCATACAAAGCATCCATCTTCTGCAGTTCTGTCTTTGAATTATTTATACCCTGTTCGAGTTTTGCGATTTTCTGGTCTCTGGAAAGCAGGGCCTGGTTAGCAGAGGCTTGAGCGTCTTTTCTGCTTGCTTTGCCCTTGGGCTCGGATCCTGAAAACAGATAAAAAGCAGTTGCCCCTACTGCAATGACCAATAATATTACTCCGACAATCAGTTCCATAGTTTTTCTTTTTAGATTTTAGGTTGGAGAACTTAGGTAGAATATACTACATTAATCATTGTTTGGCAAGTAGTTATATGAGCTGAAGGGCTTGTTTTTTATGGGTCCTGCCGAGGCGTAGTTCCGCAGGGACGCTCGTCCTGACCCAGCGTGTCAGGACTTCGCTCCGTTCCAGCCCCTCGCTCTTGATAATAAATCCAACCCGCAGCAAACCGTGCCCGCTCGGGGCTTCCAAGGCCCTGCTCCACTATCGCCTCGTCACCCATAAAAAAACAAAACCATTCAGTCTATTTAAGATACATTTTTTATTATAGATTTGATATTATGTTTTACCGGAATGTTTGTCTTTTAGGAATGCAGCTGTCGGGTTTGTGAGCGAATGTCGATTTCATCAAAGCAGTATGGTTTGGGAGCGTGCATTAGAAATTTTTTGGCAAGAGTCTGCAAGGAATTACGCCGAACGAGAGGATGCCCGTCTGGGTATATTTGTCACCGAAAGTGAGGCGTAAGCCGTAGCAGACGGCAAAAAATTTCAGCACGCGGACAAATCACACTGCAAAACCGACCTGAGCGAACAAACCGACAGCTGCATCTCTATGATGGCGAAGATTCAGGAAAGGTCATAAAAGAAAAAGGCCCGGAAATAATCCCGGGCCTCAGTTGGATCTTATTTGTTTTTGATCATAATCCCTGCATATCGTTTATTACTTTCTGAGAAACGCCCTGATTTTTAAGGTAATCGACGTCCTCTGCGGAAAGCGTAAACCTTGATTTTGTAAGATGTATCTTATCTATGATCACATCCTCATGGACTCCCTGTTTTGACAGGTCCACTACCTGCTGGATCGACATCTGGTTCGGGTTTATTGCTGAAACCGGTCCAGGCGGATTAGCCTGTGAGACTGGAGCAGGCTGCTTTTGAACCTGGCTTCCTGCTAATGCGCCGACCAGTGCGCCGATTGTCCCGCCTAAGAGAGCCCCTTGCCCCGCATGCTCGCTCTGGTGTCCGATAATCGCTCCTGCGCCAGCTCCGACTGCGCCGCCTACTGCAGCTCCTTCAATAGCTTTGTTCGGCGAACTTGCGCATCCTGCGTTTAACACAACAAGCGCAAGGCACATTAAAAACAAAAACGCCTTTTTCATTTTTTGTCCTCCTCTAATTTTTTAACAGGGATTGTTTACGGAGACTCAAAATGCTGGGTGTAATTTACGTATTTACTCTCTTCGCGTGACAAGACAAGCCTTCCGACTATTTCTTCAAGGCTCATAAAAGGAGAAATAAAACGTATCTCTTGCTCAAAAAGCTGTTCAAGCTCGTCTATATATTCGTCTTCGCAGAGGCCGAAGATTATGTCCTTCCATTCAAATTCAAAATTTCCCAGGAACCTCCATTCATGCTCCCAGTGAAAATCGTAGATCTTTCCTTCATGCCCTGTCCATCCGAAAATATCCACATAAGGCGCGATCTCTTTCTGCTTTGCAGGCTCAAGCTGCCTTATCGTATCGATAAGTACATGTTTGCGGTCTTCGTGCGCATAGGTGTTCACGTAAAAAACCGGGTTTGACCCTTTCTGTATTAAAAAATCCTTGGAAAACACAAGTCCATAAGGGCTCAACTCAACGTCCCTGCCGCTTAGTTTTCCTATCATATGCTTTATGCCGGAAAGCGGCATCTCGCTGAAACAGACGCTTTTGACGTGGTGCCTTACTTCGTCGGTACTATAGAACAGTCCTTTTGAATTACGGGCCTCGATATTCCTGCCGCAGATGATATCGATAAGATTCTCCTTAGCGGATCTTCCGTTTCCGGCATCTCTTGTTAAATGCACCATGAACGTCGAGAGATCATCGCGTTTTCTTCTGATCGAGCCTGCTTCTTGACTGTTATTTTCCATTTAACCAACCTCCCGCGCCTTACCAGGCACGACTTTAAGTTTCGCGAAATTTAAAAAGACAATCCCGTATTTTTAAGAATTGTCTTCAAAACTTCTCCTGTCCCTCCCCATTTACCACTTCCTTGTAGTTTGGTATTATTTTACTACTAAATGTAAAATAGTCAATTATAAAACTACAATAGTTCTTTCTCGCAAGAATCGATTGCTTTATCGATTTCCTTTTTAAGCACATCAGGCAGGCCCATAATGGATACATCCAAAAACCCTCTGACAATCGCAGCCTGCGCCTCTGATGAAGAAAGCCCCCTGGACATAAGGTATTCGATTTCTTCTTTTGCGATTTTTCCCACCGCAGCCTCATGGGACATATCAACGCCTTCGGTACAGCCTTCTAATTCCGGTATTGCATAGATAGCCCCTCTGTCCCCAAGTATAAGGCCGCGGCACTCAAGGTGTGCCTTTATGGGCGCGGTCTCTCCGCGCAGATTTCCGCGCGCGATAATAGTGCCGTTATGCGATATCGCCCTTGCAATAATCTCAGCCCTGCAATTTTGGCCAGATAAAACCACCTTTGAACCGACGTCTAAATTCGAGCCGGGATGAGCATACAGAATGGAATTATACCGGGCCAGGGAATTCTTTCCCAAAAGTGTTGCCTTCGGATACATCTGCAGCGTTCGTACCGGCTTCAGACAAATATAGTTTGAAAGGAATATGCCGTTTTCTTCGACGATTGTAGCTGTACGGGGACGCACGACAATGTTCTCATGCCAGTTATGGATCATGGAAAATGTCACTTTGGCGTTTTTCTTGACATAAAATTCCGAGATGCCTATATGCATGCCGGATTTTCCGGTTGTTTCTGTAGTACATCCGGTGATAATCTGCAGATCAGAGCCTTCCTCGGCAATGATTATGTTATGCACGCTCTGAATCAGCTCGCCCGATTTCAAAAACAGGCATGCCTGTAAAGGAAAAGAGGCTTTTTGACCAGGCAGCGCCCGGATAAAATAACCATGATAAGGATTAAGCTGCGCATGAGCGGTATATTTATCGGTATCAACCGCAGCCGCCTTCCAGTAATAATCCCAAAGCCAGTCGTATTTTTTGAGCGCATCAGTAGTACTCATTACCTCAAGCCCTTCTTTATTGCTTCTTGCGTGGATTACGCTGTGGTCCATCTGCAAAAATGTCCCCAACCGCTCTTTCTCATTTAAATCTATACCGGCGGCTAATGCGACCTGCGCCTGAGATTCACTTAAACCTTTAAGGCTTGCAGGGTAGTCTTTATCAGACGTTTCGCTTCTGAAATGATTTAAGTCGATATCCTCCCCGAAGGCAGCTTTCTTATCCTTTGCCAGCCTTGCCTTCTCATCCAGATTTTCTTTTATTTTTTGCAAGTCACGCATCTGTCATATCCGTATTTTCGAATATCGCTGATGATTTTCTTGGGATCCTGCAAACAGTGCAGCTTTCTGTCTGCGAGCACACAACCCAGATCTGTCCGGACATACTCAAGTATATAGCCGGTATGTGTAATAATCAGTCCGCAGCGGCCCTCTTTCTTTAGGAAATCATTTATTATTTTGCCCATTGATGCCACGTTCTCTAAATCCACCCCTGATTCAGGCTCATCCAACAGCACGACCTGCGGATCCTGCGCAATTACCTGAAGCAGCTCTGACCGCTTCATCTCTCCCCCTGAAAAACCAAGATTCAGATCCCTATCCAGAAAATCGGTCATAGACAGCTCTTTAGCCGCGCTGTCTAAATCAAAATCTTTTTTATGCGCTGTAATGTTGACAAGCTGGCGCAATTTTACCCCGCGAACAGTAGGAGGCCGTTGGAACAGGATCCCAATGCCCAGGTTTGCTCTTTCATCGATTGTGAGATTCAAAATACTTTTTCCTTTAAAAAGGATATCGCCTTTAGTTACCTGATACGAGGGAAATCCCATGATAGCCATGATAAGCGAAGTCTTGCCTGAGCCGTTTTGACCTAGGAGCACCATGACATCTCCGCGGCAAAGCTTCAAGTTTATGCCGCTTACTACCTCTTTGTCACTTACCTTAACATGCAGGTCTTTTATCTCAAGCACAATCTCTTTCATATTTTTTCCTTACGGAGATAATTAAAACAGATTTATAAGCTTCTTCCAGAAAAAGATTATACCACAAAGACCAAACCTTGTCAGTCCATTATTGATGTGCAGTCAGACAAATAGGCTACTTACCCTTTCTTGCGATGGTAAAGCCTGTTTCTAAAGCTATGAGGGAAATAACGAACAGGATAATGCTTACAGCTTGAGAAACGGTTATTGGGCCTGAAATAAAATTTGCATCGTAATATCTAAAGCCCTCTATGATGAACCTGAACAAAGAATACAACAAGACAAACAGCCAGAAAGAGAATCCATCAAAATGTTTTTTTCTCTCAAGAGCCAGAATCGCCAAAAATATCAAAAGACAGGCTCCTGACTCATAAAGCTGAGTCGGAAATACAGGCAGAGAACAACCGGCTGATTGCGGTATCATGCCTTCAAACACCTGCTGAGTGAAAGCAGGCGGATTATCTTTTGCAGGGAAACAAACTCCGAATCTTTGAGATATTTTTCCGTAACAGCAGCCGTTTAAAAAGCAACCTATCCTTCCGATCGCCATTCCCAAGGCTAACGGAGCAGAAAAAATATCAGCTACTTTCCAAACGGCCAGTTTGTTCTTCTTTAAAAAATATACGACCGACACAAACGCAAGAATAAATCCCCCGTAAAAAACAAGGCCGCCTTCCCAGACTTTAAAGATATCAAGAGGATTATTTTTATAAAACCTTAAGTTTAATGCTACGAAAAGCAATCTCGCTCCGATTATGGAGGTTAACACGATGACTAAACTTAGATCTATTATCCTGTTTGGGTCTATTGCCTGCTTCCTGGCTCGAAACGCCGCAAAAAAAGTGCCTGCAATAAACGCAAGGGCTAGCATTGCACCGTATGAATAGATCGTAAGAGGGCCAAGTTTTAGCAGATATCGATACATATTGAGTTTTTTCTAATAAATCAAAAATCCCGTTATTGCCGATAGCAAAATCAAAAAAATTGGATTTACCCTGAATCTATATCCGGCAATCAAAACCACGATAAAAATCAATATTGCCTTATAATCAGCCCAGAGCTTGATATCTTTGACCATTACACAGGCGCTTGCAGCGATCAACCCTATGAAGACGGGCCTTATCCCCTTGAAAAAAGTCTCGACGAAAGCATTTTTTCTAAACCTGTAAAACAGCTTTGCCACGATAATCATGATTATAAATGTAGGCAATACATTAGAGAACGTGGAAATAAACGAGCCGGGCAGCCCCGCGACTTTAAATCCGGTATAAGTAGCTGCATTGACTCCTATTGGGCCGGGAGTCATCTGGGATATCGCCAATATATCGATAAATTCCGGCCCCTGGATCCCGAATTTTAAGACCTCCTGCTGGATAAGCGGTATCATCGCATAACCGCCGCCAAAACCCAGCAACCCCACTCTTATAAAACTCAACGCCAGATGTATCAGTATCATTTTATTTCAATAGCCCATGCGGCATAAAAAATATTTATTGCTATGGCAGACAGTATCACATACAGAGGATTGACGTTAAGTAAAACAATCGCAAGGATAACGGAAGAAAGAACAAAAAAAGTCAACTTGTTTATCTTTGCAGCCTTTGAAAGATTGAAGGCGGCGATTGCGATTAAAGCTATGACCGCAGGCCTTACCCCGGAAAATATCTTTTTTACGGCCAGGCTGTCTTTTGCTTTGATAAAAAACCAGCCTGCAAGAACAATAGATATAAAAGGCGGCAAAATCGCTCCTAAACATGCAAAAACCGCACCCGATAGCCCCGAGATCTTATATCCAACCGTTGTTGCAACGTTCAAGATCATAACGCCTGGCATAGACTGCGAGATTCCTACGATATCAAGGAATTCTTCTTTGTCGATCCATTTTTTGGTTTCTGTGATCTCCCTTTCTATTAAAGGAAGCATTGCAAGGCCTCCTCCTAAAGTAAAAAAAGATACCCTGAAGAACAAAAAAAACAATTCCAGCCATTTTTTCATGTTATTGTGACGGATCAGAACCTGTGCTGTGCAAGATAGCGGAATGCGCTTAATGAGGCTTTTGCGCCTTCTCCTGCTGCGATAATGATCTGTTTTTCGGGAACGTCAGTAACGTCGCCGGCGGCAAATATGCCTTCTATATTGGTCCTGTTATGGCAATCGACTTTGATCTCGCCAAAGTCGTTTTTCGCAAGGCCTTCGGCGAAATCAGAGTTCGGCATCAGGCCTATCTCTACGAAAATTCCCTGCACCGGCAAAGTCTCTTCCTTAGCCTCACCTTTTATTTTTATCCCTGTAACGAATTTTTCGCCTTCTATAGCCGATACCTGGGCATTGTTTAAAACGCTGATAATTTTACTTTCTAAGACCTTTTCCCGCATCACCTCATCCCCGGACAGTCCGGCTGTACTGTTTATCACATAGACGCGCTTTGCAATGCGCATAAGCTGCAATGCGGCATCCAGCGCGGAATTTCCTCCGCCGATAACTGCGACATCCTTCTTCGCAAAAAGAGGGCCGTCGCATGTGGCGCAATAGGTAAGTCCTTTGTTTTTAAATTCTTGTTCACCTGGAATGCCTAACTGGCGTGATTTTTTACCGGAAGCGATTATCGCGGCCTTAGCCCGGTATGAACCTTTGGAGGTCCGGACAAAAACAATGTTCTCCTTTTTGGTTACTAAAGAGGCTCCTTCGTTCTCTTTAAGAACGATACTGTATTTTCGCAGATGCTCTTCGAATTTGGCTACTAGTTCGGGGCCGGCAATAAACTGATAACCCGTATAGTTTTCAATGTCTCCGCTCCAGGCTGCCTGGCCGCCGATGTCTTTTGTGATGACCATGCAGTTTATTTTTTTCCTTGCGGCGTATACTGCTGCGGTTATACCCGCAGGGCCTGCGCCGATTATGATAAGGTCATAAATATCTTCCATAATAGCCTATTGTAATCCCAGAACCGACTTGATCTTCTCCTTGTCGAAACCTACGATGATCTGGCCGTCGACATCGATCACAGGCACACCCATCTGGCCGGACTTTTCGATCATCTCCTCTGCCTTATCCTGGTCTTTTGAGACATCGATGTCAGTGAACATGACGTTGTTTTCCCTGAGGAACTGCTTTGCGCGGATGCAAAATGGACAAGTAGGCGTGCTGTAGACTTCAACTTTTTTATCCATTTTACCACTCCTTTTGTAATTTTATTGCCTCACTTAAAAGAAGCAGGGATAAGGTCTATGACCTTTTGGACCTCGATCCGTATCACGTATTTGGGCTTTGGCAAAGACGCTTCTGGATGAGAAGGATGTCCTTTCTCCCCTTTGATGTTTTTTATCAGCCTCTGGGTTATCCTCGATGTGATTTTTTCCTCCCAGTCCCTGATGATCCCGGGCTCAAGCTCCTTTTCTTTTAATATCCTTGCTTTGCCTTTGAGGCAGTAGCCTGCGAAACCGTGTTCATCAACCGCAGTTATGCTTATGTTCTGATTCCTGCGCAGGTTTCTAAAAGTCCTGTGGATGTAAAGGTCCATGAGATAGATCCTGCCGATTTTTTCGATCCGGACGATCCCCTTGCAGGAATTATGTATGCTTCCGTTTTTATCTATCGTCGAAACTATTACGAATCCCTGCCTGTGCAAAAAACTGCATATCTCTTCGGTTAATACGATCATGCTAAGCCATCATTTTACTTCGATTTTAAAAGAGTCCTGCCATAATCCGTGGATATTGCAGTACGAAGAAGCGAATATCACACCCGGTTTATCGGTCTTAAAACTTATAACCGCTTCGGGGCTGGTAAATACAGTGCTTGTATTAGGCCCCTGAGCAGATTCTCCATGGGAACCAAACTCGAATCTGCCTATCTCACAAGGGAATTTTTCTCCGTCAGCCAGAAAATATGCCTCTATCCATCTGATATGATGCTCTGTCGTATTGGGATGGGCGATCTCTTTGCCGACAGTTACTTTTACCTGAAAAAATTCTCCCTTTTTGACCTGCGAAAACGCTTCAATCACAGGCACGTGTTTTTCTTTTTTCCAATCGGCGCTTTGTAATAATTCTTTGAGTTCTGCCATGGCCTGTTGCCTCCTTATCCCTTTAGGTCTTCAAATCTTTCCTCGTGTCCGACTTCCTCGGAAAGGATATGCGTTATGAGTTGATAAGTAACGTGGTCTTTGCCCTGGGTCTTTACGGCTATCCTGTTGTAGATCTCTATTGCTCCAGCTTCTGCATCAAGGACCACTTCAATGAATTTTCTGTAGTCAGACGTGTTTTTCGGAGGCAGAGGATACGGAAAGTTTGCGTTTTTTTCCAGTTCCATGGGATTTGATAAAGGAGCCCCTCCTAACTCAAGGATCCTGTTTGCGATTTCTTCGGCATGCTCTGCTTCGTCTTTTGCGGTATTTCTTAAAAATTCGCTCATGTCTTCGTAACCAAGCCCGGTCACTATCTGGGCCATATACCAATATGAATAATGCGCCAGCCACTCATCGCAGTATGCGCGGTTTAAATCTTTGATCAATTCTTTTACGTCAACGCCTACGATCTTTGTGCCTCGTTTTCCCATCTTGCACCTCCTTGGTTATTTCGCCTTCTCAAAACTTTCCTTATTGGCTCCGCATACCGGACAGACCCAGGAATCCGGGATTTTCTCAAACGGAGTTCCCGGGGCAATGCCCCCGTCTGGATCTCCTGATGCAGGATCATAGATATAGCCGCATACAGTACAAACATACTTTTCCAAAATCCCCGCCTGTTTTTTTATTCCTTCGTCTTTAATGAAAGTCGGAGCAGCTGCAGGAGTGCTGCCCCGTTTTACCTGATGATAATACTCGTATGTCAAGGGTTTAGCCTCTGTCAAAAGCTCTGAGTGAGTGACCTCTGCCAGAAAAAGCGTATGCGTAAGACAGTCGAATCTGTTTATCACTTTAGCCGCAAGATAGCCGAGAGCGTTTTCCAGAACCGCAGGGCATCCTGAATCAAGCAATTTAAATTTTGTGTCTTTGAACTTATCCGTGTCTCTTCCGCTCTTGAAGCCGAATTTACCTATAAAACCCAGAGGCGTGTCCTCCTTTAAGATAGAAACGCAGAATCTGGAGGCATTATCGATAAACTCGTGCGTAAGGTTGTTTTTGTTGATGCTGACAGCGATAGTCACGGGTTCGCTTGTTATCTGGAAAACGGTGTTTGCGATCTGGCCGTTAAAAAGCTTTCCTTTATTGGAGGAGACTACGAACATGCCATAACTTATGTTACGAAGGACATGCGGATCCATAGCTTATATTATACCACCCATTAGAAGTTTTTAGAAACAGCGAATCAAAATCACAGCCCTGCTTCTTTGATCACCCTTTTAACTGCCGCAGCCGAATTCTTAAACGCCTCCTGCTCTGACTTATCCAGTTCAAGGGCTAAAATCTGCCTGACCCCGTTCTTGTTAAGGACTGCGGGCAGGCTTAAATACACGTCAGTTATGCCCAGATAACCTTTCACTAAAGATGAGACGGGCAGAATGGCATTTTCGTCATTGATGATCGCCTGCGTTATGCGAACCAAAGCCAGACCGATACCATAGGACGTCTCGCCTTTTTTCTCGATTATTTTATAAGCAGAGTCTTTGACTTCGTTAAAGATATCCCTGAAAGCGGTCTGGTGATTGCAAAGCTTTGCATTAGAGCAGACATTGCAGTATTCGTTGAACAAAACCCCTCCGATCATTGCGCGGCTCCAGACCGCAAATTCGCTGTCTCCGTGCTCACCCAGTATATAAGCGTGTATATTATGCGGATCTACCTGGCAGTGTTTGCTCAAAAGAAACCTGAATCGCGCGCTGTCTAAGACAGTCCCCGAACTTATGACCTCGCGGTCTGGCTTGCCTGAGATCTTATACGCAGCATAAGCAAGGACATCTACCGGATTAGTCACTACAAGCAGGATCGCAGAAGGCGCATACTTCATTATTTCAGGGACCATTTTCCGGAACAGATCCACATTATCCTTTGCCAGCTCAGTCCTTGTCTGTCCGGGCTTTTGTTTTTTTCCTGCAGTGATGACCACCAGGTCTGAATTTTCTATGTCCGGAAAGTCACCTGCCATGATCTCAACCGGAGAGACATAGGCTGCGCCGTGCGACAGATCCATGACTTCGCCTTCGAGCCTGTTTCTGTCAAGATCGACTATGACGACCTCTCTTGTAATACCTTTGATCATCAATGCGTACGCAAAACGCATGCCTACGTTTCCGCATCCTATTATCGATACCTTTGGCTTTAGAGTATCCATATGATTACCTCCGCAAAATCTTTTTTGAAAACTTTACGATCTCCATTGCCCAAAACGGGAATGAGGAAATACTGATGACAAGGACCCAGTCAAAAACGCCTAAGCTTTCAGTCTTAAATATCTTCTGCAGGAAAACAATGTATACCACAGCCATCTGGAGACCGAAGGAGATCAGATCCGCAAGTATGAGTTTTTTGTTCGTAAATATCCCTATTTTAAAAAGCGATTCGCTCTGGTTTCTGCAGTTTAACGAATGGAACAGCTGGCTGCAGGAAAGCACGATGAAGGCAGCAGTACGTGCGCGGTTTATCCCCTCCTTCTCGACGAACAAGACAAAACCGAATGCAAGAAGGCTGCAGAAAGCAATAAAAGCGCCCTGAGACAACATCAATATTGCCCGTTCTTTTGTTATCACAGGTTCATTATGGGGCCGGGGAGGCCGTTTCATGACTCCAGGGTCGACCGGGTCAACTCCGAGGGCAAGAGCAGGCAGGCCGTCAGTGACTAAATTCACCCATAGGATATGAATGGGCAGTAACGGCACAGGCCAGCCTATCAAAGACGAAATAAACATCACCAGGATCTCTCCTGCATTGCAGGATAAAAGATAATGGATGAATTTTTTTATGTTGTCGTATATACCCCTTCCTTCTTCAACAGCAGCCACGATAGAGGCAAAATTGTCGTCTGTAATGACCATATCAGAGACTTCTTTTGTAACGTCTGTTCCGGTGATCCCCATTGCAACGCCTATATCAGCCTCTTTTACAGCAGGCGCGTCATTGACGCCGTCTCCTGTCATGGCAACTACTTCATTTCTGCTTCGCAGTAACCTGACTATCCTCAATTTATGTTCCGGAGATACACGCGCATAAACGGGTATTCGCTCTATCTGCTGAAAAAATTCTTCGTCGCTGAAATCGTCCAATTCCTCACCTGTTATCGCAATCGAACCGGGCCCGAAAAACCCCAACTCTTTTGCTATCGCAGAAGCGGTGTTTTTATGGTCGCCTGTGATCATTATTGTTTTTATGCCCGAGCTTTTGCAGATCTTTACGGCCTCTTTTACTTCTTCGCGCGGAGGATCTATCATTGCAGACAGCCCTAAAAAAGTAAGGTCTTTTTCGATCGCCTTTGCCTCGTACTTTTCCGGAGAATTATTAAGAATACGATACGCAACCGCCAAAACGCGCATTGCCTGATTTGCCAAATCTATATTTGTCCTTAAAATTGCCTCCTTGTCCTGAAATGTTATCTGCCTGCTTTGGCTGTTTTCCTCTATATATGCGCAATCGCCTAATAACATATCAGGCGCGCCTTTTACATAGGCTATCAGCTTATTATCCTTATTGCGCCTTATGATTGTCATCTTCTTTCTGTCGGAATCAAAAGGGATTTCATCGACAAAAGGATTTGCCCATTCCAATTCCCCCTTGATGATATTCGCCTTTGCAGCAACTGTCAATAACGCGGCTTCGGTCGGGTCTCCGATAATCTTAAAGGTGTTTTTCTCGGCCAAAAGCTCGGCTGCGTTGCATAAGACACCGGCCAAAAGGGTCTTTTTTAAACCGGGATAATTTTCAGCCTCGATTTTTGCGCCCTTTAAAACAAAATCTCCTTTGGGCTCATAACCGATGCCTGTGACTTTAAATAAATCTCCTGCGCTGTAGATCGCCTGCACAGTCATCTCGTTTTTTGTCAGCGTGCCTGTCTTATCGGAACAGATCACTGTGGTGCAACCAAGAGTCTCAACCGAAGGCAGTTTTCTTATCAATACATGGCGTTTTACCATCCTTTGGACTCCTAAAGCCAACGCAATGGTTACGACCGCGGGCAGGCCTTCAGGGATAGCGGCAACAGCCAGACTTACCGAAGTCAGAAACATAGCCAGAACATTTTCTTTATTAAAACCTCCGCGGATCAATCCCAGAACAAATACCATGCCCACAAGAATAAAACAGAGGCACACAATCCATTTGCCGAACTCTTCTAATTTTTTCTGCAAAGGCGTAGTCTCGCGTTTTATATCCTGGATCATTCCGGCAATCTTGCCGAGTTCAGTGTTCATGCCCGTAGCAGCTATTAATGCCTTTGCTTTTCCCGAGGCAACTGAAGTGCCCATAAAAACCATGTTTATCCTGTCGCCCAAAGCGATTTCTTTTTCAGCCAATGCATGTGAAGTTTTGATCACAGGAGTAGATTCTCCTGTAAGGCTTGCTTCCTGGGTCGAAAAATTAGCGCTCAGCCATATGAGCCTTGAGTCTGCAGGCACGTTATCCCCTGCTTCTAATTCTATGAGATCGCCAGGCACTAAGTCTTCGGAAGCCACTACTTTCTTTTCTCCCTGGCGGATGACTTTTGATGATGGGCTGGATAATCTCTTTAAGGCGGCCAGGGATTTTTCAGCGCGGTACTCCTGAATAAACCCCAGGATCGCATTTAAGACAACGATAGCAATAATCGCCAGCGCATCAATCCATTCCTTAAGGAATCCGGAGACAAGCGCCGCCCCTATCAGGATCAATACTATGTAATCCTTAAACTGCTCAAAGAAAATCTCCCAGGGATTTATTGCTTTCTTTTCTTTTAAAACGTTCTTTCCGTAGCGGGCTATCCTGTCTTTAGCCTCTTCTTCAGAAAGGCCGGCTGAAACATTAGAATTTAAGACTTTTTCCGTTTCCTGAACATCTAGCTGCCAAGGTTGTTTCATTTACTTTCCCTCCGATGATCAAAAGATTCCGGGTATCGCCTCTTTGCAATAGATACATTTACCCTGTTCTATATTATTCTCCATAATAGAGAACCCTTCCCTTTTTATCAACAGTTTTTTACATTTATGGCAAAGGGTATCATTGCCCCAGCCGTATACATTTCCCACATAGATATACCTTAATCCGGCATTACGGCCAGACTCTTCTGCCAGTTTTAGGGTTTTCTCCGGAGTCGGCTCCTGATCGGAAAATTTATAATTAGGATAAAACCTTGAGATATGCCAGGGGATATTTTTATCTATCCCTGCGATGAATTTTGCGATATCAGAGAGTTCTTCCTCGGAATCATTGGAACCCGGCACGACCAGCGTCGTGATCTCGATCCATATCCCGACTTTTTGCATCAGTTTAATGGAGTCCAGAACAGGCTGCAGGCTGGCGCTGCAGATTTTCTTATATGAATCATCCCTGAAATATTTAAGGTCTATGTTTGCAGCGTCAAGATACGGCCTGATCATCTCTGTCGCCTCTTTTGTCATGTAGCCGTTTGTAACAAAGACATTGGACAGGCCTTTTTCTTTTGCGAGCCTTGCGCAATTAAGGGCGAATTCAAAATATATCGTAGGCTCGGTATAAGTATAGGATATACTCTGACAATTATTCTTTAAAGCAGATTCCACGATTTCTTCTGGGCTGAATTCCCTTTCGGCGGATTGAAATCCGTCACGGACATTGGCCTGCGATATCTCCCAGTTCTGGCAAAAGCCGCAGCGGAAATTGCAGCCGACTGTTGCGATTGAAAAGCTGTAAGAACCTGGCAGAAAATGATACAGCGGCTTTTTCTCAATCGGGTCTACATGCGCTGCAACAACCCTTGCGTACACCTGAGAATACAGGGTACCTCCCAGATTCTGCCTCACCCCACATATCCCGAATTTAGTGTCTGCGATCCTGCACTGGTGCGCACAAAGGTAGCAATGCGCAAGTTTATTCTCAAGCTTTTCGTATAACAGCGCCTCTTTCTTCATATTCAACAAGTTTTGAATGTTCTGCCACTTTTTTATTTCTTATGGGTCCTGCCAAGGCGTAGTTCCGCAGGGACGCTCGTCCTGACCCAGCGTGTCAGGACTTCGCTCCGTTCCAGCCCCTCGCTCTTGGCAACAAATCTAACGCGCTGCAAACCATGCCCGCTCGGGGCTTCCAAGGCCCTGCTCCACTATCGCCTTGTCACCCATAAGCAATAAAAAACAATAACTCATAACCGAAACACAACATCTTAAGAAATATAAACTTAAAAGGGACACTTTTGCTTTACCTTG
>Ga0315278_10000538_pt1 | contig 33429 bp, 33 predicted proteins | sample YL17G06_0_MG_FD_203880 | JGI IMG/M metagenome (GOLD analysis project Ga0315278, IMG submission 203880) | Sediment microbial communities from Yellowstone Lake, YNP, Wyoming, USA - YL17G06_0 | ecosystem: Environmental > Aquatic > Freshwater > Lake > Sediment | place: USA: Wyoming | collected... | reverse complement strand
CGCGGATCGCGCCCGCCCGCGGCCCGCCGCTGTGGGCGGCCGCCGGCTCTGAGCACGATCCCGCCGCTGATCCGCTGCTCCAGTCCACCCCGGCCTTCGAGTTCGACCAGCGCATCGCCTGGTAGCCACCACCACCGCCGCCGCTCGTCTGTGTGCGACGCCGGGCGGGCTCGTGCTCGCGGCCGCCCGCCTGCCCGCGCGCGGCCACTCTGGCGTCCGCGCCCGCCCGGCAGTGCCGCAACAAGCGTGCAGAGCAGCACGCTGCCACCGCAAATCGACGCTTGACCCGCCCTAACGGCTCCTCCACACTCAGGCTCGCGCGATTGAAATGGCTATCCGTTGCAAGCCCTCGCGGCGGAACTGGTGGGGCTCAAGGTCGACGTCGTTCTGGCAGCCGGGACGCAGGCCATCAGCGCGGCACGGCAGGCGATGACGACGGTTCCGATTGTGATGGCGGGTGCCAACGACCCGGTCGGCAGCGGTTTTGTCAGGAGCCTCGCGCGTCCGGGTGGCAACGTCACGGGACTTTCACTGCTCCTCGACAATGTCACGCCCAGGCAACTCGAGATGCTGCTCGCGGTGATGCCCAGACTGGCGCGGGTCGCGCTGCTGGCGAATCCGGCCAATGTGTCCTACGCGACGCTCGAGGCCAACGTACAGACCGCGGTGAGGCGGGCCGGCATCGAAGTCCTTCCGGTACATGCGCGCACGCCCGAGGAAATCGGCGTCGCGTTTGCTGGCATGGCCCGAGATGGTGCCGGGGCAATCATCGTGGCGTCCGACGCACTGTTCACCCAGCAGTTGCGACAGATCGCGGCGTTAGCCGAGAAAAACCGGCTACCATCGATCGCGCCTTTTCGCCAATACGTCGAGGCCGGCGCACTGATGAGCTATGGACAGGATTTCACCGAGCACTTCCGGCGTACTGCCGCCTACGTCGACAAGATCCTCAAGGGCGCCAAGCCCGGAGATCTTCCGATCGAGCAACCCACCAAGTTCGAGCTGGTCATCAACATGAAGACGGCAAAGGCACTCGGCCTCTCGATCCCGCAGCCACTGCTCCTGCGGGCGGACGAGCTGATCCAATAATCGAGTGTTCCCGAAGGTTCGCGGTCTCAGCGGCGCTCGCCACGGTCGCGTGTCGAGCTGTTTCGTTGAACGGCCGCTCCCGGGAAGATCGACCGGCTGGTGTGGGTCGTTCGCGCACCGTCGCCGTTTTGAAGTGCGGCCGTTCGGCTGCAGATTTCCAAAATTGCCGGCAGTTATCCGGCAATGGCCGCTTCCACCGGGCTCTGCATTTCTCGACGAATTCAGCGATCGGCGGCTTACAAACTACACCGGCCATTCGACTACGAAACCGTCACAGGCGGGTTTGGGTCGTACTGAGACCGTCGACGATCAGACGATCGCTGCGCAGCACGGCGGTGGTCCACGCCGAAGCAGGACGCGGTGCGCGCCACGGCGCCGGATGTCGTCGTGAATTCAAAACCAGTGACCGAGTCGCACGGTCATGCCGGCCATCAATTGCCAGTCGGGCGCGGTGCGCGACAATCCTGCGGCGACGGCGACATCGAGGACCAGCGCGCGGCTCACGTTGTAATTCAGTGCCACGAGGCCCTGCGCCTGCGCCGGGGTTCCGCGCTGCACGAGACCAGACACCTCGCCGGTGATGCCGAACCGTTCGTCGAGCGGATGCGAAGCGGCGATCGCCCATCCGCCCTGCCACGGTCCCTGTCCCTCGTCGACCGCGCCAAGTCGGGCTCCCGCGGCATTGACGTCAACATGCACTCCCGGGTAATCAAAACTGGCAATGGTATTGAATCCCCAATCCGTCCTGCCGCTGCCGATCGGCGGGCGCGCGGTCGGCAAAGCCACACCCAGTTCCACCCCGAACGCAAGGTTGTCATTGACGGGTAATCTGTACTTGAGGGTCAGCGTAGTGTCGCCACCGCTATGCGCCGTGCTGCCGTCGTACGCGCGCTGCCAATCGTAGGCATCCGTTCCGATCAGAACGGCTCAGCTTTCGTTCCACGCAAGCTTGAATGTCATCGGCGCCGATTGGCTGCGCGCGGTGTCGCCGCCCTTGGCCCATTGCACGCCGGCTTCGAGTTCGGGCCAGCCAGGTGCCGGCAGGTCGGCGGGCGTGGCGACGGAGGGGCGGTAGGGCACGACCGCGGGGCCGCCGTCCTGTGCCCGCGCAACGGGGCTGCCTCCAAGAAGAACGATGGTGGTCACGACGGCGAGTCCGAACTTGCGCAGTCGCGGCGTCATACCTCGGATCGGCGTGCGGAGATGAGCGAGGCGCATGTTGCTCCCAAGGGCGCTGTGCTGCAGCGTCCGTGATTTCACCATGAGGCGCTGGCACTGGGGAGTGACGCCATCGTTTGGATCGCGCCGGGAGGGCCGAGCATCAGTCGGAGTTCGGCCACATCCAGCCATTGAGCGTCTTCAAATGATCGCCCGTGAGCTGACATCCGTAACCCGCGCAGCTCACCACAATTGGCTGCGGACGATCTAGGGGATAAACGACCGCACCGTCCGCCGATACGCAGCCGACGCGCCAGTCTCGGCGTCCTGAGGTCTCGCCACGCAATCTGAAAATGTCGTGCGGACCTTCGGCACAACACATTGAGTTGCTTACCCTCAAGCGGCGATTCTGCGAAAGTAAAGCTAGCCGCGCGGCTGACGCCGGGCCGGCGGCCGCGGGGCGGCGCTCGGACTAGCGCATGAGCTTGTGCACCTCGAACACTGTTTCCTGCGGTGCAGAAGTGAACCCGCCCTTGATGCCCTGCTGCAACTTTGGCATCAGCGTGCCGCTGCGAAACCGGTCCCAGCTCTCTTTAGTATCGTGGACGGCCATGACCGTCCAGCCCCCAGGCGAGGGACCCGCAGCGTGAAAGATCTGGCCCGGTATCATTCCCTTTGGAGGGTGCACGGCCCCAAGCACAGCCTCGTACTGCTCCTTGGTTCCGCCCGCGAAAAAATGCACGATCGCGTACGCCATGATCGTTCTCCTTAGTGTTTGTGGCTGATGAGGCTAGTGAGGCCGCCCGGCGATGATACTCTCAGTGGCCCGCCGCGAAACAGCGTGCCGCGCTCACCGCAACCGAATCAAGAACGGAAGGACTTCCTTCCACGCCCCCGCGTCAAGTTGGTGCAGGTTCGCCGCCATCTCGCTGCCGATGGTGTCGGCGAATCGGATGCCCCCTGCTTTCGCTATGACTCTGGTGATGAACTGGGCGGGATTCGTCTCGGCGCGGCAGGCCCCGTAGACAAGCGGGAACGGGCGGGACCGAATGAACCGAGCAACATGAGACTCGGGGCCGGACCGCTGCTGCGAGGTAAGCCGCGCACCGACCAACCGCCGCCAGAATTGCTGCCGTGAGACCTTCGGCTTGGGCTTCGCTAGGTTGCGCCGCTTCCGATCCATGACGAGCGGGTTTGCCGACTGCGCCGCCACGAACGCCTGTATTTTGGCAACGTCCTTCTGCGTAACGGTCCAGTCGATTTTCATTCGATCCCCCAACCGCGCCGATGTCAGTAACAGAACCCGTTCAGTGCAGCGTCGTGCCACCGTGACACTGTTTGTACTTCTTGCCGGAGCCGCAAGGACAGGGGTCATTGCGGCCAACCTTGGCGGTCTCCCGCCGCACTGTTCGTTGCGGGGCACGGGGAATGGAGGACTGACGTTGGCTCAGGTAGTAACGGTAAATCCGTAGCAAGCCTGCCGCCATGTGGGCGATGATCTCTTCCCGCTGCTCTGGCCCGATGGCGTTGGGCCGCAACTCGGGGTCGGGATCATGTTCGTGATCGAGCATCATCATCGGCCGGATGCTGCCACCGTGGCCGTCGCTTGTTATCAGTTGAGCCCACCCCTCCCGCCGCATTTCGACGCCACGCATGAACCCCCGCGTCCAGTCGTTGGCGTGGGCCACGCCCTTGTCGTCCTCTAGCAGCAGCGGGAGGTACACGTCGTCGGCGTACAGGGTCCCGGCGATGGTGTTCCAGTGCTTCGACAGCAAGCCGAGGATGGCGTTGACCTGTTCGATGTTGTCGAACTCGGTAGTCTCCTCCAAGGTGCCGCCGAAGACGTGCGGGTAGTACTCGCTCGGCATCACCAATTCGGGACCGGCGATCAAGGCGGCGAAGCGGGCAAGATGGTACTTCGCGAAACAGGAGGAGGAATCCGAAGCACCGGGACTGATGATGGCCCGGTTAGATGACAGGCACGTTGCAAGCGATCTGTGGCGACAGCAACGGGCCGAACGATCCGGGCGCATATAGAGCATCGGCCCCTGCTGCCAGACGCCGAGCGAAGCGGGCAACCGCTCACGCGACGATCTTGTACGCGATCGGTCTGAACCCGATGGCATAGGCGACCGCCGGTTCGTAGCCGGGGCGATCGTGAGCTACCGGGCGGGCATCGCGGCCACGGCCGCCGGCGACCACGACGTCCGCGACCACGACGTCGGCGCTGACCGGCGTGACGATCGTCCCCGCCGTCAACATGCTCGCGTGCTTCACCATAACGGCGGCAACATCAGGCGGCCGGCACCTTCCGGCGCGGACGCAGCGCTTTGGCAATGTCGTCGGGTCTTGCACCGAGCCTGAACAGCGACCTGACCAGAAGATCAACCGAAACGCTGGGATCCGAAGCTTCCATCTTGGCCACGCGGGACTGGCTCGATTGCAGTCGTCTGGCCACTTCGACTTGCGACAACTCCTGCGTCTTACGCAGCGATTGCAGCGTCTTGCCCAGGGCTAGCTTGAACTCGACGAACGCCGCCTCTTCCTCGGACAGTTCGAGGAATTCACGCGGCGTGCCGACGGTCCAGCCACCAGCCTTCAGCTTCGCGCGCTTCTGCTTGTCCATCGTTGCTCCACATATCTGGTTGTCTACCGCGTCAGTTCGTCATACTGACGCAGCCGTCATCGGCAGTCGATGATCACGCGATCAGGGGTCTGCGCAGTTTTCTTGCTGAAAACGGCGACGACAACGACGGCGTCCTCGTCAAGGCGGTAGATGACCCGCCATGTCGCGCCTTCGTCCACAATCCGCAATTCGTGGCACCGAGCAGCGATCCCCGACATCGGCCGCGAATGGGGAAGCCCCAGCCTGGCACCCTCCTGCAGTTGCCGCAGCAAGACACCCGCCTCGATGCGAGCCGCATGCGAGAACGGCGGCGTCTTCACCTCCCCCCGCAGCCACACGACGGGTCTGTCCATGGCAGCCACGCGGTAAGTTTATGTCATATTCGACATATGCGCAAATGGCTCAGCAGCTTGATCGGCTTGTAGTCATCCCAAACGAATCCTCACGAACCCACCGATTTCCATCACCGGCCGGTCCGCTTCCCGAAATTGACCCGCAAATAACTGCCAGACGTGCCACATTCCCGAATACACACTGAGTTCCACCTCGGTTCCATGAGTTGCCATCCTTTCAGCCAGGATCAGCGAATCGTCCAGGAGTGCTTCCAGCTTTCCGACATGAATCAGCGTCGGAGGGAATCCGCCGAGGTGCGCGAACTGGGGAGAAATTTGGGGACATGTGAGATCACGGCCGCCAGCGTACGCTTGGGCAGCCAGACGGAGCGATGTGGAATCAGGAAAAAAAAGGGGCCACCGACGCATTTGTTCGGTGAGTCATATTGCCAAGTGTCAGGTCCGACCAGGGCGACAACAAAGCGAGCGCCGCAGGCGCAGGAAGTTCGTCATCTTTGATGCGGAGGGCAAGCGCGACCGCTAGCCCGCCTCCGGCCGAGTCGCCCGCTACGGCGACTTGCGCGCCAGGATGGGCCGACTAGAGTTCCGCATAGATGGTCAATGCGTCATCAACCGCGGCAGGATGCGGGTGTTCGGGCGCCAGCCGATAGTCGACAATGAACGTAGCTGCCCCGGCAGCGACTGCCAGATTCGCCGCCAGAGTCCGGTGCGTCTTGACAGAACCTGACACGTACGAGCCACCGTGCAGGTACAGCAAAATGCCCCCGGTGCGCTTTGCTGACGGCCTAAGCCACTCTCCATGCAGTCCGTGAAGCTCGGCAGTACGTCAGCGATCACAACGGCGCAGCCGCTGACCCAGCCTCCCCTTCCGTCAGAGCCGCCAAGGCGTGCGATTCCGTGGCACATTGATCAAATCCGGCTACATGGTGGCTACACGAAGACCAAAAAGCAAAAAGCCCGGTGGGTTAGACCGGGCTAAGTGCTTGACTTTATTGGTTGCGGGGGCCTGCAACCCGACCTGGAAGCGCTTGCGAATCAAGTAACTGCGAAGCTAGGGGCTGGCTGCGACGCGCGTCAGGCCGCCTTTTTATGAGCCCGCTTGATCTTGATTTCGATCTCCTTGCCGAGAGCCCGTGCTGCCTTAATCAACGTATCCAACTGGACGGAAACATTGCTTGGATCCAATACACGATCTAGCTGCGATCGGCTGGTGGCCATCTTCCTCGCCATGTCGAGCTTCGTGAGTTTCGCCGCCTGCATGCTTTCCTCAAGCTGTTCCGCGAGAGCGCGCTTAAGCGCCTTCGCTTGCACTTCCTCGAAGATGCCCTCTTCTTTCAGGAAGTCATCGAGCCTGGAACCTGTATGTACGTTACGTTTCACCACGTTGCCACTCCTTGAAGCGTTTCAGCGCCAACTCAATGTCCGAATCCGGCGTGTGCTGCGTTTTCTTGATGAACCCGTGGAGCAATACCATCTGCCCTCCTGCAACCGCGAAGAGCGTTCGTGCGATTCGATTGTCCAACGACGACCGAACTTCCCAAATCGCTCCCCGCAGGTGATCGACACGCGGCTTGCCGATCGGCCATTTGAATTGAACGTAGGCAATGTCCTCGCCAATCGCTTTTCGCTGCTCTTTCCCGAGGCTCTTTAGCCATTGACGAACTGGCTCGTTGCCGCCCCTTGATCGGAAAAAGACGGCATCCAGCCGGTTCGACGCAGGCATAGGTTGATTGTACCGTCTGCGGTACATATGTCAATACCGCATTCATACCGTCAAGGACCATCACCGCCTACTGCAGCTTCGACACCACGGGCGACGGAGTGGTGATTGGGAATAAGTCGTGCAATGTAGTAGGTGCGTGTACAACCCTCGGAAACGGCGCACGGATAGGCAATGGCTCTTGTAACGGGGAGCAAGCGTGCACCAACTTCGGAGAACTCGGGGGTAGCAGCGTCGTCGGCAACAACTCCTGCAATGGTTCCTTCGCCTGCCAGTTTGCAGGCTCGGAAGGTGACAGCGTCATCGGCAACAACTCCTGCAATGTCGATGTCGGCGACTCGACCTGCTTGGCGGCGGGAGCCGGCAGAGGCCCCGAAAGGGGCAGCAGCCGGATCGGCAGCAACTCCTGCAATGATGATTCTGCGTGCGTGGCGGTCGGTGCATCGGGTCGCAGCGTGATCGGCGACAACTCCTGCAGCGGACCCCAGGCATGTGAATTCGTGGGGCAGCAGGGCTTCGTGTGCGTAGATGAGGACTGCAACATTATTGAAACGCCTCCGGGCAGTAGCGTGATCGGCAACGGCTCGTGTAACGACGACCGGTCGTGCTTCGATGCCGGACAGGGGGGTAGCAATCGCATCGGGAACAGTTCCTGCAACGGTTTCGGCAGTTGCGCATTCGCGGGCGTTGTTTACCACGATAGCCGCATCGGCAATCATTCGTGCAACTATGATGCCATCATCGTGAACCAGGAACCTGTCGGCGCGTGCGTCAGTAACGACGGGACGATTCGCAACAACAAGTACAACGCTCCGTAACGGGTTCCCTGATCCGCTCACCGCGCGGCGCAACATCGTGCGCACCGACCCCGCCGCAATGGCGGGGTTAGCGCGTACGGAGCGGCGCAGTGTGCTCAAGGGGCATCCGGCGATGCCCTGAGCGGCTGCTCTCTTTGGGTGCGAAGGGCGGCTCAGGGTCGATGGCCGCCACTCCCCCGCGCTGGCCGAATGGCTGCACCCAGTCTTGAAGCTGACCCGCCGCCGCAAGCCATCGACGGCAACCCCTGCCCGAAGTGAGCCAAAGCTGAACCCATCTCCGCCTGAACGGCCAGCGCGCTGGGCCGCGTCAATCAGCAAATGAAAGGCGCGGGCGTCAGCCGAAAGGTGAAAGTTGTGGCGGCGGTGGACGCGCCCATGTACGAATTCGTGGCGAGGTCGTGTTGCCTCCCCCCACCCCCTATCCCGGGGCAGCCGAATCCGGCCGTGTAGGCCGCGCTCCTGCGTGCTGGGTGGATGCGCGGCGGCGACGCCAGACGCCCAGGTCCGGGGCGGTGCGACCCCGATTCGCGCCGTGCTGGCCGAGGGTATGCCCTTCCGGTGCCTCAGCGGGTGGCGCGAGCGCGGGACGGCGCACCCCGCGGCCGCCGGGATGGCATGGGGGTGGGGGTCCGGGTGGTCGCTCCCTGCCGGTGCCGCCCATGCCCTGCCCGGCGCACGGCCCATTCGTGACGCCGGCATACCGGCGAGCGTTCGCGGTGCCGCCATCGCCTGCCGCAAAGTGACGACGGCGTAGTGTCGGCAACAGATGTCCGGCACGAGGCCGAGGCTGAAGGCTGCACCCGCGCCACGTTGGAGCGTGCTCTGTGCGGGCCAATGGGCAGGTAGCCGAAGGATTGGGGTGCAGCAATCGTCCGAACGGATGACCCAGGATTGACCCGCAAAGCCTACACCACGCCTACACGCACCGCGGCGCCCCAAACAAAAACGGCCTGCCCGAAGGCAAGCCGTTGATTTGTTTGGTTGCGGGGGAAGGATTTGAACCTTCGACCTTCGGGTTATGAGCCCGACGAGCTGCCAGACTGCTCCACCCCGCGACAGAACGGTAATTATAGCCGCACCTCGCGTTTTTCGTCAATCTCGGGGAGCGCGTCGAAGTACAGAATCCGACCGCAGCCCGGCGTTGAGCCGAAGGCGAAACCCGGGTGGAGCTTCGAGCGGGCGACAGCCCCGGGTTTCGCCGTTGGCTCAACGCCGGGCTACGCTAAGGCCGGGGCGCGCCGGGGTCACGGCACCTCCGTCTCCGCCTGCTTCGGCCGCCACACGAGGAGTCGCGCCTCGGCCTTGGTCACGACGTAATCGAGCACCAGCGCGCAGGCCGTCAGCACCAGGATGCCGGCGAACACGGTGTTGATGTCGAACACGCCCTCGGCCTGGAGGATCAGGTAGCCCACGCCCTTGGCCGAGCCCAGGTACTCGCCGACCACCGCGCCGACGAAGGCCATCCCCACCGACGTGTGCAGGCTGGAGAACACCCACGACGTCGCCGATGGCAAGTAGATATGCCGCAGCAGCGTGCGCTTCGACGCGCCCAGCATCCGCGCGTTGGCGAGCACCACCGGGCTCACTTCCTTCACGCCCTGGTAGACGTTGAAGAAGACGACGAAGAACACCAGCGTGATGCCGAGCGCGACCTTCGATGTGATGCCGAGGCCGAACCACACGGCGAAGATCGGCGCCAGGATGACCCGCGGCATCGCATTGAGCGCCTTGATGTAGGGGTCGGCCAACCTTGCCGCCAGCGGCGAGAGCGCGAGCCACAGCCCGGCGGCGAGCCCGAGCACGCTGCCGGCGACGAAGGCGAGCAGCGTCTCGACCAGCGTGATGGCGAGGTGCGGATAGATCTTGCCGCCGGAGAACCACACCCAGATGACCTTCAGCACTTCCACCGGCTTGCCGAAGAAGAACGCGGTGTTCTTGGCGAACTCGACCGACACGATCCCCGGCGTGGTCATCGCGTGCCAGAACGCGAAGACGAGCCCGAGCAGCAGCGCGTGGTACAGCGAGACGCGCGCGCCGTCAGTTACGCTTGCTTTGCGCATAGCCTTTCTGCACTTCCGCCTTCATCGTGCCCCAGATCGCCTGGTAGAGCTCCACGAACCGCGGCGTCATCCGGATCTCGGCCACATCGCGCGGCCGCGGCAGGTCGATCGCGTAGTCGCCGATCTCGTGCGTCCCGGGCCCGGCCGACAGCACGACGACGCGGTCCGACAGCGAGATCGCCTCCTCGAGGTCGTGGGTGATGAACAGCACCGACTTGCGGTCCGCCTGCCACAGCTCGAGCAGCTCGTTCTCCATGAGCTGGCGCGTCTGCACGTCGAGCGCGGAGAACGGCTCGTCCATCAGCAGGATCTGCGGATCGAGGATCAGCATCTGCGCGAGCGCCACGCGCTTCCTCATGCCGCCGGACAGCTGGTGCGGATAGCGGTCGCCGAAGCCGGCCAGGCCGACGCGCTCGAGCCACTCGCGTGCCCGAGGGGTCGCCGCCGCGCGCGACTCGCCGTGGAACTCGAGGCCGGCGGTCACGTTGGCGAGCGCGCTGCGCCACGGGATCAGCGCATCCGACTGGAACATGTAGCCCGCGCGCGCGTTGATGCCGGCGAGCGGCTCGCCGAACACGCGGATCGCGCCGGAGGACGGCTGCAGCAGGCCGGCCGCTACGTTGAGCAGCGTGGACTTGCCGCAGCCCGTCGGGCCGACGACCGAGACGAACTCGCCCGGCGCCACCGTGAGCGAAGCCTCGCTTACCGCCGTGTAGCGCCCGTCGGCGTCGCCCTTGCCGCGCGCGGCGAACGTGCACGTGACGCGATCGAACAGCAGCGCGGGTGCCGCGTGGGGCGAAGCGGCGGTACCGCGATCGCTCATCAGCGGTACTTCTGCGCGGCCTTCTGCTGGAACGTCATGTTGACGGTCTTGGCGACGTCGACGGTCGCGTTCTGCACGGTCGGGTCGAAACTCTTGAGATCGCGCAGCACGTTCTGGCCGGCCTCGGCGCCGATGAAGCCGTCGTGCTTGTAGGTCTCGAGGTTCTTCTCCAGCGCCGCCTTGTAGAGCGCGCGGTCGGAGTAGTACTCGGGCGGCACCGCGGCGACGATCTGGTCCGGCGTCGAGGCCTGGATGAAGCGCAGCGCGCGGACCATCGCGTTGACGATCGCCTGCGCGGTGTTCGGGTACTTCTTCGCAAAGTCGACCGGCACGTAGATGCATCCGGCGGCGTAGGCCCCGCCGTAGACTTCCTGCATCCCCTTCGCCGTGCGAGTGTCGACCACCGCGACAAAGTCGCCGCTCTGCTCGAGCAGCGCTATCACGGGATCGAGATTGGACATCGCGTCGATCTCGCCGCGCTTCATGATCGCCACCGCGCCCGCCGTCGCGCCGACGCCGATGATCGACACGGCATCGGGTTTCATGTTCGCCTTCGCCAGCAGGATGTTGACGAACATGTTGGTCGACGAGCCCGGCGCGGTCACGCCGATCTTCATGTCCTTGAGGTCGGCCGGCGACTTGTAGTTCGCCGCCTTCGCCTTGCTCATCGCCAGCACGATGCTCGAGTATTTCCCCTGCATCACCAGCGCCTCGATATTCTGGCCCTTGGCCTGCTGCGAGATCGTGTGCTCGTAGGCGCCGGAGACGAGGTCGACGCTGCCGCCCAGGAGCGCCTGCAGCGCCTTCGCGCCGCCGGGGAAGTCGAGGATCTCGACGTCGAGGCCCTCGGCCTTGAAGTAGCCCTGCCGTTCGGCGATGGTGAGCGGGAGGTAGTACAGGAGCGGCTTGCCGCCGACGCCGACCGTGATCTTCGGCTTCTCGGGCGCCTGGGCGGCGGCGGACAGCGGCGCCAGCGAGACCGCGGCCGCGAGAGCGCCCGCGGCGAGCGTGAACAGCGAGAGCAGGCTGCGGCGCATCGATTCTCTCCTCATGCAGTGGGTTGTCCTGTCGCGCCGCGTATTGTGGTGGCGCGGGATGCCCAGCGTCAAACGGCGGCCGGGAACGCGATCACGTGATCGATCGCGAGCCGGATGCCGATCTTCTCGCCGATGGCGTGGTTGTGATGCGACGGGACCAGCGACAGGACCTGCGTGCCCGATTCGAGCTTCAGCGTGTAGAGGAAGTGCGCACCACGGAAAGCCTTGCCTGCGATCTCGGCATGCCACGGGCTGTCGTCGTCATGCACGATGTCGTCGGGGCGCAGCAGCACGTCCACCGGTTCGCCTCCCGCCAGAGGCAGCGGCTGGTCCGCGTCGAGTTCGCCCAGTTCGGTCGCGAGGTGGCGCGGCCCGGTGGCGACACCGCGGACGAACACGCCCTGCCCGACAAAATCCGCGATGAAGCGCGTCGCCGGCCGGTGATAGAGGTTATACGCGGTGTCCCACTGCTCGATCCGGCCACCGTGCATGATGCCGATTTCGTCGGCGAGCGAGAACGCCTCGTGCTGGTCGTGGGTGACGAGGATCGCCGTGGTCCCGCTCCGCTTGATGATGGCGCGCACCTCGATCGACAGGCGCTCGCGCAGGTCGATGTCGAGGTTGGAGAACGGCTCGTCGAGCAGCAGCAGATCGGGCTCCGGGGCGAGCGCCCGTGCCAGCGCGACGCGTTGCTGCTGCCCGCCGGACAACTCGTGCGGATAGACGTTGTCGGCGCCGGCGAGGCCGACCATCGCCACCATTTCCGCGACGCGCTCGGCGCGCTCCGGCGCCGCCCGTTGCGAGAGTCCGAAACCGATGTTGCCGGCCACCGTGAGGTGCGGGAACAGCGCGTACTCCTGGAACACCATGCCGATCCGCCGGTGCTCCGGAGGCGTGAGACGGCCCGGCTCGGAGACCGCACGGCCCGACAGGGCGATGGTGCCGGCACTGATCGGCTCGAAGCCGGCGAGGCAGCGCAGCACCGTCGTCTTGCCGCACCCGGAGGGTCCCAGCAGGCACCCGATCTGGCCCGTGTCCAGCGTGAAACCGAGGCCGCGCACGACGCGGTTCGCGCCGTAGGCATGTTCGAGATCGCGTACTTCGACCGAGGCCGCCATGGCGCGAGTTTACCGTGCGGCCGGGCGTTGCGGCGCCGTCGCGGCCCGCAACACGATCGCCACCGGCGTCAGCAAGGGCTCATACGCTGCGCCCGGCGCGCCGCACCGCCCGGCCGCGCTCGAGCTCCCGCAGCTTGTCCGGCATCCCGGCGCCGACGCTCGCCTGCGGATTGGACGGCGGCTTGTGACCGCCGGCAGCCTCCCGCTCGGCGATCCGTTTTCTTGCGAATTCGAACGCCGCCAGAATCGAGTCCGCCTTCGCGAGGCCCTGCTCGAACAGCGCCTCGCCGAAATACGTCGCGTCGCTGCGATGCCCGCAGCCGAACGACGTGCGATCGGCCTGCGCCGCGGTCAATACCAGCGTCTGCTCGTCCTCGAGCGCCTTGATGAAGCCGCCCGAATAGCAGGCCGAGATGACGATGATCCGCCAGCGGATGCCGGCGTCGTCGAGCAGCTTGCGCAGCACGGCGGGTGTCAGTTGCGCCAGCTCGAGCGGCGGCAGCGAGATCTCCAGCTCGGGATTCGGGCGGCCGTGGCTTGACAGGTAGACCATGACCACGTCTTCGTCGTGATTGATCGCCGCGCCGATTTCATTGAGCGCCGCACGAAGGTTGCTCACCGTGGCGATCGGCGTGTTGAGCAGCGTGCGCGGATTGTTGATGAGCGTCAGCGATCGGCCGTGCGTGTCCCAGCGCTCGTCCATCACGCGCTGCGCGGCCTCGACGTCCTTGCGGAAGACGTCCTCGGGCGCATTGCCGGCGAAGCCGACGAAATAGAGGTCGGTCACGCCGGGCCGTTCGTCCTCGAGCCCCGCCAGCGCGTGGTCGAGCAACTCCTGCTGCGTGGCGAGCACCACCTCGGATGCCGGGTTCGGATAGCGCGGGTCGATGCCGCCGTGAATCGCCGGCTGGCGCCACCAGGTTTCCGTCGGCAGCAGGTGCGGCGAGATCCAGATCGGTGCCGCGAGGACGAGCCCGCCGGCGAGCGCGCGCGGCCAGCGGCGGGATCGCGCCGGTGCCGACGCAAGGACGACGGCGACGCAACGAACGAGCACCACCACGACCCACGCCAGTACCAGCGTTTCGAGCGGCAGCCATTGCGGAAGATGGACCGGGCTCCACCGCTCCAGCGCCGCGGGGAGCGTCAGCGCGACCTGCAGGATGGGATAGGCGGACAGCGCGAGCACCGGGATCGCCAGGATCAGCGCGCCCTGCCGGAAGGCGAGCGCGAGCACCGCGGCCGTCAGCATCATCAGCCCCGCGGCGAACAGCTCGTTGCCGGCGCCGAACCAGGAGAAATGGGCGTCGGGGCCGTAGCGGACCCAGTCGGCGCCGAAATCGACGAGCGCCGACACCGCGAACAGCAGCAGCAGCTGGACGACGTCGATGCGGAACGCGAGCCGGGCCACCGGCGCGAACAGCGCGAGCCGCAGTCCCGCGGCGAGGTTGCGGATCAGATTGACGAATTGGTTGCGCATAGGGATTGGCTGCGTCGGTTGCGGCGTGGCGACCGGGTGCGGGCGCCCACGGCGCGCCCTGGCATCGACGCTAGCCGTGCGCCGCGATGAACGCCTTGACGCCGTCGACGTCGGCGGCGAGGCGCTGACACCGCTGCGGGCGCAGCTCGAGGTCGGCATACGCGGCGGGACGCTCCGGATCGCGACCCAGCGCCTCGTGGATCGTCGCCGCGAACTTGGCCGGCAGCGCGGTCTCGACGCAGACGAGCGGAACGGCGGCGTCACGATGCTGACACCCGACCTTGATCCCGTCGGCGGTGTGCGGATCGATCACGATGCCGAAGCGCGACGCGATGTCGCGGATCGTGGCGAGGCGGTCCGCGTGCGTGCTCATCCCGGAGACGAATCCCGACGCCGCCAGGCCGGCCGCATAGGGCGTGCCGGCAACATCGAAACCGCCGTCGGTGTCGATCCGGCGCCAGAGCGCGCGGACCACCGCGGGATCGCGGCCGACCAGGTCGAAGATGTAGCGCTCGAAATTCGAGGCCTTCGAGATGTCCATCGACGGGCTCGACGTCGCGTGCGTCTCGGCGGTGCGCCGCGGGCGATAGCGCCCGGTGCGGAAGAACTCGTCGAGCACGTCGTTTTCGTTGGTGGCAAGGATGAGGCGCCGGATCGGCAGGCCCATCCGCTTCGCCACGTGGCCGGCCAGGATGTTGCCGAAATTGCCGGACGGGACGGCGAAATCGGCCGCCTCAAAGTCGGCGCGCGTGACGGCGAAATAACCCTTGAAATAGTAGACGACCTGCGCCGCCACGCGCGCCCAGTTGATCGAGTTGACAGTGCCGATCTTCCAGCGGGCCTTGAACGCGGCGTCGGCGCTGACCGCCTTGACGATGTCCTGGCAATCGTCGAACACGCCGTCGATCGCGAGGTTGTGGATGTTGGGGTCGGGCAGCGAGAACATCTGCGCCTGCTGGAACGGGCTCATGCGGCCCTGCGGCGAGAGCATGAACACCTTGACGCCGCGCTTGCCGCGCAGCGCGTACTCGGCCGAGCTGCCGGTGTCGCCCGAGGTCGCGCCGAGGATGTTCAGCTCGCGTCCGTCCTTCGCCAGCACGTACTCGAAGAGATTGCCCAGGAGCTGCAGCGCGATGTCCTTGAACGCGAGCGTCGGCCCGTTCGACACGTGCAGCAGGAAGAGCCCGGGCTCGAGCCGCGACACCGGCGCGATGTCGTCGCTGCCGAAGGTGGCCGCCGTGTACGTGCGCTCGATCAGCGCCCGGAGATCGGCGGCCGGGATGTCGGTGATGAACCGCGACAGCACGGCGCACGCGAGGTCGCGGTAGCCGAGCGGCCGCAGCGAGGCGAGCTCGGACGCGGAAAGGACCGGGTACGCCTGTGGCACCGCGAGCCCGCCGTCGGGGGCGAGCCCTTCGAGCAGAATCGCCGAAAACGGCTGCGGCGCGTCCGCCCAGGCCCCGCGGGTCGAGATGTAGCGCATCAGTTCAGTTCTTCGAGACGGATGCGCACCACCTGCCCGTTCACCGTCGACAGCGCCTCGATCGCGGCGATCGCGGCGACCACGTTCTTCTCCACCGTCAGGTGCGTGAGCAGGATGATGTCGGTCTGGTCCTCGCCCTCCGAGGGCTCCTTCTGGATCATCGCGTCGATCGAGATGTCGCGGTCGGCGAGGATGCGAGTGATGTCGGCCAGCACGCCCGGCTTGTCCTGCACGCGCATGCGCAGGTAGTAACTGGTCGCCACCTCGCCCATCGGCAGGATGGGCACATCCGACAGCTGGTCGGGCTGGAAGGCAAGATGGGGAACGCGATGCTCGGGGTCCGCGGTGTGCATCCGCGTCACGTCGACGAGATCGGCGATCACGGAGCTCGCGGTCGGCTCGGCGCCGGCGCCCGCGCCGTAGTACAGCGTGGCGCCGACGGCGTCGCCCTTCACCAGCACGGCGTTCATCACGCCCTCGACGTTGGCGATCAGCCGCCGCGTCGGGATCAGCGTCGGATGCACGCGCAGCTCGATGCCGGCGGGCGTGCGCCGGGTGATGCCGAGCAGCTTGATCCGGTAGCCCAGTTCCTCGGCGTAGCGGATGTCCTCGCGCGTGAGCTTCGAGATGCCTTCCGTGTAAGCCTTGGCAAACTGCATCGGCACGCCGAACGCGATCGCCGACATGATCGTGAGCTTGTGCGCGGCGTCGATGCCCTCGATGTCGAACGTCGGGTCGGCCTCGGCGTAGCCGCGCGCCTGTGCTTCGGCCAGCACGTCGGCGAACGACGCCCCTTTCGAGCGCATCTCCGACAGGATGAAGTTGCTGGTGCCGTTGATGATGCCGGCGATCCATTCGATCCGGTTGGCGGTCAGCCCTTCGCGCAAGGCCTTGATGATCGGAATGCCGCCGGCGACCGCCGCCTCGAACGCGACCATCACGCCCTGCGCATGCGCGGCCGCGAAGATCTCGTTGCCGTGCCGGGCGAGCAGCGCCTTGTTGGCGGTGACGACGTGCTTGCCGTTGGCGATCGCCTGCAGGATGAACGTCCGCGCCGGCTCGATACCGCCGATCAGCTCGATGACGATGTCGATGTCCGGATGCGCAAGGACGAGCGCCGCGTCATCGGTCAGGTTGACGCCGGCGACGCCGCGCGTCAGCTCGCGGGCGCGGGCCAGCGCCTTTTCCGCGATCCACGTGATGCGGATCGGCCGACCCGCGCGGCGCGTGATTTCCTCTTCGTTGCGGCGGAGCACGGTCCAGGTGCCGAGCCCGACCGTGCCGAGCCCGAGGAGGCCGACCTGCAACGGTTTCATCTGCGCGTTCGCCATCGTCGCCTCTACCCCATTCCGTCTTCGCGGAACATCTGCTTGATGCCCCGCACCGCCTGCCGCGTGCGCTCGCTGTTCTCGATCAGCGCGAAGCGGACATGGCCGTCGCCGTACTCGCCGAAGCCGATGCCGGGCGATACGGAGACCTTGGCGCGATCGATCAGGCGCTTCGCGAACTCGAGCGAGCCCGCGGCGCGATAGCGCTCGGGAATCTGCGCCCACACGTACATCGACGCCTTCGGGTTGTCGACCATCCAGCCGGCCTCGTGCAGGCCCTTGACCAGCACGTCGCGGCGCTTCTGGTACTTCATCGCGATCTCGGCGACGCATTCCTGCGGGCCGTCGAGCGCGGCGATCGCGGCCACCTGGATCGGCGTGAAGGTGCCGTAATCGTGGTAACCCTTGATGCGCCCGAGCGCGTTGACGAGGTCCTTGTTGCCGACCATGAACCCGACGCGCCAGCCCGCCATGTTGTAGCTCTTCGACATCGTGAAGAACTCGACCGCGACGTCGCGCGCGCCCTCGACCTGCATGATCGACGGCGCCTTCCAGCCATCGAACACGATGTCGGCATAGGCGAGGTCGTGGACGACGTAGATTCCGTATTCCCGCGCCAGCGCAACGATCTTCTCGAAGAACGGCAGCTCGACGCATTGCGCCGTCGGGTTCGACGGAAAGTTGATGATCAGCATCTTCGGCTTGGGGAAGCTCGTGTGGATCGCCTGCTCGAGTTCCGTGAAGAAGTCCAGGTCGGGAGTGATCGGCACGTGCCGGATGTCGGCGCCGGCTATCACCGGCCCGTAGATGTGGATCGGGTAGCTGGGATTGGGCACCAGCACGGTGTCGCCGCGGCCGAGTGTGGCCAGCGCGAGGTGCGCGATGCCTTCCTTGGAACCGATGGTGGCGATCGCCTCGGTCTCGGGATCGAAGTCGACGCCGTAGCGCCGGCGGTACCAGTCGCAGATCGCCTTGCGCAGCCGCGGGATCCCTTTCGACACCGAGTACCGGTGGGTGTCGGGCCGGCGGATGGTCTCGATCAGCTTGTCGACGATGTGCTGCGGCGTCGGGCCGTCGGGATTGCCCATGCCGAAGTCGATGATGTCCTCGCCGCGCCGGCGCGCGGCCATCTTGAGCTCGCTGGTGATGTTGAAGACGTACGGCGGCAGGCGGGTGATACGCGGAAAATCAGGCATGGCGGACCGGTCGTTGAAGGGCGCGCGCCGCCCGGCGGTGCGGCGGCGGGGCATGGACGGACGAAAAGCTTATAATCGTAGCCGAAGCAACGGGTTGCCGCAATGCACAATGAATGGGCGGCGCGGCACGGGCGCGGCGAGGCACCGCGGCGTTCCCTTGGGTGTCTTCTTCTTCCGCCGAACGTGAAATTCCATCTTTCCACGACTGCCGGCAACGTCGTCACGGCTTTCGGCCGCGGCTGGATACGCATCGGCACGACCGACTACCGGGAGAATCTGGTCCTGACCCCGGAAACGGTGGCCAGCGGTTTTGCGCCCGCCGGCTTCGAGGGGCTCGTCGAAGCGGACTTCACGCCACTGCTCGACGCCAGACCCGACGTCGTGCTGCTCGGCACCGGCGGTGCGATACGCTTCCCGCACCCGCGGCTCACGCGCGCGCTCGCCGCCGCGCAGGTCGGGCTCGAAGTGATGGATACCGCGGCGGCGTGCCGCACCTACAATATCCTGGCCGCCGAAGGCCGGCGGGTCACCGCGGCGCTGATCCTGTAGCCCGGGTCGAGCGAATGCGAAACCCGGGGCAATCCTCGGACCATGCTCCGGCGCCGGGGTTTCGCTGGCGCTCAACCCGGCTGCGAACCCGGACTACTCACCCATCTGCAGCAATGCGCCGTGCTCGCGTGCATGCCGCACCGCCAGCGCGAACAACGCCGCGCCGAGCGCGAGATAGCCGACGTTGAGCGCCGCGGCGCTCCAGAAGTGGTGCCACGGAAAGGTGCCGGCGAGGAGCACCGCCCGCATGCCCTCGAACACGTGCGCCGAAGGCAGCAGATACGCGATCGCCTGCAGCCAGCCCGGCAGCACGCCGATCGGGTAGTACACCCCGGACACCGGCGCGACCAGGAAGATCGCGGCCCAGGCCAGCTCCTCGGCGCCGAGGCCCACGCGCAGGAGCATGCCCGAGACGGCGAGACCGATCGCCCACCCGAAGACGAGCAGGTTGGCGAAAAAGGCGATGAGCGGAAAGCCCAGCGTGAAGATCGAATAGCGGAACAGCAGCCACGCGCAAAGGCACGCGCCGCCGACGCCGATCAGCGTCCGCAGCAGGCTCATGACGAGCTGCCCCGCGATGTACTCCGGGAGCGTGAGCGGGCTCACGAACAGGTTGCCGAGATTGCGCGAATACAGCTCTTCGACCAGCGTCAGCGACACCCCGAGCTGGCCGCGGAACAGCACGTCCCACAGCAGCACGGCGCCGATGAACAGCCCCGGCGCATCCTTCAGCACGTTGCTGCTCGGGGCGAGGTAGATCGTGACGAACGCCCACAGCACCATCGTCACCGTCGGGTAGTACGCCATCCCCAGCAGGCGCGGCCACGACTTCAGCAGCAGGTAGGCATGCCTGCGCACCAGCGCGACAACGCGCAGCGCCGCGGCGGCGCTCCCGCCGTACTGCTCGATGTGCCGCCGCGCCGCGCTCACAGCGCGACGCCGTCGGCGCCCGCGCCGGCCGCGGGTTCGTCGCGCAGGGCGGCGTCGCGCCCGCGCGCCACGTCGAGAAAGACCTGCTCCATGTCCTCGCGGCCGTAGCGCGCGAGCAGTTCCTGCGGCGACCCCTGGTCGACCACCCGTCCGGCGCGCAGCATGATCACGTCGTCGCACATGCGCTCGACTTCGCCCATGTTGTGCGATGCCAGCAGCATCGTGCAGCCGGTGCGGCGCTGGTACTGTTCGAGGTAGGTCCGCATCCGGTCGCCGATGTCGGGGTCGAGCGAAGCGGTCGGCTCGTCCAGCAGCAGCACGTCCGGCTCGTTCAGCAGCGCCTTTGCCAGCGACACGCGGGTGCGCTGTCCCGCCGACAGCCCGCCGTACGCCCGCGCGAGCAGCGCGGTCAGGTCGCATTCCGCGGCGACCGCCGCGATCCTCGCCGGCGCGCGGCGCACGCCGTAGAGGTCGGCGAACACCCGCAGGTTCTCGCCGACCGTCAGCCGTTTGGGCAGATCGACGTAGGGCGACGTGAAATTGATCCGCGGGAGCACGCGATGGCGATGCCGCAGCATGTCTTCGCCGAGCACGGTGATCTGCCCGGCCGTCGGCGTGAGTACACCGAGCAGCATCGACAGCGTCGTGGTCTTGCCGGCGCCGTTGCCGCCGAGCAGCGCCGTGGTGGTCCCCGCGCGCACCGCGAACGAAATGCCCCTTACCGCCTCGACTGCGTCATACGTCTTGCGCAGGTCGCTGACGACGATCGCCGTCAGCACTGGATCGTCTGCCGGCAATAGCGGTCGAGCTCGCGCACGACGGCGCGATCGCCCACCGGTCGCTGCGCCTTGCCTTGTCCGTACTCCATCGCCAGCTTGAAGTCGTACTTGCCGAAGAACGCGTCGAACTGCTCGGCGCCGACGGTGCCGAGCGCGTGGAGCGCGTCGGCGCGGCCGTCGTACTCGAGCAGGATCGCCGCCAGCGGCTGCGGCGCCGGCCCCGACACCACGCGCGCGCCACGCGCAGGATCGTAGACGCTGTGCTCGGCGCAGCAGTGGATCACGTCCGCGTCGGACGTCGGCGATTTCTGCGCCTGGTAGCGAATGAAACTGACGTCGCGCGTGGGGTAGGCGAGCTTGTGCGCGCAGATCGCCGAGAAGGCGACGATCGCCCCCCCGGGGCCGACGCCGCCGTTCCACGCGTACGACTCGCCGTCCTCGCGCTGCAGCGTGACGGGCGCGGTGACGGCTTGCCCGAGCCGCAGCAGGAAGCACGGCGTGCCGGCGAACGGATAGTGGAACACGTAGTTGGTCCGGGTCGCGAGCGTCGAGGCACGCAGCGGCTCGCCGTTGGCATCGACGAGCCGCGCGCGGGTGTGGAGCCGCGGCGGGACGGCGGCCCAGGCCGCCGGAAAGGTCGTGAGCGCGGCGGCCCCCGAGACCGCCGCGCAGGATTCAAGGAACTTCCGCCGCTCCATCGATCCTCGTCCTCGCCGTCTCAAGCGGCCAATAGCTCGCGAATATGCTCGGTGACGCTGCGGCCGAGCGCCGACAGCGAATACCCGCCTTCGAGCGTGGACACGATCCGGCCGCGGGCGTGCCGGTTGGCGACGCCGACGAGCTCGCGGGTCACCCACGCGTAATCCGCTTCGGTGAGCTTCAGCCCGGCCAGCGGATCTTCGCGGTGGGCGTCGAAGCCGGCCGAAATGTAAATGATCTCCGGCTGCTGGGCCTCGAGCGCGGGCAGCCAGTGGTCCCGCACCGCGGTGCGGAAAGCGTCGCTGCCGCTGCCCGCGGTGAGGGGAATGTTGACCATGTTCGGGGCGACGTTTTCGGTTCCCGAATACGGGTACAACGGATGCTGGAAGGTCGACACCATCAGCACCCGCGAATCGCCGGCAAAGACGTCCTCGGTGCCGTTGCCGTGATGGACGTCGAAATCGATGATCGCGACCCGCTTGATGCCGTGGGCGGACAGCGCGTGCATCGCGCCGACCGCGACGTTGTTGAACAGGCAGAAACCCATCGCGCGGTTGCGCTCGGCATGGTGGCCCGGCGGGCGGACCGCGCAGAACGCGCTGACGCACTCGGCCCGCGCGACGAGGTCGGTCGCCAGCACCAGCGCGCCGGCGGCATGCCGCGCGGCGTCCAGCGAATGCGGGCACAATGCCGTATCGGGATCGACGTAGTGCAGGCCCGAGGCCGGGCTCGCCGCCTCGATCTCCGCCAGGTACTCGCGGCCATGCACCCGGGCCAGCTGGGCTGGCGTGGCCATGGGCGCCGTGTAGTGCCGCAGGTAGCCGTCCAGCCCGGCGCTGATCAGCCGGTCGCCGATCGCCGTCAGCCGATCGGGGCATTCCGGGTGATACGGGCCCATATCGTGCAATAGGGATGAGGGATGGGTGATGTAGGCGGTCGACACGGCGGATGAGGGTTGGCTGAACTTTGGGCAGATGTAGCAGACAAAACGGGGCAGGAAGTTCCCTTTGGCTACAATTTTCGGCGCCGTCACGCGGTTCGCGCCGACGACGCTGAACCGCCGGATGACCGCCGAAAAACGGCCCATTGCGCCAAAATGCGGCAGTGGACCACCTGGCCGAGTGTAGCCCGGGATGAGCGAACGCGAAACCCGGGGTGGCAATGACCCGTATCGACGGCCGGGCCGGCGTCGCCGCCCGACTTGGCGGAGGCGCCTTGGACCGACCGGCACCAGGTGCCAGACAGGAGGCAAGAGATGACCGTGCGCCCGCTGAGCCTTGATACAGCCCCCCTCGGGGACCAGCTGGCGGCCGTGCTCGCCCAGCTCCAGCGCATCATCGTCGGCAAGGAGCTGCCGCTCAAGCTGGCCATCGCCTGCCTCCTCGCCCGCGGCCACCTGCTGATCGAGGACATCCCCGGCGTCGGGAAATCGACGCTGGCGCAGGCGCTGGCGGTCACGCTGGGGCTGAAGTACGCCCGGGTGCAGTTCACGAGCGACCTGCTCCCGGCCGACGTGCTGGGCGTGTCGATTTTCGATACGCACGCGCAGGCGTTCCGCTTCCATTCGGGCCCGATCTTCAATTCGATCGTGCTCGCCGACGAAATCAACCGCGCGCCGCCGAAAACGCAGAGCGCGCTGCTCGAGGCGATGGAGGAGCGGCAGGTGTCGCAGGACGGCCAGACGCGGATGCTGCCCGACCCCTTCTTCATCATCGCCACCCAGAACCCGGTCGAACAGGTCGGCGCCTACCCGCTGCCGGAATCGCAGCTCGACCGCTTCTTGATGTCGATCGAGCTCGGCTATCCGGATGCCGCCGCCGAGCGCGAGCTCCTGATGGGCGGCGACCGCCGGGCGCAGATCCCCCGCATTGCGGCGCTTGCCGATCCGCCGCTGCTGCTCGGATGGCAACGCGAAGCCGCGGCCGTGCACGTCTCGCCGGCGCTCCTCGATTATGTGCAGGCGCTCCTCGCCGCCACGCGCGGCAACACCGGCGGCGGGGCCGACGCCGGTGCAAGGCGGGGCCTGTCGCCCCGCGCCGGGCTGCTGCTGCTCTCCGCGGCCCGCGCCTGGGCGCTGCTTTGCGGGCGGCCGATGGTGCTGCCGGAGGACGTCCAGGTGGTCTTCCCCGCGGTGGCCGGCCATCGCCTGGCGGGAGGCGCGCGCGCCGGCGCGCTCCAGGCGCAGGCGTTGCTGCGCGCCGTCGCGCTGCCGTAATCCGCCGGCTCGTGCCGGGCGCACGCAGCCACCTCGCTGCCACCCCTCCGATGTCCGTGCTGGCCACTACTCCCGGGAGCGCACCGGCCGCGCCGCCGCAGACGCCCGGCAGCTGGCGCGCCCGTTTCCGCCAGCGCCTGCTGCGGACCGCCCCGACCGACCTTGAACCGGTCGTGCTCCACCACAGCCGGATCTACATTCTGCCGACGCGGCGCGGCGCCGCCTTCATCGCGACCATCATGACGATGCTGGTGCTCTCGCTCAATTACGCGCTGTCGCTCGGCTTCGCCATCACCTTTCTCCTGTCCGGGCTGGCCGCGGCGGCGCTGCTCCACACGTGGCGCAATCTGGCCGGCCTCGAGTTGCGGCCCCTCGCCGCGGGCGATACGTTCGCCGGCAACGCGCTGCCGTTCACGGTCGCGCTGGGCGGTGGCGGTTCGCCGCGGACGGCGATTGCCCTCGCCGCGGGCGACGGTGCCACGATGATGGCCGACGTCGCCGCCGACGCCACCGTGCCGGTGACCGTCGAACTGCCGACCGCGCGTCGAGGCCGGTTCCCGCTGGGGCGCGTGACGCTGTCGACCGTCTATCCGCTGGGCCTGTGGCGCGGGTGGGCTTACATCCACTTCCCGCTGGCGGGGATCGTTTACCCCGCGCCGGAAGCCGACGCGCCGGCACTCCCGCCCGGGTCGGTCGGCCACGACGCCAACGCCGCCGCCCGCGGCGACGACGCCGATCTGGCCGGGCTGCGGACCTACCAGACCGGCGATCCGGTACAGCGCATCGCGTGGAAGGCCGTGGCCCGCGGCGGCGGGTGGTACACCAAGCAGTTCGAAGGTGCGGGCGGCGGCGGCCCGGTGGACCTTGCCTGGCACGCCTTGCCGCGGGGTGTCGAGGTCGAAACCAGGCTCGCCCGGCTCGCGGCGTGGGTGCTCGCGGCCGAACGCGCGGCGCGCCCGTTCGCGCTCTCGGTGCCGGGATTCGCGCTTCCCGCGGGGCAAGGCCGCGACCATCGCCGCGCGGCGCTGACCGCGCTCGCACTTTGTCCGGACGACGTCCAATGAGCGCCGCCGCCGGCGCGGCACGGTTCCTCCCGCGCCCGGACCCGCGCACGCGGGCCACGCCGCTTTCGCCCGCCCAGATGCGCTGGCTCGGCGCACTCATCGTCGCCGCCCAACTGCCGCATCTGCCCGCGCTGCCCGTGTGGGTCTCGCTGGCGGGCGGCCTGCTGGTCGCACTGCGCCTGTTGCTGCTTCGGCGCGACCAGATGCGGCACGGCAACATGCCGACACGCATCCCGGCGTGGGCGCTCGGCCTGTGCGCGCTGGCGGCTGCCGCCGGCATCCACTCGTCGTTCGGCTACCTGCTGGGCCGCGAGCCGTGCGTCGCGTTCCTGTTCGTGCTGGCCGGCATCAAGCTCCTGGAGTTGCGCACCGCCCGCGACGGCATGCTGCTCGTCTGCCTCGCCAGCTTTCTCGTGATCACGCCGTTCTTCTACAGCCAGTCGCCGCTGGCCGCGCTCGCGACGGTGCCCGCCTTGCTGCTGATCGGCGCCACGCTGGAGATCCTGGGGCGGCCGGCGAGTGCGTCGGCGCCGCTGATGTCGGTCAACGGGCCCGTCGGTCGCTCGGCGAAAATGCTGCTGCAAGGCATCCCCCTGGCGGCGGTGCTGTTCCTGCTCTTCCCTCGCCTCGCCGTGCCGCTGTGGGGATTGCCGACCGATCCGAGAGCCCAGTCGGGTTTGTCCGACTCGATGGTGCCCGGCATGATCAGCGAGCTCTCGCTGTCGGACGCCGTGGCATTCCGCGTCGACTTCGACGGGACGGTGCCGCCGCCGCACCAGCGGTACTGGCGCGGCCCGGTGCTGTCGCGCTTCGATGGCCGGCAGTGGAACCTCGCATCGCAGCGCCTGGACGGGACCTACCTGTGGGGAGACGGGCAGCTGGTTACGTACACGGTGACGCTGGAGCCGCATTTCAAGCCCTGGCTCTTCGCCCTCGACCTGCCCACGCGCGCGCCCCGGGCCGAGGCCGCGCCGGATGCGGGCGGCGACCCGCGCACCGCCGAGATCGCGGGCCTGACCCGCAAACAGCAGCTCATCGCCCACGAACTGGTGATCCAGCCGTTGCGCTACCAGCAGGCGTCGATCCTGCGCGACCACTACCCCGCCGACCTCGCGCTGGATCGCGCGGAGAACCTGGGGCTGCCGCAAGGCGGGAGGTTCGGCAACCCGAAGACGCTCGCATTCGCGCGCGAGCTCCGCGCACAGCATCCGGACGACGCCGGCTACATCCGCGCCGTGCTCGCCTGGTTCACGTCCGAGCCGTTCGTCTACACGCTGTCGCCGCCCCTGCAAGACGAGGATCCGGTCGACGGTTTCCTGTTCGACGCGCGCCGCGGGTTCTGCGAGCATTATTCGGGCGCGTTCGTGCTCCTCCTGCGCGCGGCGGGGATTCCCGCGCGCGTCGTCACGGGCTACCAGGGCGGCGAAATCAATCCCCGCGGCAGCTACATGATCGTCCGCCAGTCCGATGCCCACGCCTGGGCCGAGGCGGTCGTCGACGGCGAATGGCGCCGCTTCGACCCGACCGGCGCGGTCGCGCCTTCACGCGTCGAACACGGTCTGGGCGCCGCGCTGCCGACCAGCGAGCAGGTGCCGCTGCTCGCGCGGCTCGACGTCAGCTGGCTCAAGGCCGTGCGGCTCACCTGGGATGCCGTGAATCACGACTGGCGGCGCCACGTGATCGGCTTCAACCACGATCGGCAGCGTTCGTTCTGGCGCGACTGGAAATTCGACCGCCTGTCGCCGTGGCAATTCGGCGCCGTCACCAGCGCGCTCGCGCTGGCCTGGGTCGGGTCCCTGCTGGGGTGGCTGGCGTGGCGGCGGCGGCGGCACGACCGTGCCTGGTCGCGCTGGCATGCGTTGGGCGTGCGGCTCGCGCGGGCCGGCTTGCCGCGCCTTCCGCACGAGGGGCCGCTCGCCTACGCCGAGCGCGCCGCCACCCGCTGGCCCCGATTTGGCGCCGCGTTCCGCGTGATCGGCGCATCGTATGCGCAGTTGCGTTACGGGCCGGTGTCGACGCGCGCCGACGCCGACCGCGAGCGCGCGGCGGCATTGGCCCGGTTCGAGCGGGCGATCGCTGCATTGCCGGGGTCCGCCACGCTGCGGCGCACCGCGGTGTAGCACGGATTGAGCGAAAGCGACAGCCGGGGTCGTCGTTGACCTCTGCTCTGCGCCGCGTTACAGCAGCGCCTCGCGGTCGAGGCCGCGCCGTTTGAGACGGGCGCGCAGTTTCTCGAGCGCCTCGGCCTGGATCTGCCGGACCCGTTCCCGGGTGACGCCGAGTTCTCCGGCAATGTCCTCCAGCGTCGCCGCGTCGAGGCCGGAGAGCCCGTACCGGCGCTCGATCACGGTGCGCTGGCGTTGCGACAGCTCGGAGAGCCATTGCCGCACCCAGGCCTCGATCTCCGTGTTGTGCAGCAGGAGTTCCGGCGTCAGCGCGGCATCGTCGGCGATGCCGTCGCCGATCGACAGCCCCGTTTCGCGATCGACGAGCGCATCGAGCGAGGCGATGTGCTCGTTGTATCCCATGACCCGGCGCACCTGTTCGACAGGTTTGCCGAGCAGGTGGGCGACGTCGTCGAGCGAGGCTTCGCGTCCGTCGGGCAAGCCGTGGGTCTCGAGGTAGCGCAGCGCGCGCAGCACGACGTTCAGTTCCTTCACCACGTGCGCGGGCAGGCGGATCGTCCGCGACTGGTTCATGATCGCGCGCTCGACGGACTGCCGGATCCACCACGTCGCGTAGGTCGTGAAGCGAAAGCCGCGCTCCGGATCGTATTTTTCCAGCGCGTGGATGAGCCCCAGGTTGCCTTCCTCGATCAGGTCGGGCAGCGCCAGCCCGCGGTTGGTGTAGTGCTTGGCGATGCTGACGACCAGCCGCAGGTTGTGCTCGATCAGCTTCTGCCGCGCCGCGAACTCGCCGGTCTTCATCGCCCGGGCGAGGGCGAGCTCCTCGTCCGCCTTGAGCAGCGTGTGGCTGCCGATTTCGTTCAGGTAGATCTGCGTGATGTCGTTGACGAAGTCGGCCGAAATGCCCGGCGGCGGCTCGGGCAGCGGCAGTTCCTGCGTCCAGCGGTCGCGCTCCGGCACGAAGTCGCCGGCGGGTGGGTCGCCGCCCATGTCCGCGGAGGACACGTCCGCCGCGGGTTCGACGCCAGGCAGCGTCGGCTCGCTCTCGCATCTCCCGCGCGGCGGGTGGCTCATCCCGGCGGAAGGTATTTGGTCGGATCGACGGGCTTGCCCAGCTTCCGGATCTCGAAGTGCAGCTTGACCTCGTCACTGTCGGTGTTGCCCATTTCCGCGATCTTCTGGCCGCGGGTGACCTGCTGGCCTTCCTTCACCAGCAGATCCTTGTTATGCGCGTACGCGGACAGGAAGGTGTTGCTGTGCTTGACGATGACGAGCTTCCCGTAGCCGCGCAAGCCGGTACCCGCATAGACCACCTTGCCGGCGGCGCTCGCGATCACGGGTTGGCCCGCCTTGCCGGCGATGTCGATGCCCTTAAGGTTCGCGGTGTCCGAAAAACCGGTGACGATCTTGCCGGTCGCGGGCCACAGCCATTCGATCTTGTCGTCGTCTTCGTCCGCAGCGGGTGCGGGCTTCGGTTCGGATCGCACCTCCGGCTTGGGGTCGGTGCGCGCAACGACGGTCGGCTCCGACGCCGGCACCGGCACCGGCACCGCGCCAGGTGCCGGCCCCGGCATCGCGACCGGCGGCTGCGGCACGGCGGCCGGCGGCAGGGCGGCGGCGATGGTGCGCTGAACGTCCCGCAGCGCCTGTTCGGAGTACGGTTCCTTCACCGCCTTGGGCTGCGACTTGTAGGTCTCGGCGTTGCGCTGCCCGGGAACAATGAGCGGTGTCGCGGAGGGCGATGCCGGGGGTCGCGCGTCGCCGGCGACGACCGGCGGCCCGGTGCGCAGTGGTGCGGTGGTCACGCCCGGGCCCGCGGGCGCCCCGGCGTCCGCGGTGCCGGTGTCCCCCGGCGCGCGCAGGCGCAGCACCTGGCCGACACGAATCAGGTTGACGTTCTCGATGTTGTTCCACGAGGCGAGGTCGCGGTAATCGAGCCCGTAATCGAGCGCGATCGCATGCAGCGTGTCGCCGCGCTTCACTGTATGGGTCTGCGGGCGCCAGTCGCGCTCCGGAGCAGGCGCAGTGGCGGGTGCCGGTGCCGCGGCCGGCGGCGCGGGTGGCGGGGCCGAACGATCAACCACAGGTGCCGGCATCCGCGTCGCGCAGGCCGCGAGCAGCATCACCAGCGCGCCGGCCGCGAGGCGGCGCGCACGCTCACGGCAGTTGGTGTTGGCGGGTGGGGCCTTTGGTGGCGTCATTACGGAAAGACCGTGAAGCGCCGAGGCGCCTCACGCAAGACCGGAAAGCAGGGGAACGAATCTTACCGCATCGAGCGATTGTTCCCGGTAGCCGCCCGGCGTCGCGTCGATCACGGTCAGCCGCTGCACACCCTCACCCTGCGGTTCGCGTTGCGCGAGAGGGAGCACCATCCGGCCACCGGGCCTCAGGTATTTGAGCAGCGCAGCCGGCACATGCGTCGCGGCGGCGGTGACGATGATCGCGTCGACGCTCAAGTCCTCGCCGATGTCGGCCGAACCGTCGCCGTGCTTCAGCCGGACGTTCTTCACCGCCAGCGACTGCAGCGTGCGCCGTGCCTTCGCCAGCAGCGCGCCGATGCGCTCGACCGAATACACCTCGCCGGCGATCCGGGCGAGCACCGCCGTCTGATAGCCGCAGCCCGTGCCGATTTCGAGCACGCGATCAAGCGTGCCGCCATTGCGTGCCAGTTCGGTCATCCGGGCGACCACCCAGGGCTGCGAAATCGTCTGCCCGTGCCCGATCGGCAGCGGGCTGTCATCGTAGGCGCGCATCGCCAGCGCCTCGTCGACGAAGATGTGCCGCGGCACCGCGTTCATCGCGGCCAGCACGACCTCGTCGCGGATCCCCTGCTCGCGCAGGCGCTCGATCATCCGCGTCCGCGTTCGCGCAGAAGTCATCCCGATGCCGGACATCTTCTCGCTGATCGTTGCCATCGCATCGGTTCCCGTTTCGCCTGAGTCCGGTTTCACCGCGGCGCCGGCCAGGCCCGGAGCCACGACCCGACCGCGGCCATCTGGTCGTGATTGGTGAGGTCGATCTGCAACGGCGTCACGGACACGTGCCCGCGTTCCACCGCGTCGAAGTCGGTGCCTTCGCCGGCGTCGGCCGCGGGGCCTGCCGCGCCGACCCAGTAGACGGTTTCGCCGCGCGGACTCTTCGCCTTGATCACGTCTTCCGCCTTGTGCCGGCGTCCGAGGCGCGTGATCCGGTAACCCTTCAGCTCGGAACGCGCGATGTCGGGGACGTTGACGTTGAGGAGCCACGCGCCGGCGACGCTGGCGCGGTGCCGCTGCAGCAGTTCGACCGCCACCTGCGCGGCGGTCTCGAAATGCGCGCCCGCCTTTGATGCGAGCGAGATCGCAATCGACGGAATCCCGAGCAGGTAGCCTTCGGTCGCCGCGGCAACGGTGCCTGAATAGATGGTGTCGTCGCCCATATTGGCACCGAGGTTGATGCCGGAGATGACCATGTCGGGCAACTCGTCGAGGAGGCCGGTGACCGCCAGGTGCACGCAGTCGGTCGGCGTGCCGTTGACGAACCGGAAGCCGTTAGGCGCGCGGCGAACGGTCAACGGACGATCGAGGGTCAGCGAGTTCGAGGCACCGCTGCGGTCCCGCTCCGGCGCGACGACGATGATCTCGGCATGCGGAGCGAGCGCCGCGGCGAGGCGTTCGAGGCCTGGCGCGAAGTAGCCGTCGTCGTTGGAAAGGAGGATGCGCATGAAAGAAACCGGCATGACACGCTGTGGCGGCTGCGACAGCGCCTGCTGCCGATTATAAGCTGCGGCGGGCGCCTCTCCGCGCGCAATCGCATCCGCACTCCGCGGTCGCGGCACGGAGCGCGCAAGGATGATCGGCGGTCGCTGCGGTGCGGCCGACTATAATCCGGCGCATGCGACTCCCTTCGCAATACCGTCGGCCGGCCGCGATGCCGCGCGCGCAGCGCCAGCGGCGGCGGCGAGCCCGTGCGTAGCCCCTCGGCACTGGTCGCGCTCGCCGTCATCCTCGCCGCGCTCGCGGCGCTGCCCGTGGTCGCGGTCATCGCCCACGGTCTGGCGCCGGGTCAGGCCGGGGTCTGGACGCACCTCGCGGCAACGGTGCTGCCCGGCTTCGTCGCCAACACGCTGCTGCTGGTCGCGCTGGTCGGTTCCGGCGTCGCGTTCGGCGGCACGGTCACCGCATGGGTTATCACGCATCGACGGTTCCCGGGCGATCGCTACTTCGAGTGGGCGCTCCTGCTCCCGCTGGCGATGCCCGCCTACGTGATGGCCTATGCCTACACCGACTGGCTGCAGTACGCCGGACCGGTGCAGACCGCGCTGCGCGAAACGTTCGGCTGGTCGCACGGCGACTACTGGTTTCCCGACATCCGTTCGCTGCCGGGCGCGGCGGCGATGTTCATCGCGGTGCTCTACCCCTACGTCTACCTGCTGGCGCGCACGGCGTTCATCGAGCGGCCGCACTCGCTGACGGAGGCCGCGCGCACGCTGGGCCTCGACGCGCGCCGCACGTTCTGGCGCGTCGACCTGCCGCTGGCGCGACCGGCGATCGCCGGCGGCATCGCGCTGGCGCTGATGGAAACCCTCGCCGACTACGGGACCGTCGCCTACTTCGCCGTGGACACGTTCACCACCGGCATCTACCGCGCGTGGTTCTCGCTCGGCGACCGCGTTGCCGCCGCGCAGCTGTCGGCTGCGCTGCTCGCGTTCGTGATCGGCGCGATCCTGCTCGAGCGCTGGTCGCGCGGCGCCGCGCGCGTCGCCGCCAGTGCCCGCAGCCGCTCGCCCGCCCCGTCCGCGCGGCAGCGTCTCACGGGCGTGCGGGCCTGGACCGCGACCGTCATCTGCGTGCTGCCGATCGTGTTCGGGTTCGTGCTCCCGCTCGTGCTGCTGGCGCGACAGGCGCTGTCGGAACCCGAGTTGCCGGCGGCGGCGCGCTTCGCCGATCTGGCGTGGAACAGCCTTCGGGTGTCCGGGCTGGCCGCCGTGCTGGCGGTGGTCTTCGCGGCGCTGGTCGCCTACGCGGTCCGCCTCTCGCCCGGAGCGCTCACCCGCGGCACCAGCCGCGTGCTGGCGCTGGGCTATGCGGTTCCGGGCTCGGTGCTCGCGGTCGGCGTGCTGCTGCCGGTGGGCGCGGTCGATCGCTGGCTCGCGGCGACGCTGCAGAACACGCTGGGCGTGCATACCGGGCTGCTGCTCACCGGGACCGTCGCCGCGCTGATCTATGCCTATCTGGTGCGCTATTTCGCCGTGGCCTGGAACGGCATCGAGCCGGGATTCGCCCGCATCACCCCGAGCATGGACTCCGCCGCGCGCGGTCTCGGCGCCAGCCCCGTCGGCACGCTCGCGCGCGTCCATGTGCCGCTGCTCGGGCGGAGCGCGGCGGCGGCGACGCTGCTCGTATTTGTCGACGTGATGAAGGAACTGCCCGCCACGCTGGTGATGCGGCCGTTCAACTTCGACACGCTCGCCACGCAGGCCTACACGCTGGCGAAGGACGAACGGCTGGCGGAAGCCGCGCTGCCTTCGCTGGCGATCGTTGCGGTGGGCGTGTTGCCGCTGCTCCTGCTCGCGCGAACCGTGCGCCGGGGCGCCAGCGCATCGGGAGCACGACCCCGGGGCGAGCGCGTCGCCCGCCCGCGGGAAACAGGGTCGGACCCGAATGGCGCTTATTCAAGGGAAAACGGGATCGGCAATCGGGTCTGACCCGATTTCCCGGTCACTTCCACCCGGCGCGATCGAGGAGCTTCTGCGCCGCCGGCGTGTTCTTCCCCAGCGTGGCGATGGGCAGGGAATCGGCCTTGAACGTCCCGAGCGATTCGAGTTCGGGATTGATGGCGACCGAGTTCCTTACCGCAGGCCATTCATTGTTGCCGTTGGCGAAGTAACCCTGCGCTTCGGCGCTCGACAGGTATTCGAGGAACCGGATGGCGTTCTCGCGATGCGGCGCATGCTTCAGCACGCCGGCGCCAGAGATGTTGAGATGGGTCCCGTGGCCGTTCTGGTCCGGCCAGACGAGGCCCGCCTTCGCCGCCCACTCGCGCTCTTCAGGCTTGGTCGAGCGCAGGAGGCGCACGTAATAGTACGTGTTCGACAGGGCCACGCCGCACTCGCCCGCCGCGACCGCCTTGATCTGGTCGGTATCCCCGCCGCGCGGCGAGCGCGCCATGTTGGCCACGACCGCCCTCGCCCACTCCTCCGTTTTCGCTTCGCCGTTGTGCGCGATCAGCGCCGCGACCAGCGACAGGTTGTAGGGGTGGCTGCCGGAGCGCGTGCAGACGCGGTTCCGGTTCTTCGGATCGGCGAGCGATTCGTACGTCGAGACGTCGGCGGGATTGACCGTCTGCTTGTTGTAGACGATGACGCGCGCGCGGCTGGAAAAGCCATACCAGTTGCCGTCCGGATCGCGCAGCGACGCCGGGATCCGCTCCTCCAGCACCTTCGAGCGCACCGGCTGGAAGAACCCCAGCGTCTGCGCGGTCCACAACCGCGCCGCATCCACGATCAGCAGCAGGTCGGCGGGGCTCATCGCACCCTCGCTCTTCAACCGCTCGATCAGCTGCTCGTCGCCCGCCTCGATGCGGTTGATCCTGATGCCGGTCGCCTTGGTGAAATTGGCATAGAGCGCTTCGTCGGTCTGGTAATGGCGGGCCGAATAGAGGTTGAGGACGGGCTCCTCGGCGGCGCGGGCCGGGTCGGCGAGCGGCGAGAGACCGAGGGTTGCCAGCGCGGCGAGCGCGAGGCGGACGCAGCGCGGAGTCGGGCGTCGGGACGGGCGTCGGGACGGGCGTGGAGACGGGA
>Ga0315278_10000537_pt1 | contig 33430 bp, 33 predicted proteins | sample YL17G06_0_MG_FD_203880 | JGI IMG/M metagenome (GOLD analysis project Ga0315278, IMG submission 203880) | Sediment microbial communities from Yellowstone Lake, YNP, Wyoming, USA - YL17G06_0 | ecosystem: Environmental > Aquatic > Freshwater > Lake > Sediment | place: USA: Wyoming | collected... | reverse complement strand
AATTATATTTCCAATAAAAGTTTCATTCTGAGCCTGTGTAATCAAAATTCCCCCAATATTATCAGCATTGTATTTAATACTATTAGCAACGCATTTCGTAATATATTCTTTATCGTATTGTGCATGAGCTCCCATTATTAATATAAGATCCCCATGGGATTCCTTAATACCAATATTTACAGCTGCCGGAAAGACCTTTTTCGGATTCTGAAAAATCTTTATTAAAGGAAATTTACTTTGATAGGCTCTCAAAATATCTAAAGTATTGTCAATACTTAATCCATCAATAACAAAAATTTCAGTTTTATCTTTAGGGTAGTCATTCGCAAGGAGCGTATCCAGACATTTTGAAATAAAAACTTCTTCATTTCTGCAGGGAATAATAATAGAAACAAAAGGTTTGGTCATTTTATTGAAAAATAGATGAATAGAGAGTCAATAATTTTTCTTTCTCTGAATTCCAATTGAACTTATCATTGACAGCTTTGACCCCATTCCATCCCATCGTCATCGCGATATCCTGATTCATTAATAAATAATTAATTGCCGTTGAAATATCTTCAGGATTTTTTGGGTTGACACATACGCCACATTTATTACCTTCCACAATTTCTTTCCATAATGGAAAATCTGAAGCAATTAACGGCAAGCCAGCAGCCATATATTCAAACATTTTATTAGGTTGTGATTCAATATGATTCGGCTCAGGTAAAAATGTGACTAATCCAATCTGTGATTTTTTGAGAATTTCAATTACTTCCCCCGGGCTTACAGAACCATGATATTTCACTTTTCCCCAATTTTTATCCAGCATTAATTCTTTTTTAAATTCATCCGATTCAAAATCGCCAGCAAGATTCAATGTGACATCAATATTTTGTAATGAGTTGACGACCTCTTTTATACCCCGGATACGACTAATGCTGCCAATATAACACAGGCCTTCCCTCTCTTCAAATGGGATTGAAGTACTACCTGATATTACTGGATAGTTATTTATATTTATACTCCTTCTATTGATCTTTAGAAATCGTTCATTTATGAAAGGAGTAGCAGTTATTATAGCATACAATCTTGCAGAGATATAATTTTCAGTTATTTTTATGAGGCTGGCAAACAGAGTCCTAAGGAGCGGATTTAAATAATCTTTGCTCAGCGTTTGTTTCGGGACATCTTCATGTACATCGTAGATGACCTTCTTACCTTTTCTGGCAAGCTTCAAACCCCAAAACAGGAACTCCGGATCATGAAAATGATAGATTTCACAATTAAGATTGATGGCTTTTCTATAAACTTTATTCGCTATGCATAATACTCTTTTCAGCCTTGATGCAGGTTTTCCGACATCAAAAATATGAACCGAATTGATTTCTTCATCACCTTTTCCATCGGCTACAATAAGATAAACATCGTAATGGTGTGTTAAATATATACATTCTTTCAAAAAAATCCTGACATCGTAGCGAGGATGAACGGTAGTTAGATGGCAAATTCTTTCTCGCATTTTAATTCGTATTGATCATTTTTCTAAGATAAAGGCCTAATTTAAAAACCCAATCATTTGATGAATAATCCTTATAAGATTTGTTGGGTTGATTAATTATATAGAATAGTTCCTGAGTTGTCATGTCCAATTTTTTTGCAACATATTCGATATCTTCATTTAACTCATTAATTGGATATAATTCTTTTTTCATCATTTCAAAAGCTGTAGTACGATCTATTTGTCCTGAAATAATCAAACTTGATAAGTGAGCTCTTCTTTTATCATACCCAAATTTTTTTGGCAGGTAATAGGCCTGAAAAAATTTAGTAAACCTCGATTCGTGATGTTTGCCACCGTAATAGCGCCAGCTTAACTCTTCTTCCAGAATTTTCATAGCATCATCCTTGTTGTATTTTAAATAGTTCAACGGTTTTATTACTGTCATTTTTTTAAAATACACATAATATATATAGCGATCAAAAAAAGTCACTATTGGAAATGTTTTTAGTTTAATCTTACCATGAACTTTATGGATAGATTTCAAGTTTTTATAATCCAGAGAATTGTAACCCCACGATGTTGGTAAAATTGATTCTGTTGCAAAATTACTCCCATTAAAAACAAATTTTACGTTATTTTTTGCAGCATAATTATATAAGGCAGCAAAAATAGCATGATCTTGTGGTACATCCTGGTTTGCGATATTTGATTTCAGATATGCAATCTGCAAATCTTTCATTTCTTCCCAGTCAACTACGTGAGTGTGAAGTTCTATGTTTAACAGTTTAACAATATTTTCAATGTTTTTTACAGCAAACTCTGAATTCCATCCACAATCAACATGAACAACCAACGGACGTAAGCCCATTTTTACTGCCAGATAAACAAGGTATGAACTATCAATACCTCCACTTAATCCGATAATACAATCGTAATCATTATTTCTACCTTCTTTTTTTATTTTCTCTACAATACAATTAAAATATCTTGTTCCTTCTTCATTAGGGAACCATTGATTTTCCATTATTTTAAGGGCTATAGTACAATGATTACAATATCCCTCTTCATCAAAAGTGATATAGGGGTCAGAAGTATCCATAATGCATCTGTTGCATATCTGGTATGTTCTTGCATTCATATTATACTATTTCTATTTTGAAAATATAAATTCGATTTCACTTATATTTGGATATGAAATTAAAACTGCCCTGCGTTTTCCATGAAATACAAAGAAACTTCCGGCAGATACGGCAGCGGCACCACCAAGTTGGATCGCATCACGCATATGTTCTATTTTGCCTGCCCCACCACAAGCAATAACAGGAATTTTAACAGAGTAAGAAATTCTCTTAATTAATTCAATATCATATCCCGTCATAGTTCCATCCTTGTCAATTGAATTTAGGAAAATTTCTCCGGCACCCATTTGTTCAATAAACTTCGCGTATTCTAAAGGGTCTTTTAAAGTATTTTCACTACCACCGTTAATATAAACACAATATTTTCCTAAGATATTCTTCTTCACATCAATTGCAACAATAATAGTTGAACTCCCATATATCTGAGCCGCTTTTTTAATAAACAGAGGATCCTTTACTGCATGAGTATTTATCGCTACCTTTTCAACTCCGCACTTTATTATTTCGGTGATTTGATCCAAATTAGAGATTCCCCCACCATAACATAATGGCATAAAACATTCACTGGCAATGTTTTTAAGTAATTTATATTGAGGTTCCTTTTTTTCTTTTGATGCATTTATATCTAAAAATATTAACTCATCAACTTCTTTTTCATTAAAAATTTTGATAGCATTTATGGGATCTCCAATATAAGTTGAATCATTAAACTTCACTGTTTTTACAAGTCCATTATTTCTGAGCAATAGACAGGGTATGACACGACTAATTATCATCGTTTGAATATTTTAATTAGCAATTCGCTAATTAACCATTATACGCTTATATTAAAAGGTTAATTGAAAAAAATCATTTATTCCGTTGGACCCTTGATCTAATGGGTTTATGCTAAATATCTGAAAAATTTCTTAACAATCTCATCCCGTATCTATGGCTTTTTTCAGGATGAAACTGAACACCATAGATATTTTCTTTTTCCAGACTTGAACAAAACTCATTCCCATATGATGTTTTAGTTAAGATATCATTTTCTTCCTCCAATTCTATAAAATATGAGTGTACAAAATAATATCGAGGTTCGTCATACATTTCAAAAAGTAGTTTGCTTTCTTTTTGTTGGACAACGAAATTCCAACCGATGTGAGGAACTTTCAAACCTGATTCCCTTTCGAAGTTAAATCTCTTGGCGCAACCCTTGATCCATCCCAGACCAGATAAAGATCCTTCTTCACTCTGCGAAGTCATTAGCTGCATTCCTAAACAAATACCAAGAACAGGTACTTTGTCTTCTAAAATTTTTTTATTTAGTAATTCTATTAAACCGAGTTCTGTTAGATTTTTCATACCAGTATCGTAGGAGCCTACACCAGGAAGTATTAGTTTTGATGCCAAACTTATTTTATCTTTATCTGAAGTCATTTCACTTTTAACTCCAATTTTTTTCAACATATTGTAAATGGAACCTAAATTTCCCACTTTATAATCGACAATTACTATCATTAATTATGAATTAATAATTAGATTGCCTAAGGCTAAGCGGTAGGACAATCTGATATAAATAATATACATTACAGAATAAGACGATGCATAACACCAAATTCCAATTTTTACATTATTGTACAATACACCTGCTGCGAAGGATCCAATGGTCGTAAAAAATAATGCAATTTGCCACAACATATCGTAATGTTGTTTTTCGGCTATATAGAACATATAACTTAATGGACTTGCTGTAAATCTAAAAAAAAATAAGATTGACATGATCCTTGCAAATTCTCCGGCAATTTCCCATTCATTCCCAAAAATAACCTTAAATAACATAGGAGCAAAAACAAAAAGGATAAGAGTTGGCAATATCGAAGCTAAAACCAAAGTTTTAAAAGTTTTTACGAAGATTGCTTTGCAATTTCCCTGAGCAGCAAAATCAACACTTGCTCTTTGTTTAAATACATCAAATACTGCTCTCCCAACTAAGCTTATTGGAACACCAAGGACACGTTCCATCAATGAATAATTACCAAGAATCTGGCTTGTAAAAAACCTGTTTAATGTAAAAATAGGGATTTGGTTTGTAACAACATTTAACAAATCTGCAGGAAGTGAGTATTTTGGAAAATTTTTATAGCGTCTAATCTGTTCTTTTATTTTATGCATATTAATCTTCCGAATTAAGATATTATCTTCTTTGAATGTTTTATATGATAATAAACACGTCGCCGAAACTCTCCCAATAATTTCACCAAAGATTAAACCAGAATTTCTAAATATGGAGAATCCTAAACCGATTTGGGAGCCCAGCATTCCCAATGATTGAGTCACTCGACTATATGCAAGTCTCTGATAATCAGATCTCCTATTTACCCAATAGTTTAAAGAATTGAAAATACCGATTGCCAACACTGCTAAGGGAATAAAATAAATCCAATTGGTAACAATAATCTTTTTATTGCTTATTATGTTCAACATTTGAATACCCCAGATGTATAGTATAATAAATATTAACAGGCTGATAATAAATGATATAATAATTGATAAACCAGTAATATTAATTGAATCCTCATCTCGTTCAGGGAGAACAATTGCGAGTTCGTACTTAAGAGTAATTACTGATCCAAAAATTGAAATAATAGAAAGATAGGTCGCGAATAAAGCCATATCTGAAGGTGAATAAATACGCGAAATAATTGGTGCAAGAATGACAGTTGCAATCTGTGCTACAGCTGTTCCAGACATCAAAGTGAATACATCTTTCAAAAATGCCGATCTGTTCAGAAACGACCTCAACTTCTTTACCATTTCTAAGCTATTCTTCTAATTAGTAGATCCTTATTAATTCACGTTTTGTACCTCACTAACTTTTAATATTTACCGGGTCCAAGATGCAGGTCTTGTAAAACAGTGAATAATTACATTCAGTATTTATTGTCTCTATAATCTGAACCAATTCATCATATTGTATGCTGCAGCATCAAATAATATGTTGCTTTGGTCTCATGCTCTGTTCTTTTTGCCAATTCTTCAGCACCCTGTAGTCATGTTTCAGGTAAGAAATCACTCGGGTCAAAGTGTGGTTTTTGCTTAAAATAGATCTCTACAAAGAAAGCACTGCCAATAGGTATTTTCCATGCATCTCTCTACAACCATTTCATCTTCAATGCTATACATCTACTTAAGTTATAAGAGACCTACTAATGACTGGACGGGGATCGACGAGCGACTCATTTTTCAATACAATAGAGAAAACTCTTTTTCCCGGTAATCCCAGTTATTATTTTTGGATAAATGGCAGAACTCGTGTGCAGGATGAAAAAAACAATGAAAAAAATCAAGATTTCGAGTAACATATATTATTAACAATCAAATTATTAATAATTATAAGGGATCAGCTAGAATAATGAGGTCAGAATCAGCAGCATTTAAATTATAAAGATGAATACTAAATCCTTTGGTTTACTTTTTCTTTTGTTCCATTTCAACAATATATCTTGTAAGAAATGGGATAATACTCAGTATAGTAAATATTGGAACAGAAAAGTGTGTATTCGCACTAAAAAAACTAAAATAGAAAACCACAATAAAACAAATAAAAAAGAAAAGGTGATATTTATAATATTTGATATAATAATAGAATACTAATAACATAAACCAGATATATACTCCACCTCCAATAATTCCTGAACACAGAAAAGCAGAAATAAAAGGGTTATGCGGGTAATCGTATTGAGATTCTCCAAATTTTTTCCGGAACATCTCAAGGTAATCAAAGCCCCCACCAAATACTTTCTTATACCAGGGATAGTCTTTAAAAATAATCCACCCGTAATACCAACGTGCAGTCCTGCCTCCTTTAAATTTGTCCTCCTCAAGGAACTTTATATATTCATCTGTTTCAGATTGTTTTACGGTATCGGCTTGCACTAATCTATTAATGGTTGAGAAAATATCCTCCAAAAAAACCATATCCATCAGAGAAGCGGTGGAATAAGAAAATTCATTATCACCAAATGTCGAGGTTGAAAGTTCATTATAAGTATAGCAGATAATATGGTTTTGATTTTTTAGTTCCGAACTATCTTTAATTAAAGGATAATCAAGTCTTATTGATAATTTCGGGACAAGAGACACAGAACTAACCAGAAGTGATCCAAAAAATAAAAGACAACAGGAATAATTTATTCTGGTTCTCAAATACTTATTCTTTTTGAAAAAATTCGAACCTGAAATGATAATCATAATCAGCAGAAAAACAGACAACTTCTTAAATCCAATAAGACATTAATAATAAGACAAGTGAGTTATTTACGGCTGTACTGAAATGGAAATCGTTTATCCACCAGTCGCATCACTAAATAAAGGTAAGCTATATTTATTCCAAACAAAGGTAACAGCATAATTGGGAAAGAAAGAGCCAACCAGGTCAACCCCATTATTGACAGGTTAATAGCGAAAGAATAAACAACTGTTTTTTGATGGCTAAACCCTGACTGTACAATTCTTTGGTAGGCATGATTTTTATGGGCTTTGGAGATTTGCTCATGGTTTCTCAACCTTCGGAAAAGGGTGAGCGTGGCATCGAACCAAAATAGTGATGTAAGCATTAGCCAAATTACTATTGATGATTGGTTTGAATTTTGATAGTACAGGGCAAATACACCAATAGTAAAACCAAGTAGTGTGCTGCCCACATCGCCCATAAATATTTTTGCCGGCTGCCAATTCCACAAAAGGAAACCGGCAGTGGCTGCAGCTAAGAAAAGCGGTAATTCTATTCCAAGGAGGACAAATGCTGCTAAACAAATAAAAATTATCTCAACGCTAATATACCCGTCTATGCCATCGAGAAAGTTGAAAAGGTTTGTCAACCAGACTATCCCAAACACTGCAGCAAAGCTGAATATAAATGAGGAGTGCAATACAGCAAAGCCCAAATCAATTGAATTAATTCCGCCCAGAAAAAAAACGGCTAAGGATGTACAAATAATTTGTACTAACAATCTGAATTTTGGTGGGATGGTTACTATATCGTCCGCCAGGCCAATAATAGTAATCGGAACACCACATAACAGGGCAACAAACAAGGAATCTGGAATTTCCATAAGCAATAGAAGGATAAAAATTGCCATGTACCAGGCTATAGCTATAGCCAGACCACCTCCTCTGGGAGTAGGAAGTTTATGAGAACTTCGAATGTTAGGGATATCAATAATATTCGTTTTAGTGGCAGCTTTTCTGACTAACCAGGTTCCGAACAATGACAAAAAAAATGACAATACCAACAGAGTAGTGATCATGCTTAGAATTTAGGAATTACAAGTCTGTCTTTGAAGATTTTTCATAATACTCGGGATATGCAAATATTACATATCCCTTTAATGAGGAAAAATCTTTTACTCCATATTTTGACCAATACAGATATACAGGAGGTAGTGATTGTTTAGACTCAAAATCAATTTGTAGTTTTTGCCATGTTCCTTTTTTTCTAAGATCATATTCCTGAATAGTTTTTCCTAAGGCGTCACCTTCAGCAGAAATTCGTGCCCAGGTTCCATCAAAATCTTTTGAGACAAAACAAAAGACTGAGGAAGACAAAAAATTATTAGCTGTTGAAATCAAATCCCCTTGAAATAAACTAGAAATATCGGTGTAGGAGTAAGCATTGTTATTCCAGGTTGATGCGTTACTTGTCTGATCCATTTTATAACCAATCGCATTTTCAGTAACAGATTCTACGTTTTCACCGGATAATGGATATTCTGAAGTAAATATTCTTGACCCCCAACCAAAATCAGGATCCCGTGGATCTGCGTTGACTATCTTATATTCCGGATATGCGAATACTACATATCCCTTTAAATTGGCAAAGTCAATTCCACCAAATTTAGCCCAATACAAATAGACAGGAGAAATGTTTCCGTTGTTCCTGAAACAGATATTTAGCTTTTGCCAGAATCCCTTTTTATTCAAATCGTATTCATGTAATGTTTTTCCTGAAACCTCACCTTCCGTAGAAATTCTAGCCCAATTCCCATCAAAATCTTTCGAGACAAAACAATAAACTGAAGCAAAATAAAATTCTGTTTTTTCAAGGCTCGGGTCGCCTATAAATAACCTTGAAATATCTGTATAGGAGTATGCATTGTTATTCCATGTAGACGCTTCACCAGTCCTATTCATTTTATAGCCAATCGAATTTTCAGGGACGATCTCTCGATTTTCTCCAATTAGTGGAAATACAGGAGTACTTGCCAAAGAACCCCAACCAGAATCAGGATCAAGAGGATTAAGTTTCTCTTTCCACACAATATTCTGAAAATAACTATATTCAGGCTTATAAAAGATTGTTGAGTAGCGATATAGTAAAGTAGATGTGAAGTATTTATAGGATCTGACTGAGACTCCAAGAAAATTAAGAGTATCTTTTTTCATCTGGACCGGTAAAACGAATAGAAATCCGATAAATAATAATACTAAAAACAAAAAAGAGACAAGGTAAGATGATAATACAGAAAAATATTCCTGCCTTTTATAATACCCGTATATACTGTACGATACAATAAGAGGAATCATCACCAAAAGAAGAATGAATCCTCGTCGTGAATACGAAAGGAGGATATTTAATGACAAGATCAAAAGGATAACAGAAAAGATTGCTTTATTAGAAAGGTGCATTTTCTTATCGAAGTTTTTAAGCCAGAATAATGTTGAAATAATCCCGATAAAACAGAAGAGGATATAGAAATTATAATCAGTAGTTAATGAAGTGCCTTCTATTCGCTTTGAGAAGTTCAAAAAAGTAAATTCAATATTTTTTAATTGGAAATAAAATTTTATTAATCCTAAAACGCTTACGAATGATGAAAAGATAATAAATTGTTTACAAATTATTTTATTGAATCTATCAAAAGACTTTTTGTTATTAATAAACAGAAAAATACTACTACTTAGAAATAAGATTATGACAACGTTTAGTAATTCTTTAAAAACGGGAAATATGAATGTTGTTGAAATAATAAATCCCCATACAAATAAAGCAGAAATTACAATCAGGTAAGGATTAAACTTAATTATCTGAGAATAAATAATTGATTTACTATTTTTTAAAACATAGCAACTTGTGAATAGAAAATTAAGAAATAAAAAAGGAATAAAAATATAGTTAACATATGGACCTACCATTCTTAGAACGTATAATAAAATGGTGGTAGATAAGAAAAGCAACGGATCTATTTGAACAAATCGTTTAAAAAAAACCATATCCTATTCTATATTTGTCTTCAATGAAGGATTAGAATAACTACCAAATTTCGAAGTATCTATCTTGTAAGAGAATTTAAGAAAAGGATAGTTCATTTCAGATTTGCTTCACAAGAATGAAGCCTTACAATAAGTTCATTGCATAAAAGAATCCAAAAAAATAACCATATTGATACCTGAAATATGGAGCTTAAGCTTTAATCTTAGTCTTTTGGTACCAATCTACCATTTCGTTGATACCCTGCTCAATTGAATAAGGAGGTATAAAATCAAGCACCTTATTGGTTTTTATATTATCTAATACTAATGACCCAATCAGACGATCGACAATTGCTGGCTTAAAAATCCTGGCAATTTTCAATAAAAAGTTGGGCACTCTAATAAGTATTCGCCTCTTTGCTAAACTTCTGCTAATTTGTTGGACCAACTCAGTCGTAGAAATGGGGAAACTATTCCCAGCAATAAATACTCCTGAAGCATGTTTATTTATAATTAGATTTAGCAAAGCGACCAAATTTCCAATATAAACCATCGATCGTTTGTTATTAAGACCTCCTAATGGTAAAAGAGGAAATTTATCTACTAACTTAATAAGATTGAACATATTGGCTCTCACCCCTGCACCATAAATTAAAGGAGAACGAACTATAGCGACAGCAAAGTCATCATCTTCTAGTCCCCGAATCAGTTTTTCAGCGGCAAACTTACTTTTACCATATGCATCTATTGGATTACATTTTGAATTTTCATTCCAGGGTTCCGTGTGATTAGTCGATTCTCCAAAAACTTTTGCTGTGCTCATTAGTATAAAATGCTTTACTCCTCGGTCCTTTGCCCTTTTAGCCATCTCAAAAGCAAGGTCACGATTAACTTTAAAATATTGCTCTTGGGACGCACCTTTCATTTTATGAACTAAAGCAGCTAAATGAAGTACAGAATCCACACCGGAAAAATTAATTTCATCAACTTTTTGAATTAATAAGTCAATCTCACAAATTTCATAGCCAGGAGACATTTTAATGAAATTAGTACCAACAAAACCGGAGGATCCGGTAATTAAAATCTTATTTTTCATTTAGTCTTTATGCCCAAAAAACTCAAAGAATTTAATAAAATATTTGGAATAAACAAAGAAAAGATTGGTTTTTATTCCATTTTCTCTACATGCCCTGATAATCTCTTTATTCAGAATGTATGTGCTTTTTAAAGACTTATTGCTAACACCTCCGGGTCTCATTGAAACAAAAGGCATTTCTATATAACTGGATCTAAGGTTGTTTACTAATAAGAATCGAATTAATAATTCGAAGTCTGCCGCAATTTTATAGTCCTCATGATAATAACCAAGCAGCTCAAAGTATTTTTTTTTAACATAGAAGCTTGGATGTGCCGGCATGAAACCAAATTTGAATTTTCTTGGTTTGAAATTCTTGGACGAATAAAATCTAATAATTTTATTAATGTTTGCCGGATCAATAAACTGGACATCTCCATAAATTGAATCAACGTCCTTATTTTGAAAAGCGGCTACTACTTTTTCAATAACATTTTTATTACAAAAAAAATCATCAGAATTTAAGATTCCAACAATATTACCTGTGGCAAGTTTAATGCCTTTATTCATTGCATTATATATTCCTTTATCAGGCTCTGAAATGAATTTCGAAATCTTATTTTCATAAGATTTTACTTTATCTACTGTGCCATCTGTTGAGGCATTGTCAATTATGATATATTCAATATTAGGATATGTTTGATCTAATACGGAATCTATAGTATGCTTTATGGTTTTGAAACTGTCACTGGAGACTGTAATAAGTGAAACTTTATCTTTGAACATGATCTCTATTTTTCAATCATATTATTATATAGTTCGATATATTCTTCGAAACGCTCCTTATTGCTATAATATTTTACAGCTCTTTCTCTACATGCATTGGAATAGCTATTTTTACCCTTTTCTTTTACTTTAGTGGCAATGTTCAATAATCCAAAAATATCACCTTTTTCTACAATAAACCCAGTTTCAGGCGATATTGCTTCAATACTTCCTCCTGTTCTGTAAGTGGCTATAGGTGTACCACATGCTAATGCTTCGAGATTCGTTGTAGGAAAGTTATCTTCCCAAGTGGGATTAATATACAAATCTGCTGCAGAATAAAGTTCTGTCAATTCTAGGATTTTCTCTGTTCGAGTTATTCCAATTATATTAAGAGGCAATCCTTTAATCTGTTTCTCATTCAATCCAACTAGCAAAATAACATAGTCATTGGGTAATTTTTCGGAAAACATAATAAAATCTTTAAGTCCTTTTCGTTCATCCCATATAGCAGCAACTCCAAGAATCAGAAAACGATTACCAATTAAATATTTTTTACGAATAATATCATTATCAAGTTGGGGCGAAAAAGCAATAAGATCAATCCCATTACGAATTACCATTATTGGATAGTCTTTTAAAAAAGACTCTCTCACAATATTAGCCAACCATTGTGAAACAGGAGCAATAACCATTCGTTTTACAGACCTGAAAAGCTCTTTTTTCAATAAAAAATTAGCTTTCGAACTATCCAGAAAAATACTTTTAGGATATGATTTTTTTTGTGGGCAACTATAACATTCTGTTTTCCATCTTTCACATTTAACAAAATCGAAATAAACACAATGTCCAGTTATAGGCCAGCAATCATGGAATGTCCATATAACAGGAATATCAGATAAAGCTAAATAAGAAAATAGAAATTTTATATTTAGATAATATCCGTGCAAGTTATGTAGATGTATGATATCGGGCTGTATTCCCTTAATTATCTCAACTAATTTTATAGTGGCATTAAGAGAACCTAACCCATGTCTGTCGAACAGTCGCGACTGCAGACCGTGAATATTTGTATCCCACTCTGTTCCAATCTTTATGATTTCTGAATTGCTGGTCCGATCATAGCGGCCATAAGCAATGTAACTGTTCCAACCTTTCTGGATAACAAGTTGCCCTATTTCTTCGACAATACGTCCAGTAGAGCCAAAATTAACAACACTATTGATTTGAAGAATTCTATTAATTCTATTCATTATCATTAAAACTTTAAGATGTCTATTTATAGATATTACTAATTTCCCAAACAGACATTATTGGAAATAATTATTATAAACCAGTACGAGTATATGACTGTTTTTATTGTTAGAAAAGCCACTTCTGGGGCTTTTCTAAATTTTTGTTCTTTAGTTTGGATAACTAAGTATTGCCATTATTATATTAAGATTATAAATTTAAGGAAACAAAATTAATGGCACCAATGAAACCTTTAATCATGTTAACTGGCTTTCTATTATTATCATAAGAATCCTTTGCATTCATTCCCATTGAAATAAACTTCTATTTATCTAAGCTTAATTCTTCAATAATATTTCAATGTCGTTTAGTTAAGCCCTGAATATCTGTTTTTGTAAATATATCGAATTTCAATTATTTAATACAAATATTTCGGTGCGCTGCACCTTTGACCTCCACTACAAACATTTATCTACAAATATCCCATACTTTTTAATACAAATAAACCTGTTTGGCCTAGTGAAATACAAGCAATAGCGCTTTTAAAGATAATTTCAATTTCATCTTCCTCAAAGATTGATCCATATAAATGAATTTTTTTAGATAAAAAAATATTTTCAGTTTAATGCGAGCCTTTTCCGTGGTGAACTGCCAGTTAATTTTCTTGTCGAGCCCATTGTGAGCCTGCTCCCAAGCTCCAACTTCTTCTCTGACTTCTTCTATTGTACCTATTCTTCGTCCTAAACATTGATTATTAAATAGGTTAAGTTCAATTTCAGCCGAATGATAATGCTCGTCAGCGATTTCCTTGATGAACTCAGCCCAATCAACCTTGCACTTCCTGTCAGTGATTTTCACTGTACGGAATCCAGCCAACGGTTCGTTGGCGAGAAAGATATTGCAAACCCCTAAACGCTCGTATTCATAATCACACTTACGGTCATGCCCTTTACTCATGGGTATCGGAACACGGGTCTCGCCGATCAATTGCTTTTGCGATTCATCCATGCAAACTACCGGATAATCTTTGTCGCAGGGTCTTTTATAAACATCCAATACACGTTCCATATTAGCCACAAACTCACTACTTTGCCCTGGAGGGATAACCCATCCTTTTACTTTCCAAGGCTTAAGTTCGTTTTTTTTAGAACGCTTCTCACTGTTACATGAGAAATGCTTTCAACATAATTTAATTCAACCATCTTGTCAGCCAGTAACCTCAACGACCAATTGGCAAATCCTTTCGGAGGCTCACTACAACAGAGAGTTACCAATTTTGCTTCCACATCCCCATCTGTCTTTGATTCATAAATCCGCGAAGTGAGTCGTCTCTCAAGGCATGCTTCTAAACCTTCTTCAATAAATTTCTTCTTAACCCTGTCCACTGTTCGCATTCCAACTTTAAGCACTTTACTTATTTGTTCATTGGTTACTTTTTCGGAATACCTGCCTTTATCACAATTTAAGAGAATGTATGCAGTTCGAAATGTTTGAGATGTATGAGAACCTTTATTTATTATGCTCATTAGTTCTTCTACCTCGCTTTTAGTCAATTTAATTGTATAACGTATCATTTGCATAGTTTTTATAAAGATACAAATAATATATTAATTACGTCATAACACACTTAACTTAACACTAGTAAAATGTCACAATATATAAGAGTTTGATTTTGTTAATAAAGAATTGGTTTGTTTGTCGGAATTGATTAGCGCTTCTTTTTGTTTTGCTCCAATTGGTTCTAAGTAGCTCAAAAATTTCAACTTATTACAGAAACCTGAAATTATTTTAACCATTTTAAAGTATGTTTTTATTAATAAATGAAATTTCTTCAAATGAATCAGAAATAGCAAATATTTCATACCCATTACTATTCAATTTCTTGATAATTTTTTGAGTTTTAGATTTTCCATTTTCAAATAATCTTTCATGAAATTCAATTAAAAATTGATTTATTGATATTTTGGTGTTTAACATATCCTCAATTACATCATATTCCGCCCCTTCAACATCCATTTTTAAAACATCAATATGCTTATGTCCCAATTCAATAATAATATCTTCGAATGATTTCATTTTGACAATAATTTTTTCCTTAACGCTAATATTATTTTGAATAATATAACTACCTGAAACGTGTTTGAGATTCTTTGGGAGATAAAAATCAACAAATCCGCTTTTATTACTAATTCCAAAATCAAAAAAGTTAAATTTAGCAGGTAAGTTTTGGCTTCTAACCCAATCTATAGCTTTTGGAGTTGGGTCAAAACCAAAGACTTGACAGTCGTGATTTTCAATTATAGCCTTATCAAATGAAATATCTTCCCCTATTCCAAAAGAATAAATAATAGAATTTTTGTTTAAGAATATAGGACAAACGTAAAAACCACCATATCTGTTACCATACCATATGCATTTACATTTGACACCTTTTTTTAAGTGACTAAATTTCCCTGTTGATTTTAAAATTAGTTGCTTAACTTTTGATTTGATTAATCTTATCATAATATTTCAGCATTTTGAAATGAGTTCACTGGTATAAAGTTAACTTTTGACAGTTCTAACAAATTATTAGAAATGTCGATTTTAGAAACAAAATCATTTTCAGAAGTCTCTAATAAATGCAATGCAAATCTTGATTTATATGGAATTATTTATTGGAACTATTATAATATGAACTTAATGCTCTATAGAAGATAAAAAATTGTTGGAAACTTTTGACCAGGAGAGTTCATTCTCAACTAATTCACGTCCTTTTCTTCCCATCTTCTTACGCAATTCTTCATCTTCAATTAATATGAAAAGAGCTTCCTTGAGCTGTTTAATATTCCCAGGTTCGATTCCAAAACCATTGCCATTTTTATACCGCTCGGGTATTTCATTTGTACAAATAATAGGTAAAGAGCAAGAAGAGGCCTCTACTGTGCTTATTGTAGCTTCTACAGGATAGACAGCAATATCAGCTGCACAGAAATAGCCCACAAGTTCCTCGGAGGATACAAATGGATGTATAGTGAAAGAATGATTCCGTGAGTTGAAAGTATTTATCAATTCTCGCTTGTACTCCTCAGAACCACTGCCTACTATTAAAATATGGATTTTTTTTTCTGAATCAATTATTTCTAAGGCTTCCGATATTTTCTCAAGTCCTTTCCTTTTTATTAATTTACCTGTAAATATAACAACTATGCTATCGAGATTAATCACATGTCTGTTTCTAATTTCGATACGTTTTTTGTCACTATAGCTGAACAGATTATCATCAGCGCCAAGGGGTATTAAAGAAATTCTGTCAAGCGGGATCCCAAAGAATTGATTCAGGATAGGAATACATCCTTCAGAAATTGCTACTACTTTTGTAGCTTTCTTTATTATTTGAGGAGTAATAAAAACTCGATAAATCATATAGATCATTTTGCCTATAAGAGACCTATCAACCTGACTAATAAGCATATGATCATCAAAAATTAGCTTAGCATTGATATTACAATAGAGCAGGGATAAGGCAGCAAAATTCATAAGTCCATGTATAATTAAAACTTCAGGAGACAAGTGTCTGATTGTCTTACGAAATGATTTTAAAATTACCCTTGTTCGGTATTCAAGTATTAGTGACAATCTAATTATATGCACACCATTCTCCATGCTGCATCCTGGTTTTAATCGTCTTGGTCCAAAGGCTGATCTAGCAGTGTTATTATAATCAATGAAAGGGTAGTTCCGGTCAGATGTTATGATGTATACTTCATGACCGTCTTTTGCCTGCTGAGCAGCAAGATAATATTCTTGATATTTATAGGCACTGTTATAATACGAAACTATGTGAGCAATTTTCATAATCTAAAAAGGGTCAATAACAATTAAATTAAGATATTAATTTCAACCATTGACTTATATATTTTCTCTTTATTGTGTGTACAATTGGTCGTAAAGTTTTATACAACTTTCATAAATTTTAAAACTTATATACATAGAACTATTTAAGATTACTTTCCATCTTCGCAAATCAGAATTAGAATCTTTTCTATTAATCATTATCATAAAACTCAAAAACCCTGACCAATTCTAATCACCATCATCATAGCACAATAAATTATCAATAATGTATTAGCAATTATTTTGTTACTGGTAATCTCTAAACTCTCAATGTACCTTACAAGAACGAAAAATTTAAATATTATCAGATAGTAATTTAGCCGATAAGAAAAGCTACTTATATCAAAAAAATAAATGTAAATCAAGATGTAAATCAGAGCAAGGTTTAAACAAATATTAATAAATCTATCATATAACTGTTTTTTATTAAGATCAAACTTTATGAAAAGCAAAAGCAAAAACATCCCAGTATTTTCAAATATTCCACGAGTAAATTTTGCATGAACTGGCAGTGTCCTTGTTTGCCATATATAAAAGTCCAATTTTGCATGAACTGCTTCAATTTTAATGTATCCGTTTAGCCATTCAACAATTCTCACGGGATGAAATGGAATAATCTCAAGAAAAACCAAAATACCAACTAAAAGTAGACCTAATAACAATTTGTTAGAATATTCCTTATAAGTGATAAAGTAAAAAACAGGTAAAACTATAGCTGTTCGATGAAAACAAAAAGCAAGAAAAGTGCATGCTAAAAATTTAAAAAACTCTCTCTTCTGGATAAACTGTATGCTAAAAAAAAATATTGAAATAGCAATCATTTGCCTTATAATCCCAACTTGAACAGTTATTAGCATGAAGATAAAATAAGGCATTAATAATTTAAACATATTAAAGCTCTTTGCTACAAATAACTTATAAACAGCATAAAGAATATAAGCGTTACAGAAAATGTATAAAAATTCTATATGATTAGTAAATATTCTAAGAAATGAATTAATAATTCTATACCCAAGTTCATAATTTCTTATATCATGGGAAAATACCTTATGTTCACCAAATATAACTCTATATAAAGGTTCAACTGCTAAAAAATAATCATGGTATATCGGGTAGTCAGATGCTCTGTAAGTAAAAATAATTGATACAAAACATAAAACAATAATTACAATTATTTCATCAACTATTTTGCTTTCACTACGGAAACTTAATATCGCTAAAATTAGAAAGATACTGACTATCAACATTTCACTACAAATAGTACTTAACTATGAAGTTTCGAATATGAATCAACATGAATATTGATTTTCAGGTTGAACTTTATTAGAAAACAATTTATTTCAGTATCCTAAATCTAATGGCTAATTCTAATAAACTTTTATAATAGCTTCCGGATATTAGTAAAATCAAAAAACAACCAATTAATAAATTGTAAAAATTCCAATTATAGAATGTGCTTATCAGTGCATATCCTAATACAAAAAACAGTAAGATATAAAACTTCAATAATTTATATTCAATGTAATAGTACTTTAGAGAAAAAAACGTCCGTAAGGTATAAAATACGATAGCTGAAATTCCAGCTGCAATTGCAGCCCCAACACCATTAAAGATAGGAACAAGTATATAGTTACCAATTATGTTCGAAATTAAAGTCAATACCGAAATCAAGACGACTGTTTTCACTTTTTTATAAAAGCCTATTCCAATTACTGTTGATTCGGAAATAGTAAATAGAACTGGCACCAAAACCAAGCAAGGGATCATTGAAACAGCCGCTTTATATTCTGGCCCTAAAATAAAAATTACAAGATCCTTAGATAATATCAGACCAACTCCGGATAATAGCATTATAGCTGTAATAGTGCTATTTGCCTTACTAAAAAATGCTTTATTTTCCTCATCATTATTGCTTAATAAAAATCTTTCATATGACAATGGGATCCAATATGTGGTAAATGAGGTTTGAACCATTTGCAGAACAAGAACTATTCTGAATGCTGCAGTGTAAATACCTAATTCATAAACTGAGGACCATTCCTTTAATGCTATTTTATCAAAGGATTGAAAAGCCCATGTAATCAACATTGTAATAGCAATAGGATAACTAAAAATGAAAATATCTTTAAGTGAATAAACTGATCCATGAAAATTGTATTGAAGTTTGCTCCATATATTTCGTGTTGCAAAGATTGAATAAATCGTAACAGCTAGCAAAGTGATTGCCTTTGCATACACCAATACAGTGTAATCGTTTTTTAAATAAAAAAGTAAAACAAGTATAAATATCAGCTCTAATAAACGAAGAGCAACTTGAATTGATGAATACAACAGACCCTTCTGATCCATTCTTACTATTTGAACCGCGTAACTATTAAGTACGGAAACACCTGTTGCAACACATAGTAAAAGCATTAGTTCAGGGACGTAAATATCAAACAAATAAACAGATATCTTCACTCTAAAAATATAGAATAATAATATAATTAAAATATATGCTAAAGATGTAATTATAAGACATTTACTTAATAATTTTTCTGTTTTTTCCTCATAATAAAACCTTACAAAAGCCTGATCAATTCCAAATAATGTAATAACCGTCATAACATTTAGTGCCAATGCAAACATAGCAGCTTTTCCAAGATCTTCAGGAGATAAGAAAGTAGTAATAATAGGAATTGAAACAAGGCCAATTATGGCACCAATCCAGGTACCTAGTGAAAAAGAAAAGAACTTCCTCAATATATTTGGACTCATAAAATCAATTGATTTTTTTCGAATAATTATCTTTCAACTAAACAATTCTTTCCATTGTTTAATTAAATGATCTTCCTGTAGTATAGTATTGATTATTTGTCTGTTTTTCTCAACAATTAAATTATCGGCATTCGAAAATTCGAAAAAACTCTTCTTTCCAATATCGCCTGTCCTATTAACTATTAGCCCAAGATCATCTTTGAAAAATTGCCATAAAGGACTTTTGTTATTTATGTATATCTTTTTTCCAAGGTACAAAGCAAGAAAGAGATTCCCAAGACCTTGCTGTCTTTCATGATTAAATATTAAGATATCAATTTTGTTATAAAACAGTACAAATTCTTCAAAGGGCACATAATCAGTTATTCCAATAAATTTTTCTCCAAATATTTGTTTCCCTTTCTCACACACCTTCTTTGCATATTTAATATCGCCGTAAGCCAGCAGAGCATAAATTTTAACATTTTGGTTGTGATATTGCTGCAATAAATCAATTATTTCAAAATGATTATTTGTATCATAGGCCGAATTTCCAATCATAATTTTAGTTGGAAGATGCCGAATATTATCATCCTTTTCAATCTTACTAAGTATTTTATCAATTTGTTCAGTTCCTAGTTCAAAAGGGTAATAGGCATTTTCTCGCGTTCCTTTAACATTGTACCATGTCTTAGCCAGGTCATAATCGCCTTTAATTGAAGTAATAATCCTTCCCATTTCCCGGATTACTCTAGCTCGCATATACTCAACTAATTTGGATCTGAAAGATAACCGTTCCTTATTAAAAGAATAAAGGTCTCCTCCCCATATAAGCCAATTGCACTTCTTTAATACCCATGGTTGAAAGAATAATATGGCTACTAAATATGGAGTAAATAATCCATGGATGAAGACTTTTTTGGAAATTAGAATGTCGAACATCAATCTAAAACCATTCAGAATATTACTTATGTTACTGATAATAAAAACATTTTCTGACCTTCGGATTCTGCAAAGGTCCTGACTCATACCTCTTATTACATAAAATCTATGATCGTTTGGATTAAAATTTTGATTTACTATATCAATAAAAGGGTTTGTAACAGCATTGTTTATAATGGTATGAATATATTTCATTAAGGAAAACTTATTTAGAGAAAAAGGTTCTGATTCTTTCAGTAATATAGTCAATTTCCGTATCTTTTATTTCATAGTATAACGGTAATCTGATTAAGCATTCTTCGTATAAATCACTATAAATCAAATCACGTCCATCATGATTTTTTTTATAATATGGACTCTTATGAAGAGATAAATAATGAAAAACGGTATTAATTTCATTTTGTTTTAAATAGGAAATGAGGTTTTGCTGTTCTTCTAAAGAACTACAAATCAGGTAAAACATATGACCATTATTTGATGCGTAGTCTGGGATTTTTGGAAGAGTTAATGATTTGAGATCTTCTAAAATTTTCAATCCCTCATAATATGAATTACAAACCTCTTTTCTTCTCCTTTGGATGTCATCCAAGACTTCCAATTGAGCATAAAGAAATGCTGCCAAAATTTCTGATGGCAGAAAAGAAGATCCTATATCAACCCATCCGTATTTATTTACTTCTCCTCTAAAGAACTCAGCCCGATTAGTACCTTTTTCCCAAATGATTTCTGCGCGCTTATTAAATTGTTGATCATTGATAACCAGCATACCTCCCTCTCCACATTGAATATTCTTGGTCTCGTGGAAAGAGAAGCAACCAAGGTGTCCAATTCCTCCAAGTGGCTTTCCTTTATAAAATGAATCAATTGACTGCGCGGCATCTTCGACAACAAAGAGATTATGCCGAAATGCAATATCCATTATCTTATCCATATCGCAAGCAACTCCGGCATAGTGTATTGGTACTATTACTTTCGTACGCGAAGTAATTAGTGATTCAATTTTACTTTCGTCAATTCCGGGATGATCTTCTCTACTGTCTGCAAAAACAATTTTTGCACCCCTCAACACAAAAGCATTGGCTGAGGATACAAATGTATAGGAGGGAACGATTACTTCATCACCAGGTAGAATATTGCACAGGATAGCGGCCATTTCCAATGCATCGGTACAACTAGTTGTTAGCAAACATTTATTAAATCCATACCGGTTTTCAAAGAATTGCTGACATAGCCTTGTAAACTTACCGTTCCCTGAAATATGCAATTCCTTATTTACTGCTTCCGTAATATTATGGATTTCCTTTCCAGTTAAATAAGGCTTATTGAAATTTATCATGATATTGTCAAGTACTCTTTTTTAATATATTTATCGGAAGACAACATTTAGTAATGATTTTGATGATTTGATTTTTTTCATCCGTACAAAATTATTTTTAATGGGTCGGATGGAGCTCGCATGTTGTTTTTGTTCATGTAAGTTTGCGTTTTTAGCTAAACATGCTCGGTTCATATGCAAATTTTATTGAAATGTTAATTACAAAAATTACTATTTATAGAAGTCTGTTAAAAAAACTAATGATACGCATAAATTTAGTTTTACCAACTCCAAAGAAAGTTTACATCGTTAGTTAACTTTCTTTTAGCAGCATTTTCCGTTTTTCTATAAGATATTCGAATTTTTTGCTTTTCATTTCTTCCTTATAATCTAGCAACATCTCCTCAAATGTATATTGAGGGCTCCAATTAAATACTTCTTTGGCTTTATTGTTATCATATAGGAAAGAATCCATATTATTTGGTTTTTCTCTTAATTCAACAATTTTAGGAATTGTGTTATCACCCCAGAATATTTTTGCAGTAATTTCAACCTGTTCTCTTAAAGTTAAGTATTTTCCAGAGGTTATATTAAATAAGCCTTGTACCTTATCATTATTTAGTGCTTTAATGAATGCTGACACCACATCTTTAACATATATAATGTCCCTGCCAATACTACTATCTCCCCACATTTCGAGCGGTTCGCATGCCATTGCCTTTTCTATAAAAGTAAGAAATCCTGTTATTTCAGGCTTGCCGTTTTTAAATATCTCTGTATGTGGCCCATAACCATAAACAGGGGGCAATCTAAAAATAATACTCTTTAAACCGTGCTGTGTCCGGTAGTATTCTATACAATCCTGTGCTGCACTTTCTGAGATACTAAACATCGCATACTCTCCATTATATTTCAGGTTTCTTCCTTCATCTTCACGAATTGCCTTGTCCTTCGTCCATAATCCTTGAGTATTTCTATGAGAACAAGCGTAAATAATTTTACCCACATCATTTTTTTTGCAAAACGCCAGAATATTCAATGTCCCAATTACATTGACATTTATATAATCTTTCGGATCAAAACTTTTTTCGCTAACATTAGCTGGTTGAAGGGCCGCTAAATGAATTACCGCATCATATTTTACTTGATCAATTCTCTTAAAGTTATCCTTATTAGTAATATCTACATGTAAAAATTGAATATTATTGTTTCTATAATATGTTTCACCAATAGAGCTTATATCAGTAGCCAATACTTCATAATTTTGTGTAAGCAATTCATTAATTAAGTAGGTCCCAATAAAACCTCCTGCACCAAAAACAATGACTTTTTTTTTCTTCATCTTAGATGTATTTGTGATTTTAAAAAATATAAGAATATTGAAGACATATTAGAAATCCTCTCATTAAATGATATCAACATGGTTAATGTCACTATTTAGCACTGAACCCCCCATCAACAATAATATTGGTACCAGTAATCCTTTTTGATTCATCTGATAGCAAAAAAATACAAGCGTTGGCAATATCGTTTGTTGTAACCCACCCTAATGGATATTCAAGTTGACTTTCCTTTGACCATTCAGGCGGTAATTGTGCGAGAATGTCTCTTGTCATTTCCGTGTCTTCTACCATCCCAGGTGAAATTGAATTTACGCGAATTTTCCTGATTGCCAGTTCCATTGCCATGGATTTCACTCCCGCAATTACAGCTCCTTTACTCGCAGCGTAACCAACTTGGTTGGCAGCACCAAAAAGTCCTCGAATAGAGGCTATAAATACCAAGCTCCCACCATTTGGGTTAAAATAATTCATTTTTGTCAGTATACGACAAGCTTCAAATCCCCCAATAGCATTTACATCTAATTGGTCATAATAAATACCTTTATTGTGTAACCTAAGGGGGAGGGTGTTCTGGATACCTGCAGAATGAATGAAACCATCAATGACTCCAAGTTCTGTAACAACTTTATTTATAGCAGAGTCAAGCTGATCAATTTCTCTAACATCCTGAATAAAGAAAAGATAAGTATTTCCGACTAGTTGAGAAAGTGTATGTTCTAATCCTTCTTTATTCCAATCAAACAGAACGAGAGAAGCCCCCATTTTACTACAATTAATGGCACATTGTTTGCCAATTCCAGAGGAGGCGCCAGTTATGACAATGTTTTTATTTTCAAGACTAAACATTTCTAATCATAATATTGTTTGCCAATTTTATTCATAAGATCCCCAAGTGTTTTGATTTCCATTATATCGTTCGCAGTTAAATTAACCTTAAATGTTTGATCTACAAAAACCATAACATCCATCCTGGTCCAAGAATCCCATGAGTTAAATGACTCTAATGGGGTATCTTCGTTAAGATTATTTGCCACTTGCATTTTTTCAGCAAATAACTCGTAAAAATCTTGTTTTGTCATATGCAAAAAAATTATATTGTAGATATGTGCTGTTTTTTTACAAAATTATCAAGAGATAGGTTCCTTAAATAAAACCATTTTATATAGTTATAATAGTTGCACCCCATGATAATCCCACTCCAAAGCCAACCAGCATAACTATATCTCCTTTCTTGATTTGGCTTTTTGAAAATGAATTTTTTAAAGCAATTGGAATGGTTGCTGAAACAGTATTTCCCGTTTCATCAAGATCAATGCAAAACTTCTCGGGTGCAATTTGAGATTTCGTTCGCAAATAATTCAACATATGTGCATTTGCCTGATGAAAAATGAAATAATCAATTTCGGGAATTTTTAAGTTATTCTTTTCGGCCGTTTGTAAAACCAACGCCGGAATTGTATTAAGTGAAAAATTAAAAATTTCAAGTCCGTTCATATATAAGTGGTTGTCTGAAGTGATATTTCCACTGCTGTATTCAAATTCTTTTACATCTGTTACAAATCTATTCTTTATTCCACCATTTCTAATTATTAATTCTTGAAAGCCATTACCATCTGTACCTAAGACAAATTCCCCAATTGAAAAACTATCTTTATTAATTAATGTAGCTGCGGCCCCATCTCCAAATATTACACGATTAACTTTATCTTTTGGATGAATATGCTTGGAATAGGTTTCTGATACAACCAATAGAATATTTGAGGCAACCTTAGAAAAAAGCAAACTCTTTGCAAGGGCTAAACCATAAACATACCCCGAACAGCCTAAATTAAAATCCAATGCTCCACAATTTGTGCTTAATTTAAGACGATTTTGTAGGATACAAGCTGAAGTTGGCAGGTAATAATCGGGACTTTGCGTGCAAAGCAAAATAAAATCAATTGAACATTTATCAACAGTTTTAAAAAGTTTCAAGGATGCTTTTTCTGCCAAATCTAATGCAGTTTCATTCTCACCCGCAATATGCCTGCTTTTAATACCAACCTTTTTTTCAAATCCAAGATAATCCCATGCTGGGAATTCTTGAGCTAGTTCAAAGTTGGTCAAAATACTTTCAGGTAAATAGTACTCTAAGTTCATAGTCCTTTAAGTAAAAAAATTTTGCAAATTCATAACTATTTCATATAATATCAAAAAATTAATCTACAATTTGCAGGAGGAATTACAATAGCCTCTCCATCAATAATTAAGTTGTCATGCTGGTTCATGCAGGTTGTTTTTAATTTTAACCAATTGTTTTTAGTAATTTCAATTGCTTCAATTATTACTTTTACCTGATCATCAATATATACTGGGTTTCGAAACTTAATGTATTGCGACATGTATATTGTCCCGTTGCCAGGAAAATCATTTCCGAGGACAGTGGATATTAAACTTCCAATCAAAAACCCATGAGCAATCCGCTTCTTAAAAACTGTTTTTTTTGCATAACTATCATCCATGTGTACTGGATTTGTATCACCAATTGAAGAAGCAAATCCTTTAATCATTTCTTCACTAATCGTGAACCATTTCAAGTACTGATCACCAATCTTTATATCCATGCTCGACAAAATTTAATTAAATAATTTGCCCAGTTCTTTAAGAATGAATTTTAAATGTAGAAGGAGATTATTTATCACTTTTGTCTTTCACCAACTTTCCTGGCAGGATTACCTACATAAATACCCCATGGTTCACAATCATTAATAACCAAACTACCTGCGCCAATAACAGCCCCTTCTCCAATCGTTACAGGCATAATAACACATCTTGCACCAATATAAACATCGTTCCCAACCACAAGTTTTCCCCCAATAGCTTTTGCCTGTCCATCACCTAATCCATCTACCATTTTTAATCCTGGAGCATGTGAATATGTTGCAGATAAAAAAACAGTTCCTGGGCCAGTTGAAACCCTATCGCCTATTATTGTTATACCGCCACCCCAAAAAACTGTATGTGGTTGTATATCTGAGTGCTTACCAATTTTAACACCCTCTCCTGCAAAAATAAATACAAAATCCCCTATTCTGCAATAATTGTCTAACTCAACCATATGTGGAAAAGTTATCTTTGCTAAAGGATAAATCTTTACCCCTTCTCCACAAGATTTAAGTTTCTCTCTCACATTATCACCCATTAATTCAATATCTTTAATACTGTACATATAATTTCCTCCCATTTAATAAAACAAGTAATAAAAAAGAGCTACAAATATAGAAAAAACAGAACATTATAGTAATTCGATCTTGTAATATTAAAGATGGGTTTTAAAAATTCTTTTTTTCAAAACATTTCAATAAATATCCTGCATTCTATCTTTAGACTATAAATACACAGAAATCACTTCATACGTATGGGCGGAAGCTTCAATAAAAAATTCTAGCCTTTTGAACAAGGGATTTACAGTGGTTTCTCAAGTGTAAACCGGAATGATTATGAAATATTGTATCATAAGGTAAATCGGCTTTCTCCTTGATAAATAAAGTAACCGCTTCTATCGGCACTACACTTAATGGCGTGTAATTCTGTATCAGTGATTTCGGCCTCAACTATTTCTTTATAACTATCGGCATTTTGAATTACTGGCACTAAATGTTTGGTCTCTTTACATAAGAAATAAACACCTGAATATTTCTTTTTTTTTAAAATCGGTTCTTCGAAATGTCCTAATGAAACATCAATAACTCCTTTTACGAAATCATACCCTGTAGAAAGTTGCACCAAATGGGATCCGATAAAATCGCCTCCCATTCGAGCTCCGACTTCAATTACATAAACTTCACCATCAGCCGAAATTCTAAATTCTGCATGGCTCGCACCATATTTTAGTTGTAATGCTGCCAACGCTTTTAGGGTTTCAGTCTTGATCTTTTCAAGAATATTACTGCTGAGTTGACTGGGTTGATGGTGTTCTAACTCTACAAAATATGGTTCTTCGGTTGTTAACTTGTCTGTAATCGCCAAAACAAAGTGTTTACCTTTCCATGAAATTGATTCCACACTTACCTCTACACCTTCAATGTATTCTTCCACAATGCATTCATCAATAAATGATTCTTTTCGGGCTCTATGAATTGCAGCTGATAGCTCAGACGGAACACATACTTTTTGCACTCCTCTGCTGCCTGATCTATCAACAGGTTTAACAATAAGTGGAAAATTCAGCTCTATATCATTTGTTAATGAATTTGAATTATTTACTCTCAGAAACTGAGGTGAGGGAATGTTATTAAGTTTAAATCTCTCCCTCATACTAAACTTATTAGTTGAAGCTTCTGAATCTGAGGCACTATTACCAGTGAGATTCAAATTGGATGCAACAAAATTAACTGTGGGTACTGCCACATCAGAAGCGATAGATACTATTGCATCAATATTAATCCTTCTGCATAAACTTAGAATTTTTTCTTTGTCCAGTGTAGAAACGGGATAGAAATAGTCTACATTTGGTTTACATACAGCACCTTCTTCCCAGGCAAAACAATGAGTCTGTAATCCTAACTCCTTAGATTTTAAGACCAAAGGCATTTGTAAGTAACTTGCACCTATTATTGCAATTTTTTTCATAAGATATCGAAGTTACTCAATTCGAAACATAGAATTTGATTTTATTCAAAAGATCTCACAGCTTTTTTCTTCAGGACAAACAATAATCTTCTTATCTCCATAAAACTCAGGAGTGAATAGTAAAATCCTCAAAGACATGATCCGCCAATAATGCTTTATGCTGAATATTTACTGTAAACCAATTTAATACCTTCCGCCAAACTTATTCTTTCTTTCCAACCGAGCTGATTAATTTTGGATACATCCAGTAGTTTACGATAAGTGCCATCGGGTTTAGAATTATCCCAATTCAGCTGACCTTCAAAACCAACAATATTTTTAACCTTATAAGCCAGTTTTTTAATTGTCTGATCTCTGCCTGTTCCAATATTAATATGTGAATTAATAACGTGTTTGCTATCCGTTACCAAATCTTTAAAATTTAAATTCTCCATTAAAAAAACACAAGCATCAGCTAAATCATCAACAAATAAAAACTCACGAGATGGGCTTCCTGTTCCCCAAAGGGTAATTGAAACCGGGTACGGGGTGCGGGGTCGAAGGTGCTGGGTGTTTTGTACGCATTGGATTCCGTATTTTGTAAGCTTATTAATTATCTCAGTTTCTGAGTTAGTGTCATCAACTCCTTCAATCGGGTACTTTTTTAAATCTTTTCTGAGTGCCTCCCAATCATGGTTTTCCAAACATTTACCTAAGTGCATTTTTCTGATTAATGCCGGCAGGACGTGGGAAGTTTCCAGGTTGTAATTATCGTTTGGACCATAAAGGTTTGTCGGCATTACTGAAATAAAATTTGTACCATACTGAATGTTGTAGGATTCACACATCTTAATACCCGCTATCTTGGCAATGGCATAGGGTTCGTTGGTATATTCCAACTCTCCAGTCAATAAAAATTCTTCTTTTATGGGTTGTGGGCAGTCTTTGGGATAAATACAAGAACTGCCAAGGAACAACAATTTCTTAACTCCATATAAATAGCTTTGGTGGATAAGGCTATTCTGTATCATTAAATTTTCATACAGGAACTGAGCCCTATATGTGTTATTAGACATAATGCCGCCTACCTTGGCGGCAGCGAGAAAAACATATTCAGGTTTTTCTTTTTCAAAAAAATCAGCAACTATTTTCTGATTAGTCAAATCAAAAGGAGGAAATGGAGTATATACAAGATTAGTATATCCCTGTGCAATTAAATTCCTGGTAATTGCACTGCCCACCATACCATTATGGCCGGCAATATAGATTCTACTGATTTTCTCCATAGTAACTACAAGTTAGTCAAACCGCCTTTTCGCCTTTTCAAAATCTGACGCAACCATTATTTTCACAAGTTCTTTAAAGGTTGTTTTGGGTTGCCATCCAAGCTTTGCCTTTGCCTTAGCCGGATTACCGATTAATATATCTACTTCTGTCGGTCGAAAATAGCGGGAATCGATCCCCACGACGTCTTTACCTGTTGATTTTAAAATACCCTTTTCATTAATCCCATCCCCCTTCCATACTATTTCTTCTCCTAAAACTTTAAATGTCTCCTCAACAAATTCACGAATTGTATGGGTTTCATTAGTTGCTAAAACAAAATCATCAGCCTGATCAGCCTGCAGGATTAGCCACATTCCTTCAACATATTCCGGAGCATAGCCCCAATCACGTTTTGAATCCATATTCCCAAGCAACAATTTTTCCTGTTGTCCCAAAATAATTTTTGAAGCAGCAACTGTAATTTTTCGGGTAACAAATGTCTTACCCCTTCTTTCACTTTCATGATTAAAAAGGATTCCATTGCATGCAAAAACATTATAAGCTTCTCTGTAATTGACAACAACCCAGTGGGCATATAATTTTGCTGCAGCATATGGGCTGCGTGGATAGAAGGGTGTTTTTTCAGTTTGTGGGATTTCCTGAACTTTACCGTACAACTCAGATGTTGAAGCCTGATAAAACCTGGTTTTAATCCCTGTATCTTTAATAGCATCCAGAAAACGAAGTGTGCCAACACCATCAACTTCAGCAGTATATTCGGGCACCTCAAATGATACCTGCACATGTGACTGTGCTCCAAGATTATAAATTTCAGTTGGCTTAATTTTTTCTACCAAGCGGTTTAAGTTGCTGGAATCAGTCAAATCACCGTAATGAAGAAAAAATCGTTTATTCAGGTAATCAGGATTATTATAAATATGATCTATTCTGAAAGTATTAAACGAGCTCGACCGTCTGATGATACCATGCACTTCATATCCTTTATCTAATAATAGTTCAGTAAGGTAAGAGCCATCTTGTCCTGTTATACCTGATATTAATGCAATATTTTTCATCTTATTCATTATTAACGAAATTCTTCAAAAAATCATACCCAATAATCCTTAATCCTGATCTTCACTCTAATTGCATTAGGAATTTCCTCTTCACTGATGAGTATCAGATAACCACCACCACCGGCACCTGAGAGCTTCCATGCAAGCGCTTTATCTCTATGCATGCCAATTACTTTGGCGATTTTATCGTTCATCATTTTGGGGAACATCATCACCTGTGAATTGAAAGATGCCAAGAATCCATTAGAGAAAATTTTGATATCTTTTTTATTCAATCCATCCCATGCCATTTCAGCTGCATCCGTCAGCTTTTTAACATTCTCACCAGTTATGTTAGAATGCTCAAGTACAACAAAATCAGCCGGTCGGGGCCATAATGTAACCATATACAGCCGTTCTTCAAGCCATTTAATTATTGAAAAATCTGATATTGTTTCAAATTTTGATGGCCAGTATTTTCCCTTATCATAAAAAAACCGGTTTATACCCGGCATTGTAATACCAATTGAATCCTGTGATCCGCTTACATCTTTTGTGCCAGGATCGTTATCGTACCTGAATAGGATCTTTGCAAGTTTCTCAGGATTCTCCATAGGTAAATGATCGTTCCACATCTCAATCGCTTTCTTCCTAGTGGAAGTTGCCATTCCGGAGCGCTCATTAAACTCTATTGTCGGTTCTATTGATGCAGTGATTGCCCAACCAGGATAATACTTTGATACATAAGGCTGGTCAATCCAGGTACCGGCCAGGTCAATCCTATATGGAATGGGAGTCTCTTTTCTTAATGACGTAGTTGATCGAACAGGCAAATTTGCATGAGGAATTCTCTTTAATACCTTATATTCTATCCTCAAATCATGACATATTTGATCTTTTTCCGGAGTATGTCCATCTTCATTGACTACCAAAACATCAGGTTTGAGGAGCTTCATATCGTCAAGGAAATCAAGAATACCACTCCCTTTATTAATCTTTACATTATGAACACATGACAATGCTTCAAGCATATAGAGTCGTTCATCTTCAGAGTTGATAGTTTTCCGTCCTTTCAGTTCATATACGGTCTTATCTGATCCTAATCCGACATACAAATCGCCGAATTGAGCAGCTTCTTTTAAAAAAGCGATGTGTCCTGAATGGAGAATATCGAATGAACCGCTAACGAAAACCTTCTTTCGGATTTTCACTGACATAGGTAGAATTTCTAGTTATTTATAAAAGTAAAAACAAGGAGAAAGGAGAAAGGAGAAAGTGTAAAGGGAGAAGGCTACAGACTTTGAACCTTGAATTTTGAACTCAAGAAGTTGTCGCATATTTGCTTGTATAGCCTGGAACAATCTCTTTCATCGCTTCAACAACTTCCGGACCTGATTTTTTATAAATTGTGACCATAGCATCATTTATCTTGCGAAGGATACAGTCATAGTCAGTCCCAGTGACTCTGGCAATACTTATTTTCGGATTATGGGTCGATAGTTGTTGTTCATTTTCGGAAAATAGTTCCTCGTATAATTTTTCTCCGGGTCTAAGTCCTATATATTTTATTTCAATATCTTCATACGGTTCAAGCCCCGAAAGATGGATCAACTTAGTTGCAATATCTAATATTTTAATGGGATTCCCCATATCAAATATAAATATTTCGCCTCCATTACCCATAAATCCGGCTTCTAAAACCAGCTGACATGCTTCAGGTATTGTCATAAAGAAACGGGTAATTTCAGGATCGGTTATAGTTATCGGACCTCCCTCGGCAATTTGTTTTTTAAATAATGGAATAACTGATCCATTTGAACCTAATACATTACCAAATCGTGTAGTAACGAATTGAGTTACTACATCAGGTCTCCTTGCCTGGCCTTGAACCAATAATTCACAAACCTTTTTTGTGGCTCCCATCACGTTAGTCGGATTAACCGCCTTATCGGATGAGATCATTACAAATTTTTCTGTATTATATTTTATTGCAAGTTCTGATATGACCTTTGTACCGCCAACATTAACCCTGAAGGCTTCATGCGGATTAGCCTCCATGATTGGAACATGCTTGTAGGCTGCAGCATGAAATACTATTTCAGGTCGGTACTTTCGGAAAATGTGGTCCATCTTCGGTTCATTGGTAACGTCTCCTATAATCAAATCATAGCGACAGGCAGAAAACTTATCCTTTAATTCGTTGTCGAGATAGAAAGAAGGTGTCTCAGCCTGATCAACAAGTACCAATTGTTTATAATTGTATTTTGTCAGCTGTCTCACAATCTCCGAACCAATTGAACCGGCAGCCCCGGTTATAAGTATTGTCTTTTTTCTGAGGCCTTCCTCAATTCTCCTGAGGTCAAGTGTAATAGGCTCCCGTCCAAGCAAATCCTCCAATTGTACTTTTCTAAGTTGCTTCACCTGCAGATGACCATTCAGCCATTGATCAAAAGAGGGCGTATCAAGTATCTCCAATCCAAGACTTATAACAGATTCCAGGACTTCTTTTTTCTTTCCTGAGGAAATATCTTTAATAGCAAAAATGAATACCTTGATCCCTTCTACCTCAATAAAATCCTTAGTAAGAACACTTTTTGAAAAAACAGGATATCCATCAACTTTTTTACCCTGAAGCTTAATGTTGTCATCTATAAAACCTCTAAGTTGATATCCGCTCCTCGGATCGCTTTCAATAACTCTTTTCACAATTATCCCTGTCTCACCGGAACCATAGATCAGGACATTTTTCCTGTTACTGGATGGAACTGACACAAAAGCATAGAACATCTTAATAAAGACTCTGAAGAAAATGAGCGAAACAGTTGCAGCTCCGTTATGGATCAAAAGAATTGACAGGGATACATTTAAAGTGGTATCCCATTCGAACTCTCTGCTACATAAAGTAATAATAAACATTACTCCCATAGCTACAGTATTTGTAACAACGATAATAAATGTGTCTTTTATTGTTGTTTGGCGAATAAGTCCGGAATAGGATTTAAAAAGAAGCATGAAAGCAAGGTAGGCCATACACACAAAAAATGCCTGCTTCAATGCCAAAATTATATTGAATGAATTTGGTTCAAAATTATACCTTAACAGATAAGCAAGCAAAAAAGTCATGAATACTGCCGTAATATCAATTAAAAGTACAAACCAACGTGGTAAAGAGTGCTTTCGAAAAATTTGAATCGTTCTGTATTTAAGAGTTTCGATCATATTTTAATAATATGTTATGCGAATTTAGTTAAAATTTTTAACTAATTATTTTTGACTTTTTAAAATAACCCAAAACCTCCCGAATCCATAGGAAAAAATCTCCCAGGCGTGATTTAATTATGGCACTTTTTACTTTTCACTTTTTGCGTTTTACCTT
>Ga0315278_10000536_pt1 | contig 33431 bp, 33 predicted proteins | sample YL17G06_0_MG_FD_203880 | JGI IMG/M metagenome (GOLD analysis project Ga0315278, IMG submission 203880) | Sediment microbial communities from Yellowstone Lake, YNP, Wyoming, USA - YL17G06_0 | ecosystem: Environmental > Aquatic > Freshwater > Lake > Sediment | place: USA: Wyoming | collected... | reverse complement strand
TGACCGCCTTGCAGGTGAAGGTGCAGACCTTGTTCGTGCTAGTCGATCTGCTGCTCGGCCTTTCGGCGCGCGACCCGGTCTTCTGCCTGCTGGAGGACGCGCAATGGATCGACCCCTCGACGCAAGATCTCCTGGATATGCTGGTCGATCAGGCGGGAAAGGCCCGAATCCTCCTGGTCGTGACGCATCGCCCGGACTATCTCCCACGGTCGGGTGCCCATGGCAACGTGAGTGCACTTGCCATAGCGCGGCTCGGGCGGCGGGACGTAGCCGAGATGGCACGGCTCGTCCTGCGGGGAAAAACGGCCGCCCCCGCGTTGCTGAAAAGGATCGTTGACGAGAGCGATTCCATCCCGCTGTTCGTAGAGGAGCTCGCGCGCGGCGTCATCAAGTCGAGCGGCGTCGACAATTTCGACCAACGCGCAGAGCCGTCGGCCTCCTGGAGGGTGCCGGACTCCTTACGCGACTCGCTGATGGCGCGGCTGGACCGAGCACCGCAAGGACGAAGCGTGGCGCAGATGGCTGCGGTCGTGGGACGGGAATTTTCATACGAGGTTCTACTTCGCATTTCTTCGTTGAGCAAGGCGGAGCTCGATACAACGCTCGCGCACCTTCAGCAGAGCGAGATCGTTCAGCGCATCGACAGCCAGGGTGCGACCCGCTACGCATTCAAGCACGCGCTCCTCCGTGACGCGGCGTATGAATCGCTGCTGAAATCGACCCGCCGTGAGATTCACGCGCAGGTAGGCGCCGCACTCGAGAGCGATTCTCCGGAGATTCTCGCGGATCAGCCAGAGCTGCTCGCCTACCATTACAACCTGGCAGGTAACGCCGAGCTCGCAGCGCGGTACTGGGTGATGGGGGGGCAGCGCGCCAGGAGCCGGTCGGCCAATGTCGAAGCGATGGAGCAGTTTCGCAAGGCCCTCGAATCCCTGACGTTGCTGCCGGACACGCCGGCGCGCAGTGCCACAGAGCTCGCCATCCAGCTGTCCCTCGGCCTCTGCTCCATCGCGGTGCGCGGATACTCCGCGGATGACACCCGCAAGTCATTCGAGCGCGCCTGCAGCTTGAGCGCGCAGCTCGGCGAGCCGCAGAAGGAGATTCAGGCAATCTTCGGCTTGTGGGGGCATTACTGGATGAGAGCCCAGCACGATCGGGCGATGGAACTCGCCGAGACGCTGCTGGCAAGGGCCGAACTGCTCGCTGACCCTGTGGGGCTGGTCGTGGGACATCGTTCGCTCGGAAGCACGCTGTTCTCGCGCGGCGACTTCGTTCGAGCGCAGGAGCATCTTGAGCGCGCCATGTCATTGGCGCGGCAATCGACCAGCGAGGGGTTGTCTTCGACCTACGCGGTCGATCCGCGAGTCGCCGCCCAGCTGCTTCTCGCCTGGGATCTGTGGATACTCGGCTATCCCGGACAGGCGCTTGCCAACGTGATGCAGGCGCTAGAGCAGGCGACCCAACGCGCCGACCCCTATAGCATCGCCTTCGCCCATTACGTGACCTCGGCCGTGCGACTGCTTCGCGGGGAGGCGGAAGACTCCCTCGATCAAGCCGAACGAAGCTTCGCACTGTCCAGCGAGTATCGGATCAACCTCTACGCGCTCTATTCGCGGTTCGGGCGAGGGTGTGCGCTCGCGATGATGGGGCAAAGCGAGGTTGCGATTCACGCGATTCGCAAGGGAATCGAGGAAGCGCGTCTCAGCAACCTGGGGTACATGCGGGGCTTCATGCTCGGATGGCTGGCGACCGTGCAGGCAGCGATCGGAGACGCGGATGCCGCCCTGTCGACGATCGATGAAGCCCTGAAGTACATCAACGACACTTCTGGGCGCGCGTGGGAGGCAGAGCTCCTGCGGCTTCGCGGCGATATGCTGCTGGCGGTACGTTCCGACGCCGTGCCCGATGCGGAACGCAGCTACCGTGACGCGATCGCCGTTGCCCGACGCCAGCACGCTCGTTCGCTGGAACTCCGGGCGACCACGTCACTCGCGCGCCTCCTGCGGGATCAGGAGAAAACCGACGAGGCACGTGGGCTTCTCGCCACCATCTATGGCTGGTTCACCGAGGGACTCGACACCGCAGATCCGCGAGCAGCTAAGGCGCTGCTCGACGAGCTGAGATAAGTCGAATCGGCAGCGCTCGGCGTCGGCCCCCCGTTGCCTAGGTCGACACGTCGACCCGTGCCGCCTCGATCGCGGACCGGATCCTCCTTGAGTCCCCGACTTCTTTCATGAGCAGCAACGCGAGCCGCGCGAGGAAAACCGGCGTCCTGGCCTCGCCCACCTCGGTCATCGTGTAACAGGCCTGGGTGTAGACCTCGTCCAACTCCTGGTCGGTGAGCATCGCGGTGTGCCTCGTCAATCGAGCGCACGCCCGAGGGCGGCGCGGAGGGACTGGGGTTTGAGGGTGGCCCAGCGCCCGGCAACGTGCCCGTCGGGCCGGACAAGGTAGAACGCCGCAGGCGCGGCGCCATAGAGCGGGAACAGCCGACCGGTTGCGTCCCAGGCGTCCGCGCCGGAGGTCTGCCGGGACGCGATCCAGACGCCTGTGAGCGGCCACCCGGCCAGCGTGGGCCGGGGGTCGCTCGCAGTCAGGGACAGGAGTGTGTAGCCCATCCCGAGCAGCGCCGTCAGATGCTGCGACCCCTGTCGGCTTTCCACCGGGCATTCTGCCAGCACCGCGCCGGGCACCGGCCCCGCCGGCAGTGCATCGGAATCCGCGGCGTTCAGCGGCGAATCGGCGAAGGTGATCGCGCTCGTCTGCCGCGGATTGATCAGCGTCGCGAAAAACGGGTCCTTCGTCGCAAGCCCGAGCGCGGCCTCGCGCATCAGCTTGAAGGCCGCCGAGGGCGGCGCCATGAACTCGGTCGACTTCGACGCGTGGCGGATGTTCTCCCGCGCCGCAAACACGCGCTCCGCGGAGTACGAATCGAGCAGCCGGTCGCGCGCCTTCCCCTGCACCACCGCGGCGAGTTTCCACGCGAGGTTGTGCGCGTCGTCGATGCCGGAGTTCATGCCGCGCACGCCGAAGATCGGCACGAGGTGCGCGGCGTCGCCCGCGAACAGCACGCGCCCGTGACGATAGCTGTCGAGGGTGAGGCAGTTCGCGCGATAGGCGCTGATCCACACCGGCCGCCAGTCGTCGCGCTCGCCGATCCACTCGAGGTGGCTGCGCACCCGCGGCAGCACGTTCTCGGGCTTGACCGCCTCCTGCGGGTCCTCGTCGTCGCGCAGCTGGTAGTCGACGCGCCAGATGTCGCGCGGCTGCTTGTGCATGAGGATCGTCGAGCCCGGGTTCGACGGCGGGTCGAACCACGCGCGGCGCTCGGTCGGGTAGTCGGACTCGAGGTGGATGTCGACGATGATGTACGTGCCGTCGTAGGTGGTGCCGGAGAAGCGCAGGCCGAGCGCCTGCCGCACCGCCGAGCGCGCGCCGTCGCACGCGACCACCCAGTCCGCGTTGAGCCGGTAGTTCCCCTCGGCGGTTTCCAGCGCGAGCTCGACGCCGTCGTCGCGCTGCGCCATGCTCGCGAGCTTCGTCTGCCAGCGGATGTCGATGCGGTCCGCGAGCGCCTCCGCGCGGTCGGCGAGCACCTGCTCGCACATGCACTGCTGCAGGTTCACCATCGGCGGGAACCGCTGGTTCTCGTCCATCGGCATCTGCAGCCGGTAGACCGGCACGTCGCGGTAGTAGCTTGTGCCCGCGGTCCACGCCAGCGCCTGGTCGAGCACATCGCGCGCGACGCCGAGCTGGTCGAGCATCTCGAGGCTGCGGCGCGAGATGCACGCGGCGCGGCTACCGTAAGTGACGGTGTCGTCGGCCTCGACCAGGACCGAGCGCACCCCGTGGCGCGCCAGGCCGAGCGCGAGCGCGAGCCCGATCGGGCCGCCGCCGACGATCGCGACCGGGTGCCGGACCGGGTCCGCGCCGTCGACGATCCGCGGCGGGCGCAGCGGATAGTGCCGGTACGCGAAGTACTCGTGGTACTCCGGCACGGCCGCCATCAGTCCACCTCGATGCCTCGGTAGAGCCAGTCGGCTTCCCAGGGATCGTCGGGCGAGCGCATGCCGAGCACCTCGTTGCGCAGCAGACGCGCGCCGCCGCCGGCGTGGCAGACCTCGGCGAAGAAGCGCGCGGACACCACGACCCGCGCCGTGCGATTCATGCGTCGCCCCTGATACGCGAGGAACGCCGCGTTGACGTCATCGCCGTGACGGGCCACTTCGGAGGCGAGCACCAGCGCGTCCTCGAAGGCCATGCAGGCGCCCTGCGCGAGATACTGCAGCGTGGGATGCGCCGCGTCGCCGAGCAGCGTCGCCCGCCCCTTCGTCCAGTTCGTGACCGGGTCGCGGTCGTGCAGCAGCCAGTTGCGCTCGGGCGAGAGGTACTTGAGCATGTCGCGCACGCGCGGCGCCGCTTGCTCGAACATCGCATGCAGCTCGTCGGGCTGGCCGAACTCCTTCTCGCCCTTCTGGAAGCGCGGGCTAACGAATACCGCCACGTTGTTCATCACCGTGCCACCCCGCAGGCGGTACTGGACGAGGTGGATGTTGTGCCCGCACCAGATGACCATCGAGTCGGCGAACTGCCGGTCGGTGATCTGGTCGACCGGCACCACGCCGCGATAGACCGTGTGCCCGGTCGGGCGCGGCTGGTCGTTGACGATGAGCTTGCGGCTCGGCGACCACAGCCCCTCGGCGCCGACGAGCGCCGCGCCGAAATACTCCGCGCCGTCCTCGCAGGTCACGAGGACGCCGCCGTCGCGCTCCGCGAACCTCACGAGCCCCTTTGAGGCTTCGAGCGTGATCTCCGCGCGCTGCTTGCAGGCCGCGAACAGCGTGTCGTGCAGGTCGCGCCGGTGGATCACGAAGTAGCGGTATCCGAAGCGCTTCACGAACGCGTCGCCGAGCGCGATGCGCGTGACCTCCTTGCCCGAGACCGCGTCCATCATCACGAGCGCATCCGGGAAGACCGCCGTCGGCTCGAGCGTGTCCATCACGCCAAGCACCTGCATCACGCGATGGATGTTCGGCCCCATCTGGATGCCGTAGCCGATCTCGCCGAACTCGGCGGCCTTCTCGAGCACGCGCACCCGGCGGCCCTTGCGCGCGAGCGCGAGCGCGGCGGCGAGCCCGCCGAGGCCGCCGCCGGCGACGATGATCTCGGATGAGTGGGGCATGTCCGATCCTCCTACATCTTCAGCAGCCGCGGCAACCAGGTCGTGATCTGGGGCGCGGCGATCAGCAGGGCGACGAGCACGAAATCGGCGGCGAGGAAAGGCAGGGTGCCGCGATAGATTCTCGCGACCGGTATCTGGGGATTCTGCGCCTGGATGACGAACACCGTCATGCCGGTGGGCGGACTGATGAGGCCGATGGTCGCCATGACCGTCACGAAGATGCCGAACCAGATTCCGTCGTAGCCCATGGCGGTCACGAGGGGCAATGTCACGGGCACGGTGATGAGAATGGTGCTCACCTCCTCCAGGAACGTCCCGAGCAGGAAATACAGGACGATCACCGCGATCAGGATCGCGAGCGGCGGGAAACCCATCGCCTGCACCCAGCCCACGAGATGGGCGGGAAACTGGGTGAGCACGACGAAGCGCGCGAAGATGAACGCGCCGACAACGATGAAGAACAGCATTGCGGTCGTATAGACGGTCTCGAGCAATGCGTCGACGAGCCCGGTCCACCCCATCGTGCGCGTGCCGAACGCGATGACGATCGCGGCGAACGCGCTCACCGCGGCCGCCTCGGTCGGCGAGAACCAGCCCACATAAATGCCGACGACCGCGAGGAAAAAGAGCAGCGCGAGCTTCCACAGTCCGCGCGCCGCGCGCAGGCGCTCCACGAGCGGCATCGAGGGCGCCATCGGTGCGAGCTCGGGCCGCAGGCGCGCGACGACGAACACGGTCACCACGTAGAACGCCGCGAGGATCAGGCCTGGGATCATCGCTGCCGCAAAGAGCTTGGGCAGGCTCTGCTCGGCGACGATCGAGTAGATCGCGAGGATCACCGAGGGCGGAATGAGAATGCCGAGCGTCCCGGCCGAGGCGACCGCGCCGGCGGCGAATCCCTCGTCGTAGCCGAAGCGGCGCATCTCGGGAATGGCGACGCGCGAGAACGTCGCGGCGGTAGCGATCGAAGACCCGCAGATCGAGCCGAATGCCGCGCACGAGCCGATGGTCGCGTTGGCGAGCGCACCGCGAAAACCCGAGAAGATGGCGTTCGCCGCATCGAACAGCTCGCGCGACATCGTGGCGCGCGATGCGACCGCGCCCATCAGGATGAAGAGCGGAATGACCGAGAGCGAATAGGCGCTCGCCAGGTCGAACGGCACGCTCCCCAGCATGCGCAACGCCTTCGCCCAGCCGTCGGCTGCGGCGTAGCCGAGGAAGCCGACCGTCATGAGCGCGAGGCCGATCGGCACGCGCGCGAGGATGGCGGCGAGGAGCACCGCGACTCCGAGGAGGCCGATGAGCCCGATGCTCACTTGCCGCTGCGCCCCTTGAAGGCCATCGCCAGCGCGGCTGCCGCGCCGCCCGCTAGGCCGGCGAGCACCGGGATCCAGTAAAGGATCTTCGGCAGCGAGAGGTCCGAGGTGACGTCCCCGAGGGCGACCGAGTCCTGCGCCGCGATCCACGACTGCCAGACGACGACGGCAAGCATGACGAAGGCGCCCGCCGCCGCCGCGCGCTTGAGCAGCGGGACGAGGCGCGGCCGCCAGCCGTCGATCATGTCGACGACGATGTTCTCGTCACGCAGGAACGCCGCCGGCAGCGCGAAGAAGAACGTGCCGGCAAGCATCAGCTCGACGAGCTCCACGACCCCGCGGATCGGGTGGTTTGCCACCGCGCGCAGCACGACGTCGGCGACGGTGAGCAGCATCATCGACGCAAGGAACACCGCAGCGAGAGAGCCGCAGAGCTTGGCGACGAAACTGCGCCAGTGGGTCATCTAATGGACGCGGGCGGTGCGTTGTTTGCACCGCCCGCGGGGAATTCCTGCGGAACGCAGGCGTTCAATTCCAAAAATTCTTCGACGTCTTGGCGTTCTTCTCGGCGAGCGCCTTCATCTGGTTGTACACCGCGCGCGCCGGCAGCCCCTTCGCCTCGAGCTCCTTTAACTTCGCTTCGGACACTTCCGCGCCGATCTTGCGGAACTTCGCGTTCTCCTCGGGCGAGAGGCGAATCGCCTCGCCACCGGCATCCATGAGCGCCTTCTTGCCCGGCACGTCGAGGTTGTCCCACGCCTCGCCGACCTCCTTCTCCTTGCCGGTCGTGGTGTCGATGACCAGCTTCTTGAGGTCGGGCGGCAGCTTGTTCCAGAAATCCTCGTTCATCACCAGTCCGAAGCTCGCCACATAGGCGTAGAGCTCGGTGGTGTACTTGATGACCCCACCCATCTTGAACGCGATGCCGGCGCCGCCGTAGTCGATGAAGGCGCCGTCGATGGTGCCCTTCTGCAACTGTTCGACCTGTTCGGGCGGCGGGACGCCGACCGGGGTAGCACCCAGCGCGGCGACGAAGTCGCGGATCGTGGGCGACGCGAAGCGGATCCGGAGACCCTTCATGTCGTCGACCGTCCGGATCGCCTTCTTCGTGGTGTTGACGTTCCCGGGCTGATGGGTGAAGAGCATCAGCACCTTCACGCCCTTGTGCTCGGGGTCGAGGTACTTGGCGCGCAGCTCCGGATCGTTCAGGACCTTGACGCCGATCTCGGCGCTGCCGACCAGGTAGGGCAGGTTGATCAGCTCGGTCACCGGGAACCGCCCGGGCGTCCCGCCGTGCAGGAACCACGCGGCATCGGCCTGGCCGGTGCGCGCGAAGTCGTAGTGGCCGGGCGTCGGGCCCATCTGCGCGCTCGGAAAGCGCTTCACGACGATGCGGCCGTTCGAGCCCTTCTCGAGCTGGTCCGACCACTTGACCAGCCACTGCGACATCGCGTGCTGATCGCCCACGAAATAGGCGAGCTTCAACTCGATCGGCTGCTGAGCCTGTGCGGCGGTGGAAAGGGCCGCTGCCGCAACGAGCGCTAATGCGGCACGAATGATTCTGGCGTTCATCGGGGTCTCCTCCTCCTAGAGGGCTGGGATTATAGGGCCGGCGCGTCGCCGCTCAAGCGGGGGGTGACGGCGGCGGGCGCGCCGACCTCGCGTTTGATCGGCATGCGCGCGAGCCAGCGCTCGACCTCGGCCGGGTCGGCGAACAGCGTCGCGAGCTCGGCGCGGGCCTCTCCTTCGGTCTGCAGCACCGATTCGACCACGCCCTGCTCGGCCGGCGCGCGGCTGGTGGCGATCTCCAGCCGGATGCCGTTCGGATCGTAGAAGTACGCCGACCAGAACCGCCCGCCGAGCGGGACCGGGCCGATCACGTTCACCCCGCACGATTTGACGTGCGCGATCATGGCGTCGAAACGCTCGGCCGGCACATGGAACGCGACGTGCTGCATGCCGCCGGGCAAGTCGCGATTCGAGCGCACGAGCCCCTTCGGGTATTCGAAGAACGCGAGCAGCGTGTCGTTCCCCATGTTGAAGAAGTAGTGGCGCAGGTTCTCGTACGGCGGCTGGCCGCGGTCGCGCTCGTAGGGCACGCGCCGGACGTGCACGAGCTGCATGCCGAGCACGCGGGTGTAGAAATCCATCGTCACCGGCAGGTCGTCGGTGACGAAGGCGAGGTGGTCGATCCCCCGGGTCTTCGCCGGGATGAGCTCAGGCAGCTTGGTCATTACGGCCCTCCAGAGAGGCGAGGAACGGACGCACGGCGGCGATCAGGCCCGCCGGATTGTCGCCGGCGATGTCGTGGCCGCCGTCGAGCTCGAGGAGCTGGAGGCGCGGATTCGCGGCGCGCAGCTTCGGCATCGTCCCTGGCGCGAACATGTCGGACTGCTTGCCGCGCAGGGCGAGAATCGGGCAGGGCACCTCGCCCACGACCTGCCACATGTCCACGCCGAGCTTCGGGCGCTCGCCGGTCTCGAGCAGGCGGCGGAACTGGTTGGCGAAGTGCGGGTCGCGCTTGATCTCGTAGCCGTTGTCGACCTTGCGCAGATACGCCTCGTAGCGTGCCCGCTTTGCTTGCCCCGCGGAGGTAGCAGGATCGAGTCCGAAATAGCGCATTGCTGCATCGATGCTCTCGAACACGTTGGGTGCGCCGGCGATCGTCTTCGCCACGCGCTGCGAGCCGCCGGGCGCGTTGTCGGGGGAGTAGTCGACCAGCACCAGCCCTGCGACGCGCGCGGGGTTGCGTGCGGCGGCGAACGAAGTGCTCCGGCCGCCCATCGAGTGCCCCATGAGGATTGCCCGCCGCCATCCGAGGTGGTCGAGCACGGCGAGGATGTCCTGCGCCATGGAAGGAACGCTGTAGTCGCCGGTCGGGCTGCGCGCGGACTCGCCGAACCCGCGCATGTCCATGGCGACGACCTCGCGGCCCGCGGCGAGCTCGTGCGCGACAGCGATCCAGTCGTACGAGAAATAGGACAGACCGTGGACGATCAAGATCGGCAGGCCGTCGCCTGTGCCGCAGCGGCGATAGGCGATGCGGAGCCCCCCACTCGGGCAGCTGCCGGTCTGATGAGAAGCGGGCATCGGTGTTTCCGCGGGTTGCGCTGGTGTTGACGACGCTGTTGTTGACCACACTGGTGTCGGCGGCACTCTAGGCCGCGCGGCCTCCGGTTGTCGAGTGCGGGCTGGAACGGGGCGCGTTCCAGCCGCGACTGGCCACGGCAGCGGTTTGACGCGGTGCGGCGAATGCTCGTAGAATCCGCCGGTTTTGCGGGTGGTGGCCACCGACCATGCGACTCCTGCGGATGCGGCCGATTCGCGTGGTGCTCCGGTGGCAGGGGATCGCGACCGTCGTGCTCGCTGCAATCGCCTGGCTCGCGTCGGGAGGAAACGGCGCCCTGTCCGCCGCGCTCGGCGGGCTGGTCGGTATCGCGGCCGCGTTGGGATTCGCGGCCGTCGCCTCCCTCGGGGGGGCGGGCGACGCGGGCACCGCGCTGTTATCGGTGCTCCGGGCCGAAGCGGTGAAGATTGCCCTCATCGTCGTGCTGCTGTGGCTGGTACTGACAAACTACAAGGATGTCGCGATCGTCTGGTTCATCGGATCGTTCCTCGCCTCCGCGCTGATCCTCTCCATCGCCCCCGCCGTGACCGACCGCTGACCGCCTACCGCCTGCCCGACCATGGCCGCCGAACAGCTCACCGCCACCTCGTACATCGCGCATCACCTGACTTTCAACACGCAGCCGCTGTTCGGCCGCGACTTCTGGTCGATCAACGTCGACACGATCGTCACCTCGGTGGTGCTCGGCGTGCTCGCCTTCGGCTTCCTGTGGTGGGTCGTGCGGGGCGCGACCTCCGGCGTGCCGGACAAGCGGCAGGCGTTCGTGGAGCTCTGCCTCGACTTCGTCGACGAGCAGGTGAAGGGCATCTTCACCCACGGCGACCGCAATGCGTTCGTCGCCCCGGCCGCGCTCACGGTGTTCGTCTGGGTGGTTCTGATGAATGCCATGGACTTCATCCCGGTCGACTGGGTCGCCTGGTTCACCGAGCACGTGCTGCATCAGCCCAACTGGCGGCCGGTTCCGACCGCGGACGTGAATACGACCTTCGCGCTCGCGCTGTCGGTCTGGGTCCTGATGATTTTCTTCAGCATCAAGTCGAAGGGGTTCTTCGGCTGGATCCAGGAGCTGCTATGCGCGCCGTTCGGCATCAAGCCGCTATGGTTCGCGCCCTTCCTCATCGTCTTCAACCTGCTTTTCAATCTCGTCGAGTACATCTCCAAGCCGCTTTCGCACTCGCTGCGGCTGTTCGGCAACATGTACGCCGGCGAGATCATCTTCATTCTGCTCTGGATCTGGGCCGCCACCGGCCTGGCCGGCGTGATCTTCGGCTCGATCCTCGCCGTCGGCTGGGCGATCTTCCACATCCTGATCGTGCTGCTGCAGGCGTTCATCTTCATGATGCTCACCGTCGTCTACCTGTCGATGGCGCACGAGCATCACTAGAGCGTCGTTTACTCAAATACCAACCGCAACGGAGACTCGAATGGAAAAACTCCAAATGCTCGCCATGATCCAGGCGTACACCGGGGTCGGCATCGGGCTGATCATCGGCCTGGGCGCCGCGGGCGCGTGCATCGGCGTGGGCATCATGTGCAGCCGTTTCCTCGAGGGCGCGGCGCGGCAGCCGGAGATGATCCCGACGCTGCAAGCCAAGGTGTTCCTGCTGCTCGGCCTGATCGATGCGTCGTTCATCATCGGCGTGGGCCTTGCGATGCTGTTTGCATTCGGGAACCCGCTGCTCGCCGTCGTCCAGGCGGCCGGTTGAGGCACTGGCGCCGACGGGCCCTGCCCCGCAGGGACCGGTTGGACCAGCGGGACCAGCGGGACCAGCGGTACCACAGGGAACATCCATGAACCTGAATCTGACCCTGTTCGCGCAGGCCATTGCGTTCGCGATCTTCATCTGGTTCACGGTGAAGTTCATCTGGCCGTACCTGCTGCGCGCCATCGAGGCGCGCCAGAAGCAGATCGCCGAAGGGCTCGCCGCGGCCGAGCGCGGGCGTGCGGAGCTCGCCGAGGCCGGCAAGAAGGTCGAAGCATCGCTCGCGGACGCGCGCAACAAGGCGCAGGACCTCATCGCGAGCGCCGAGAAGCGCGCCGCGCAGATGGTCGAGGAAGCGAAGCACGCAGCCAAGGCCGAGGGCGAGCGCCTCGTGGCGGGCGCCAGAGCCGAGATCGCGCAGGAAGTGGCGCGCGCCAAGGAGTCGCTGCGGGAGCAGGTTGCGCGCCTCGCCATGGTCGGCGCCGAGAAGATCCTGCGCCGCGAAGTCGACGCCAAGGTCCATGCCGACATGCTGTCCGGCTTGAAGGCGGAGCTGAAGTAGCGCCATGGCCGAGATTGCGACGCTCGCGCGACCGTACGCCGAGGCGGTCTTCAAGCTCGCCGACGAGGCCGGCCGCCTCGGCGACTGGTCGGATCTGCTGCGCGCGATGGCGCAGGTCGCGGGCAATGCCGACATGCAGGCCTGCATCGGCAACCCGCAGGTCTCCGCCGGCCAGCTCTACGAGGTGTTTCTCGCCGCCTGCAAGACCGAGCTGCCGGCCGAGGCGAAGAGCTTCGTCGAGATCCTGATCCGCAACCGCCGGCTCGAGCTTGCCCCCGAGATCCGCGACCAGTTCGAGGCGCTCAAGCTCGAGCGCGAGGGCGTGGTGGACGCCGACATCGAGTCGGCCTTCCCGCTCGACGAGGCTCAGGTCGCCTCGCTGGTGGCCGACCTCGAGAAGAAATTCAAGCGCAAGGTCAGCCCGCACGTGCGCGTCGACCGGGAGCTGATCGGCGGCGTGCGCGTCACCGTGGGCGACGAGGTGATCGACGGATCGGTGCGGTCCAAGCTCGCCGCGATTGCGACCGCCATAGCCAAGGTTTAAGTCCTAGGAGTTCACACGATGCAACAGCTCAGCCCAGCCGAGATCAGCGATCTCATCAAGAGCAAGATCCAGAATCTCACCCTCGGGGCCGACGTCCGCACGCAGGGCACGGTGGTGTCGGTGACCGACGGCATCTGCCGCGTCCACGGCCTGTCGGACGTGATGCAGGGCGAGATGCTCGAGTTCCCGAAGAACACCTTCGGCCTCGCGCTCAACCTCGAGCGCGATTCGGTCGGCGCGGTGATCCTGGGCTCCTACGAGCACATCACCGAAGGCGACACGGTCAAGTGCACCGGGCGCATTCTCGAGGTGCCGGTCGGGCCCGAGCTGCTCGGCCGCGTCGTCGACGCGCTCGGCCAGCCGATCGACGGCAAGGGCCCGATCAACGCGAAGCGGACCGACGTGATCGAGAAGGTCGCGCCGGGCGTGATCGCGCGGCAGTCGGTGTCGCAGCCGGTGCAGACCGGCCTCAAGGCGATCGACGCGATGGTGCCGATCGGCCGCGGCCAGCGCGAGCTGATCATCGGCGACCGTCAGACCGGCAAGACCGCGGTGGCGATCGACACGATCATCAACCAGAAGGGCAAGGACCTGATGTGCGTGTACGTCGCGATCGGCCAGAAGGCCTCGACGGTCGTGAACGTGGTGCGCAAGCTCGAGGAGCACGGCGCGATGGCCTACACCATCGTCGTGGTCGCAGCGGCGTCCGAGTCGGCGGCGATGCAGTACATCGCGCCCTACTCGGGCTGCACGATGGGCGAGTACTTTCGCGATCTCGGCCAGGATGCGCTCATCATCTACGACGATCTGACCAAGCAGGCGTGGGCGTACCGGCAGATCTCGCTGCTGCTGCGCCGTCCTCCCGGCCGCGAGGCGTATCCGGGCGACGTGTTCTACCTTCACAGCCGTCTGCTCGAGCGCGCTGCGCGCGTGAATCCGGCCTACGTGGAGAAGCTCACCAACGGCAAGGTCAAGGGCAAGACCGGCTCGCTGACCGCGCTGCCAATCATCGAGACCCAGGCCGGCGACGTGACCGCGTTCGTTCCGACCAACGTGATCTCGATCACCGACGGCCAGATCTTCCTCGAGACCGATCTCTTCAACGCCGGCATCCGGCCTGCGATCAACGCGGGCGTCTCGGTGTCGCGCGTCGGCGGGGCGGCGCAGACCAAGATCATGAAGCGCCGCGACACCGGCGGCGGCGTGCGCCTCGCGCTCGCGCAGTTCCGGGAACTGGCGGCGTTCGCGCAGTTCGCCTCCGACCTCGACGAGGCGACCCGCAAGCAGCTCGAGCGCGGCCGGATGGTGACCGAGCTGATGAAGCAGCCGCAGTACCAGCCGCAACAGGTCTGGGAGATGGCGCTCACCCTGTTCGCGGTGAACAACAGCTACTTCGACGACGTCGAGGTCAAGAAGGCGCTCGCGGCCGAACGCTCGATGCGCGACTACCTGAAGGAGAAGTACGGTGCGCTCGTCGATGCCATCGAGGCCAAGAAAGATCTCTCCGCCGACGACGAGAAGGCGCTGCACGAGGCGATCAAGGACTGGAAAAAATCGGGCTCGTTTTGAACGATTGAATTCCCTGACCCCTCGGCCCTAGGGCCGAGGGGTCGTCCGGGAAAGGCAAGAGATGCCGGGAACGAAAGAAATCCGCGTGAAGATCCGGAGTGTGCAGAACACCCGGAAGATCACCAAGGCGATGGAGATGGTCGCCGCGTCCAAGATGCGCAAGGCGCAGGAGCGCATGCGCGCCGGCCGGCCGTACACCGAGAAGATCCTCAACATCGCCGCGCGCATCAGCCACGCCAACCCCGAGTACCGCCACCCGTTCCTCGTGAGCCGCGACACGGTCAAGCGCATCGGGATTATCGTGGTCACGACCGACAAGGGCCTGTGCGGCGCGATGAACACGAACCTGCTGCGGCTCGTGCTCCAGCACTACAAGGTGTGGCAGACGGAGGGCGAGGAGATCGACGTCTGCTGCATCGGCAACAAGGGCTTTACCTTCATGCAGCGGCTCGGCGCCAACATCGTGTCCCACGTGACCCAGCTCGGCGACCGGCCGCAGCTCGATCGGCTGATCGGTGCGGTGAAGCTGATGCTCGACGGTTACATTTCCGACCGGTTCGACCGCCTGATGATCTTCACGACACGGTTCATCAACACGATGAAGCAGGAACCCCTGATGGGGCAGATCCTGCCGCTCACCGGCGAGCGGCTCGGCGCGCCCCAGGGCTCGTGGGACTACATCTACGAGCCGGAGGCCCGCGCAGTGCTCGACCAGGTGCTCACGCGCTACATCGAGGCGGTGATCTACCAGGCGGTGGCGGAGAGCATGGGCTCGGAGCAGTCGGCGCGGATGGTCGCGATGAAGTCGGCCTCCGACAATGCGTTGACGCTCATCGACGAGCTGACGCTCATCTACAACAAGAACCGGCAGGCGGCAATCACGAAGGAGATCTCGGAGATCGTCGGGGGCGCAGCGGCGGTATAGATCAATGCAGCCACAGCGGTCACAGAGGGCACAGAGAAAGAAGTTTCTAAGAATGCTCTGTGATCTCTGTGTCCCCTGTGGCTGGAACAATTTGAACTGAGGATTTGACATGGCACAAGCTCAAGGCACCATCGTCCAGTGCATCGGCGCGGTGATCGACATCCAGTTCCCGCGCGAGGGGATGCCCAAGGTCTACGACGCGCTCGTGCTCGCGGACTCCGGGGAAAAGTCGTTCGCGGAGAAAGGCCTCACCTTCGAGGTCGAGCAGCAGCTCGGCGACGGCATCGTGCGCTGCATCTCGCTCGGCTCCTCCGACGGTCTGCGTCGCGGCATGAAGGTGGCGAGCACCGGCGCGCCGATCTCGGTGCCGGTCGGCCCCGGCACGCTTGGCCGCATCATGGACGTGCTCGGCCGGCCGATCGACGACGCGGGCCCGATCAAGTCCGACCAGCGCCGCGCGATCCACCAGCCGGCGCCCAAGTTCGACGAGCTTGCGCCGTCGGTCGAGCTGCTGCCCACCGGCATCAAGGTGATCGACCTGGTCTGCCCGTTCGCGAAGGGCGGCAAGATCGGGCTGTTCGGCGGCGCCGGCGTCGGCAAGACCGTCAACATGATGGAGCTGATCAATAACATCGCGAAGAGCTACGGCGGCTATTCGGTATTCGCCGGGGTCGGCGAGCGCACGCGCGAGGGCAACGACTTCTACCACGAGATGGAGGAGTCGAAGGTGCTCGACAAGGTCGCGATGGTGTTCGGCCAGATGAACGAGCCGCCCGGCAACCGCCTGCGCGTCGGGCTGAGCGGCCTGACGATGGCCGAAGCGTTCCGCGACGAGGGCCGCGACATCCTGCTCTTCATCGACAACATTTACCGCTACACGCTCGCCGGCACGGAAGTGTCCGCGCTGCTCGGCCGGATGCCCTCCGCGGTGGGCTATCAGCCGACGCTCGCCGAAGAGATGGGCCGACTGCAGGAGCGGATCACCTCGACCAAGGTCGGCTCGATCACCTCGATCCAGGCTGTGTACGTGCCGGCGGACGATCTGACCGACCCGTCGCCGGCCACGACCTTCGGCCACCTCGACGCGACGGTCGTGCTCTCGCGCGACATCGCATCGCTCGGCATTTACCCGGCGGTGGATCCGCTCGATTCCACGTCGCGCCAGGTGGACCCGCACGTGATCGGCGAAGACCACTACAACACCACCCGGGCGGTGCAGGCGACGCTGCAGCGCTACAAGGAGCTGCGCGACATCATCGCGATCCTCGGCATGGACGAGCTGGCGCCCGAGGACAAGCTCGCGGTGTCGCGCGCACGCAAGATGCAGCGCTTTCTCTCGCAGCCGTTCAACGTTGCCGAGGTATTCACCGGCTCGCCGGGCAAGATCGTCCCGCTCGCCGAGACGATCAAGGGCTTCAAGATGATCGTGAACGGCGAGTGCGACGCGCTGCCCGAGCAGGCGTTCTACATGGTCGGTCCGATCGAGGAAGCGTTCGAGAAGGCGAAGCAGCTGTAGTAGCCCCATGGCCAACACGATCCATGTTGATGTCGTAAGCGCCGAGGAGGCGATCTTCTCCGGCGAGGCGGAATTCGTGGTGCTGCCCGGAGAGGCCGGCGAGCTCGGCATCTATCCGCAGCACACGCCGCTCATCACCCGCATCAAGCCCGGCGAGGTCCGGATCAAGCCGGCCGGCGGCGGCGAGGAGCAGCTCATCTTCGTCGCGGGCGGCGTCCTCGAGGTGCAGCCCAAGGTCGTGACGGTGCTGGCCGATACCGCGATCCGCGCGCACGACCTCGACGAGGCCAAGGCGCAGGAGGCGCTCAAGCGCGCCGAGGACGCGAAGCGCAACGCGCAGGGCAAGCAGGAGCTGGCGACCGTCGAGGGCGAGATCTCGATGCTCGCCGCGCAGCTCGCGGCCATCCGGAAGCTCCGGAAGAAGTAGCGCGGCCGCGCGTTGCTCTCCCCTCCTCCCCGAGGAGGGGTGCCGGCGCAGACGGCGGGGTGGTCCGCCCTCCTCCCCGAGGAGAGGTGCCGGCGTAGCCGGCGGGGCGGTGAGCGGCGGTCCTATAATCGCCGCGTCATGAGCCTGCTCTCCTACGGCAAGTACCTCAAGCTCGACGAGCTGCTCGCCTGCCAGGCGCTCGAGAGCGCGAAGCACGGCGCGCCGGCGCACGACGAGCTCCTATTCATCGTCACCCACCAGACCTACGAGCTCTGGTTCAAGCAGGTGCTGCACGAGCTCGACGCGGTGCTGGCGATCATGGGCGCCGACGCCGTCGCCGAGAAGGACGTCGGCCGGGCGCTCCACCATCTGGAGCGGATCGTGAAGATCCAGGGCGTGCTCGTCGGCCAGATCGACGTGCTCGAGACGATGACACCGCTCGACTTCCTGGACTTCCGCAACCTCCTCACGCCGTCGTCGGGGTTTCAAAGCGCGCAGTTCAGGCAGCTCGAGAACAAGCTCGGCCTGGCGCGCACGCAGCGCCTGCGCTACAACGAGGCGGACTACGAGACCTCCCTCGATGCGCGCGACCGCCCGGCGGTGGGCGCCGCCGAACGCGCGTTAAGCCTGTTCGGAACCGTCGAGGCCTGGCTCGCGCGCATGCCCTTCGTGCAATCGCGACCGTTCGACTTCTGGCAGGAGTACCGCGCCAACGTCACGCGCATGCTCGAAGACGACCGCGCCACTATCGAGGGCAAGGCGCAGCTAGCGCCGGCGGCGCGTCGCGCGCAGCTGGAGGAGCTTGAGCGCACATGCGAGACGTTCGAGAGCGTCTTCGACCCGGCGAAGTACGAGGCGTTGCGCGCAGCGGGCCACCGGCGCCTGTCGTACGACGCGTTCCTTGCCGCGCTGATGATCATGCTCTACCGCGACGAGCCGATCCTGCAGAACCCGTTTCGCCTGCTGACCGCGCTCGTCACGATCGACGAGAACCTCTCGCTCTGGCGCTATCGGCACGCGCTGATGGTGCAGCGGATGATCGGCGCGAAGATCGGCACCGGCGGCTCGAGCGGGCAGGACTATCTGCGGCGCACGGTCGAGGTGCACCGCGTGTTCCTCGATTTCTTCAATCTCTCCACCTACCTCATCCCGCGCTCGATGCTGCCCGCGCTGCCGAGCGAGCTGCGCGAGCAGCTCGGCTTCCGCTGGCATGCTTAGCGAGGGCTACAGAACCTTTCTGGAGTCGATCGGCGACGCGCTGCACGTCACGGCGCACAGCCACCATCCCTGGCCCGACGTCACGCGGGCGGCGCACCTCCAGTACTGGGAAGACTCTGCACGGCTCACCAATCGCAAGTGGCAGGAGAAGGTCTTCGGCGCGGCGGTCCCCGAGGCGCAGGGCCACGTGGCGCGCCATCTCGGCCTCGCCGATCCCGGGCTCGTCGCGTTCGCGCCGAACACGCACGAGTTCGTCGCACGCCTGTACTCGTGCCTCGACTGGTCGCGGCGCCCGCGCGTGCTGACGACCACGGGCGAGTTCCACAGTTTCGGCCGGCAGACGCGCCGGCTCGAGGAGACCGGACGCCTGGCGGTCACGCGCGTCCCGGTGGAGCCGTATGCGACGTTTCGCGCGCGCTTCGGTCAGGCGCTTGGCGGGCCGCACGACATGGTGTTTCTGTCCCAGGTGTTCTTTGACTCGTCGTTCGTGGTCGAGCGGCTGGACGAGCTGCTTGCGGGCGTGCCGGCCGAAACGATCGTCGCGGTGGACGGCTATCACGCATTCATGGCGATCCCGGTGCATCTCGGTGCGCTCGGGCGGCGCATCTTCTACACGGCCGGCGGGTACAAGTACGTCCAGGCGGGCGAGGGCGCGTGCTTCCTCTCCATTCCGGCGGGCTGCGACCTGCGCCCCCTCTTTACGGGTTGGTTCTCGGACATGTTCGGGGCGGGGGACCCCTTCCCTTCCCCCGCCGGCGGCCAGCTAACCGGCGCGCAGGGCGTCGCGGTCGGCTACGGCGCGGACGCGATGCGGTTCTGGGGCTCGACCTTTGACGCCTCAGGCCTGTACCGCTTCAACGCCGTGATGCGCTGGCTCGACGAGCTCGGCGTGACGGCGCGCGAGATCCACGCACACGTCGGCGCGCTCGAGCGGCAGTTTCTTGACGGCCTCGCGGCGGCCCGTCTCGCGCGGCTGCCCGTCGCCGCGCTTACCCCGCCGGAGGGCACGCCGCGCGGCAACTTCCTGACCTTCGACCTCGACGCCGCCGAGGACATCGAGCGGCGGCTCGCGGCGCACCGGATCCTCGTCGATCGCCGCGGCCGCCGGCTGCGGTTCGGGTTCGGCGTGTATCACGACGCAGCGTTCGTCGACGTGCTGCTCGCGCGCTTGCGCGAGGCGCTCGCGTGACCGCGCCGCCCGATCCCTTTGATCTTCTCGTCGTCGGCGGCGGGATCAACGGGGTCGGCATCGCACGCGACGCGGCGGGGCGCGGCCTGCGCACCCTACTCGTCGAGCAGGGCGACCTCGGCTCGGCGACCTCGTCCGCGAGCACACGGCTCGTTCACGGCGGCCTGCGCTACCTCGAGCACTACGAGTTCCGGCTGGTGGCCGAGTCGCTCGCCGAGCGCGAGGTGATGCTGCGCGTGGCGCCGCACGTCGTCTGGCCGCTCGAGTTCGTCCTGCCGCACGAGCCGCATCTGCGGCCGCGCTGGATGATCCGGATCGGCCTGTTCATGTACGACCACTTGAGCCGGCGGGTGTCGCTCCCCGGCTCGCGCGGCGTGCGCCTCACGCCCGACCGCTACGGCGCGGGCTTGCGTGCGGACCTGACGCGCGGGTTCACCTACTCCGACTGCGCCGTGGACGACGCACGTCTGGTGGTGCTCAACGCGCGCAGCGCCGCCGAGCAGGGCGCAATGATCATGCCGCGCACGCGCTGCGTCGCGGGGCGGCGCGACGGCGCGCGCTGGCGCGTGACGCTCGAGGATGTCGCCACCGGCACGCGCGGCGAGGTCGGAGCCCGAGCGCTGGTGAACGTCGCGGGTCCCTGGGTCCGGAGCCTGCTCGACCGGCAGCTCAAGGTGCGGACGCCGGGCGACGTGCGCCTGGTGAAAGGCAGCCACATAGTCGTGCCACGCATCCACGAGCGCGAGCACGCGTACATCCTGCAGAACCCCGATGGACGGGTGATCTTCCTGATTCCCTACGAGGATGCGTTCACCGAGATCGGCACCACGGACGTGCCGATCGAGAGCATGGACCCGCCGCCGGCGTGCACGCGCGAGGAGATCGAGTACCTTTGCGCGGCCGCGAGCCGCTACACGCTGCGGCCGGTCATGCCGAGCATGGTCGTCCACACCTGGAGCGGGGTGCGCCCGCTCTACGACGACGGCACGGACGATCCGTCGGCGATCACGCGCGACTACCGCTTCGTGCTCGACGAGAACGGCCCGCCGCTGCTCTCGATCTTCGGCGGCAAGCTCACCACCTACCGCAAGCTTGCCGAGGCCACCCTGGAGAAGCTTGCGAAGTGGTTTCCGGGTCGACCCGTCTGGACCGAACGCGCGTGCCTCCCCGGCGGCGACTTCGGCGGCGCGTCCTTCGACGAACTGCTGGCCGCCTACCACCGCCGCTACCCGCGCTTCGACGCGAGCTGGCTGCGACACGTGCTGCGTCGGCATGGGACGTGCGTCGCGGAGATTCTCGATGACGCCAAGGTCGAAGGCGACCTGGGCGAGTCATTCGGCGGCGGTTTGTATGAGCGCGAGCTGCGCTATCTCGTCGAGCGCGAGTGGGCACGCACGCCCGAAGACGTGCTGTGGCGCCGCACGAAATGCGGACTGCACATGACCGCGGCGCAGCGCGCGCGGCTGGCGCATTTCATGGAGGCTACGGTATGAGCACGCAACCGCTCGAGTTCTGGTTCGAGTTCGCCAGCACCTACTCCTACCCCGCGGCGATGCGGATCGAGACGCTCGCCGCGCGGGCGGGTGTGGCGATCGCCTGGCGTCCGTTCCTGCTCGGGCCGATCTTTCAGGCGCAGGGGTGGAACGACTCGCCGTTCAACCTGTACCCGGCGAAAGGGCGCTACATGTGGCGCGACCTAGAGCGCCTCTGCGCCAAGCACGGCCTGCCGTATGCGCGTCCGACGATCTTCCCGCAGCGGAGCATTCTCGCGGCCCGCCTCGCGCTCGCCGCGACCGACGAGTCGTGGCTGCCAGCGCTGGTGCGAGGAATCTACGTCGCGAACTTCGCGGAAGGTGCGGACATTGCCACGCCCGAAACGCTGGGCCGCGTACTCGCGGCGCTGGGCCAGGACCCGCAGCCGTGGCTCGAGCGCGCGCAATCCCAGTCCGTGAAAGACGCGTTGCGCGGCAACACCGACCGCGCTCAGGCGCTCGGCCTCTTCGGCGCGCCGATGTTCGTCGCACGCGGCGAGGTCTTCTGGGGTGGCGACCGGCTCGAGGACGCGCTCGCCTGGCAACTGCGCGGCGCCTGACGCGCCGCGCTCAGTTCAGGAATCCCACGTATCGCGGCAGCCAGAGCGCGAGCTCCGGGAACACGATCGTCAGCGTCAGCCCGACAAGCTGCAGGATCACGAACGGCACGATGCCGCGGTAGATGTGCCCCATCGTCACCGACGGCGGCACGGTGCCCTTCATGTAGAACAGCGTGAACCCGAACGGCGGGGTGAGGAACGCCGTCTGCAAGTTCACCGACATCATGATGATGAACCAGGTCATGAAAACGATCGGGCCGCCACCGCCGATGTGCGCGCCGAAGTCGACCTTCGTCAGCACCGGGGCAAACACCGGCAGCACGATCAGGCAGATCTCGATCCAGTCGAAGAAGAACCCGAGGATGAACACCAGCACCATCAGGAAGATCAGCACCTCCCAGCCGGTGTCCAGGCCCGCGGCCTTGAGGACGTCGACCACCACGTCGTCGCCCCCGAGTGCTCTGAAAACGAACGAGAACAGCGTCGCGCCGAAGAAAATGAAGAACACGAGCGCGTTGGTCAGCGCCGCGCTCTCGATCATCTCGCGCATGGACTTCAGGTTCAACCGGCCATTCATCCATGCGAGGAAGAGCGCCCCCATCGAGCCTACGCCGGCCGCCTCGGTCGGCGTGGCCCAGCCGCCGAAGATCGATCCCAGGACGAGCGTGACGAGCAGCGTCGGCGGAAAGAAGCTCTTGAGGATCATTTTCCAGAACTCGCCGCTCGTCTTCGGGCCGATGTCCGCAGGCAGCGGCGGGGCGAGCTCGGGCTTCAGGAACGAGATCGCCCCGATGTAGATCAGGTAGATCAGCGACAGGAGCAGTCCCGGGATGACCGCCGCCGCGAAGAGCGTGCCCACCGACACCGCCAGCAGGTCCCCCATGATCACCAGCATGATCGACGGCGGAATCAGGATGCCCAGCGTTCCCGCGGAGGCGATGGTGCCGACGGCGAGCTCCTTCTGGTAACCGCGCTCGAGCATGGTCGGCAACGCGACGAGCGTGAGCATCACCACCGAGGCGCCGACGATGCCCGTGGTCGCCGCCATGATCGTGCCCATGAGCGTCACCGACATCGCGAGGCCGCCCGGGATGCGCCGCGTCAGCACCTGCAGCGCATGCAGGAGGTCGTTCGCGACGCCGCTGCGCTCGAGCACCGTGCCCATGAAGATGAACATCGGCACCGCGACGAGAATCGGGTTCGCCGCGACCCCGCCCCAGATGCGCGGCAGCAAATTGAAGAACTGCACCGGCTGGAAGATGTCGAGCAGGATTCCGAACCCGCCGAAGAAGATCGCAATCCCGCCGAGCACGAACGCGACCGGATAGCCGCAGAACAGCGCGACCGCCAGGACGAAGAAGAGGATGAGCGAGAGGTGGTGCGCGAGCCAGGCCATCACGTGGCCCCTTGCTCGTGATGGACCTTCGCCCCGGCGAAGGCGCTGCGCGCGCGCAGCCGCTGGGGTCCGTAGAGGTACACGATCAGCCGCATCAGCACCGATAGGACCGCCGCGAGGAGCAGCGCGAGCCCGATGGTGATGAACGCCTTCGGGATCCAGCGCCACGGCAGCCCGGTCGCCGAGTCCGACGACTCGTTCAGACGCAGCGCGAGCCAGGTGAAATCGGTGCTGAAGTAGAGCGCGATCAGGCAGTAGGGAAGCGCGAAGATCAGACATCCCACGAGCTCTATCCACGCATGCGTGCGCGGCTTCGCGTTCGCCACCGCCACGTCGATCCGGACGTGGGCGTTCTTGACGTACGCGGTCCCGAGCCAGAAGCAGAACAGCGCCGCGTGCAGGTGCCATTCGAGCTCCTGCAGGCGCGTCGAGCCCATGCCGGGGATCTGGTAGCCGAACTTGCGCGACAGGACGTCGAAGCAGATGACGACGCTGCAGACGATGAAGAGCCACCCCACCGCCCTCGAGATGCGCTCGAGCACGCGGTCGATCGCATCGCTCGTCGCGAGCAGGCGGTCCATGATTCCCCCCGGAAGAAACGGATCGAGGAGCGCCCGAGTTGTCGGGTCGCTCCCCTCGCGCGACTGCGCTACTTCAGATAACCCGTGTCACGCCAGATCGAGTAGTCCTTGCGAAACGCGGCGTACGAGTCGTACACCTTCTTGAAGTTCGGGTTCGCCGCCGATTCCTCGGCGATGACCTCGTTCCAGCCCTTCTCGTAGGCGGCGAGGATCTCCGGCGACCATTTCTTGATCTGCACGCCGAACTTGTCCTGCATCTCGCGCATCGCCTTGAACTGGGTCGCCTCGCCCTCGGCGAAGACTTCGCGCATCAGGTCGCCGCAGGCCTGCTCGATGATCGCGTGCTGCGGGTCGTTGAGCGAGTCCCACTTCTTCTTGTTGATGTACAGCTCGAGGAACGTGGCCTGCTGGTGCCAGCCCGGGAAGTAGTAGAACTTCGCCACCTGGTAGAACCCGAATTTCTGGTCCATCGACGGCAGCGAGAACTCGGTCGCGTCGATGGTGCCGAGCTGCAGCGCCTGGAAGATGTCGCCGGGCGCGAGCAGCTGCGTCGCGACGCCCATCTTCGCCATCACCTTCGCGCCGAGCCCGAAAAACCGCATCTTCAGGCCCTTGAGGTCGGCCGCGCTCTTGATCTCCTTGCGGAACCAGCCCGAGGCCTCGGGCGGAATGATCGCGCACGGGATGTTGTGGATCCCGTGCTTGGCGAACATCTCGCGCGAGAGCTGGAGACCGCCGCCGAAATAGATCCAGGCGGTGTACTCGCCGAACCCCGGGCCGAACGGCACGGTCGCGAAGAGGTTGAAGGCCGAGTCGGTGCCGGCGTAGAAACCGGCGTTCGACCACGCCGCGTCCACCGAGCCTTGCGATACCGCCTGAATGGCTTGCAGCGCGGGCACCAGCGCCCCGGGCTCGTTAATCTTCAGCTCGATCGTTCCGGCCGAGGCGCGTTCGATCTTCTTGGACAGCTTCACCGGCGCCTCGCCGATCAGCGTGAGACTGGTCGGAAACGCGCTCGCGAGGTTGATGCGGACCTTCTGCGGGGGCTGCTGCGCGAGCGCGACAGCGGCGAACGAGGCTGCGATACAGGCGATCGCGGTCGCCAGGATGGGACGCTTCATGGAATCCTCCTCAGGTGGAGCGGGTGTGTTCTTCTTCGCGCCACGGGGAATCCCCCGAGCACAGTGTGGCGGCTACGTTACTATGCCGGCCGATCCGTTACAACTGCCGCGCGGGAATGCTGCCCCTCGACCGCCTCGACGATGCCGCGCTCGCGCCAGTGCGCGGCGTGTTCGCCGACATCGACGACACCCTGACCACCGACGGGAAGCTGACTGCGGTGGCCTATGGGGCCCTCGCGTCGCTGAGTGCCGCGGGGCTCCTCGTCGTTCCGATCACCGGGCGCCCCGCCGGCTGGTGCGACCACATCGCGCGCATGTGGCCGGTCGACGCGGTGGTGGGCGAGAACGGTGCGTTCTACTTCGCCTACGACCGCGCGGCCCATAAGCTCGTGAAGCGCTTCCGTGACGCCGATCCGGTCCGCGCCGCCCATCGCGACCGGCTTGCCGCAGTGCGGGATCGCATCCTGGCCGAAGTCCCCGGCGCCGCGCTCGCCTCGGACCAGCGCTACCGCGAAGCCGATCTCGCCATCGATTATTGCGAGGACGTAACGCGCCTTGACGCGGCCGCGGTGGATCGCATCGTCGCGATCATGCACGCGGCCGGCATGACCGCCAAGGTGAGCTCGATCCATGTGAACGGCTGGTTCGGCGTCTACGACAAGCTCGGGATGACCAAGACGCTCATGCAGGAGCGCTTCGGCGTGGACCTCGACGCCGAACGCGATCGCTACGTGTTCGCCGGCGACTCGCCGAACGACGCACCGCTCTTCGCGTACTTCCCGCTCTCGATCGGCGTGGCGAACGTGCGCCGGTTTGCGGCGCGGCTCGAGCACGCGCCCGCGTACGTCACTGCGGCCGAAAGCGGCGCGGGATTCGCCGAACTGGCGGAGCGGCTCCTCGAAAGCCGCACCCCCACCCCTTCCCTTCCCCTGGCAGGGGGAGGGTGAGGGAGGGGGTCGAGCGCGTCGTTGCACGAATGGAGTGGGTTCTCGGCTATCTCGCCACCGGCATCGCGGTCGGTTTCTTCGCCGGCATGCTCGGCATCGGCGGCGGCGCGCTCATGGTGCCGCTGCTCGTGTGGCTGTTCGAGGCGCAGCAGCTTCCGCGCGAACACCTGCTGCACCTCGCCGTCGGCACCGCCATGGCGACGATCCTCTTCACGTCGGCGTCGAGCATGCGAGCGCACGCCCGGCGCGGCGCGGTGCGCTGGGGGATCGTCAAGGCGATCACGCCGGGCATCCTCGCCGGCGGGCTGGTCGGCTCCGCGATTGCCGCCGTGGTGCCGCAGCGGCTGTTCGCCGCGCTGTTCGTCGCGACGGTGTACGCGGCGGCCGCCAACATGCTGCTCGAGCGGCGCCCGAACCCGTCGCGCACGCTGCCCGGGCCGGCCGGCATTTTCGGCGTGGGCGCGGCGATCAGCGGGGTGTCGGCGTTCGCGGCGGTGGGCGGCGCGTTCATGGCCGTGCCGTTCATGGTCTGGTGCAACGTGCCGATGCTCGTAGCCATCGGCACCGCCTCTGCGATCGGTTTTCCGATCGCCGTGGCCGGCTCGGTGGGATACGTCGTCTCGGGGCTATTCGAGAGCGGCTTGCCGCCGTGGAGTCTCGGCTTCGTCTACCTGCCGGCGCTCGCCGGTGTCACCGTCGCGAGCATGCTGTCCGCGCCGCTCGGCGCCATAGTTGCGCACCGGCTGCCCACCCGGCTTCTGCGGCGCATCTTTGCGTTGCTGATGTTCAGCGTGGCGACGCGGATGCTGGTCGCGCTATGGTGAGCCCGCGGCGAGCCGGGGATCACACCACGCCCTCGGCGTGCAGTTGCGCGATAGCGGCGGCGCTCAAGCCCGCGAGGTCGCGCAGAATCTCGTCGGTATGTTCGCCGAGGAGGGGCGGCGGGCGGCGGTGCTCGACCGCGGTGGCCGAGAACCGCATGGGGCTCCGGATCAGCGATACCGTGCCGGCGAGCGGGTGCGCGAGCTCGAGTTTCAGTCCACGCGCGATCGCCTGCGGCTCGGCGAACACCTGCTCGAGCGTGTTGATCGGGCCGTTCGGCACGCCCGCGGCCTCGAGCGCCTCGACCCAGTCGCGCGTCGTGCGCCGGGCGAAGATCTCGTCGAGGATCCGCGTCAGCTCGACACGATTCTCGACGCGCTTCCCGTTGGTCGCATAGCGCGGGTCGCCGGCGAGGGGCGCGCAGCTCGCGACCGCGCAGAACTTCCGGAACAGATTGTCGTTGCCGCAGGCGAGGATCACGGCGCCGTCGGCGGTCTTGAACGTCTGGTAGGGAACGATGTTGGGATGCGCGTTGCCGAGCCGCCCGGGCGATTGCCCGGTGGCGAGGTAGTTCGCGCCCTGGTTGGCGAGCACCGCCGCGAGCGAGTCGAAGAGGGCGAGGTCGAGATGCTGGCCGACGCCGGTCTCGGCCCGATGCGCGAGCGCGGCGCACACCGCGATCGTCGCGTACATGCCGGTCATGATGTCGGCGATCGGGATGCCCGCCTTCTGCGGCCCGCCGCCCGGGAGATCGTCGCGCTCGCCGGTGACGCTCATCAGCCCGGCCATGCCCTGGATCATGAAATCGTAGCCGGGGCGCTCGCGGTAGGGGCCGGTCTGGCCGAAGCCGGTCACCGAGCAGTAGATGAGACGTGGGTTCACCTGCTTCAGGTCGTCGTAGCCAAGCCCGTAGCGGGCGAGGTCGCCGAACTTGTAGTTCTCGAGCAGCGCGTCGCAGCGCGCGGCGAGCTCGCGCACGATGTGCTGCCCGGCGGGCTGCGCGAGATCGACGGTGATCGACTTCTTGCCCCGGTTGGCGCAGGCGAAATACGCCGACTCGGACGTCTCTTTGCCGCTCGCGTCCTTCAGCCAGGGCGGACCGAAGGCGCGCGAGTCATCGCCCTTCTGCGGACGCTCGACCTTGATGACCTCCGCGCCGAGGTCGGCGAGATTCTGCCCGGCCCACGGCCCGGCGAGGACGCGCGAGAGGTCGAGAACACGGATGTGGGACAGGGGACCGGACATGATGGGGACCTCTCGACGGCCACTCTAAACGAAGAGGCCACGGCGGACCGTGGCTTCCCGGACGCAGTGACGGCGCGCGGCTACAGGTCGACCTTGATCCCGGCGTCCTTGACGACCTTCGCCCACTTGGCGATCTCGGACTTCACGAACGCGCCGAACTCGGCCGGGGGCATGCCGCCCGCGTCGGCGCCCTGGCTCGCCCAGATGTCCTTGATGTCGGGCATCTGCAGCACTTTCGCGGTCTCGGCGTACATCCGGGCGATGATCGGCTGCGGCGTGCCCTTCACTGCCCACAGCGCGTACCAGGTCGTCGAGATCGCGAAATCGACGCCCGCCTCCTTCATGGTCGGCACGTCGGGAATCACCGCGTTGCGGGTGCCGGTGGTCACCGCGAGCGGCCGGAGCTTGCCCGCCTTGATCTGGTTCGCGGAGGTGCCCATGCCGTCGAAGGCCATGTCGACCTGGCCGCCGAGCAGGTCCTGCATCAGCGGTCCCGCGCCCTTGTAGGGCACGTGCGTCAGATCGACGTTGGCGGTCTGCTTGAACAGCTCGCCGATCATGTGGTGACTCGTACCGCTTCCAGCCGAGCCGTAGTTCAGCTTGCCGGGGTTCGCCTTCGCATAGGCGATCAGCTCCTGCAGCGTCTTGAAGTTGTGCTTCGGATGGATGACGACGACGTTCGGCACCGCCGCCAGCAGCGTGACCGGGGCGAAGTCGCGCTCGAGCCCGTAGGGCAGCTTGGTGTAGATCGACTCGGCGATCGTGTGATGAATCGCGCCGATGAACCAGGTGTAGCCGTCCGGCGCTTCCTTCGCCGCGCGCGCCGCGCCGACGGTGCCGCCCGCGCCGCCCATGTTCTCGATCAGCACCTGCTGGCCGAGGAGCTGCGTCATCTTCACGGCCCACGGCCGCGCGAAGGTGTCCGTCCCGCCGCCGGCGGGGAACGGGTTGATCGCCCGGATCGGCTTGACCGGCCAGGTTTGCGCCGCGGCCCCGGTGGAGGCGACGGCGATTGCGAATGCGAATGCGGCGATTGCGAGCGCGCGCGCGCGGAGTGGCTGATGCATGGCGTTGCTCCTTCCTCTCGATGGGCGATGCCGGCGTCTGGTCTGAACCCTGCCGGCTGGGTTGGCCGCGTAGTCTGGCGACCCCCACTCTCACCGTCAACCCTGCGCCGCCACGGGGTCAGCGGCTAGCGGTCAGCGGCCAGCGGTCAGCGGCCCTTGAACTCGGGTTTCTTCTTGTCGAGAAACGCACGGTAGCCGATGCGGTAGTCCTCGGTGCCGAAGCACGCGAAGCTCTCGTCGTACTCCTGGGCGGTCAGCGGGCGCGGGTCGGCGAGGCGCCGCGCGAACTGCTTGTGCCAGCGGTGCACGAGCGGTGCACCTGCGGCGATGCGCTTCGCCGTCGCGACCGCCTCGTCGTCGACCTTGTCATCGGGTACGACGCGATTCACCAGGCCCTTCTCCCGGGCCTCCTGCGCGCCGAAGACGCGCCCCTCGAACACGATCTCGAGCGCGGCTGCGCGTCCGACGAGGTCGATCAGCCCCTTTAGCTCGCCGTAGGCCATGACGAGGCCGAGGTTCTTGACCGGCACGCCGAAGCGGCTCGACTCGCCGCAGATCCGCATATCGCACAGTGCGGCGATCTCCAGCCCGCCACCGACGCACGCGCCCTTGATCATCGCGACGACGGGGTGACGGCAGTGCGCGATCGCATCCATCCCGTGCTGGATCACCCGGCCGTACTCGCGCGCCAGTTCGACGTTCGCTCGCTCGCGCTCGAACTCCGCGATGTCGGCGCCCGCGGCAAAAGCCTTCTCGCCGGCGCCGCGCAGAATCACGCAGCGCAGACTCTCGTCCGCGTCGAGCTCGCGAAAGATCGCCGCAAGGCGCTCCCACATCGAGCGGTCGAGCGCGTTCAGGCGCTCGGGCTTGTTCAGGGTGACGGTCGCGATCGCGCCGTCGCGTGTGAGCAGGACGCCGTCCCCGCGCACTCGCATCACTCGGGCGAGATGCCCGCGTCCTTCACGAGCTTCGCGTACTTCGCGACTTCGGACTTCTGAAAGGTTTCGAAGTCCGCGGCGCTCCCCTCGCGCATCTGGGTGCCGACCTGCTCGAGCCGCGAGCGCACCTCCGGCACCTGCATTGCCTTGTTGATGTCGGCATTCAGCTTGTTCACGATTTCCCGCGGCGTGCCGGCGGGCGCCATCACGCCATACCAGTTCGTCACGTCGAAGCCCGACATGCCTTCCTCGGTGAAAGTGGGGACATCGGGGAGCTGCGGGATGCGGCGCGGCGTGGAGATGGCGAGCGCCCGCAGGCGTCCGCTCTTGATGTGTTCGATCACCGGCGGCATGGTGTCGAAGTTCATCGTCACCGTACCGGCGAGGAGGTCGCCGATCGCCTGACCGCTGCCCTTGTAGGGCACGTGCACGATGTCCACCCCCGCGAGCTGCTTGAACATCTCGCCCGCGAGATGCTGGGTGCTGCCGTTGCCCGACGATGCGTAGTTCAGCGCGCCCGGCTTCGACTTCGCGAGCGCGATCAGCTCCTTCATCGATCGCGCGGGCACCGACGGGTGCACCACCAGCACGTTCGGCACGTAGCCGACGTACGCGACGGTCGCGAAGTCGCGCACCGCGTCGTACGGCAGCTTCTTGAACATGCTCGGCGCGATCGCGTGCGAGTTCACGTGGCCCATGATGAGCGTGTACCCGTCCGGCGCGCTCTTCGCGACCAGGTCGGCGCCGATCGTGCCGGTCGCCCCGGCGCGGTTTTCGACGATCACCTGCTGCCCGTACCCTTCGGACAGCTTCTGCGAGATCACGCGCGCGACCACGTCGGTCCCGCCGCCCGGCGCGAAGCCGACGATCATGCGGACCGGCTTCACCGGATAGGTCTGGGCCGCAGCGCCGAGCGAGACGAGCGTGGCGGCGGCGAGCGCGGCCAGGCGCCCCAGGAACGAACGGTTCATTGCCTTCCCCTTAAGCGGCTTTGCGGGCCGGTTTGCGCGCGCACTCGGCGAGATAGTCCATTGCCGCCTGCGCGCCGCCCTTCTTGTGCGGCACGCCGGCCAGCCCGAGGCCCATCTCCACGCCGGCGAGCGTTCCGGCCAGCGTGAGATCGTTGAAGTCGCCCAGGTGACCGATGCGGAACACCTTGCCGGCCACCTTGCCGAGCCCGGTGCCGAGCGACATGTCGAACGCCTCGAGAATCACCTTGCGCACGTGATCGGCATCGTGACCGGGCGGTGTCATGACCCCGGTGAGCGAGCTCGAGCACTCCTCCGGCACCGCGCACAGCACTTCGAGACCCCAGGCGCGCACCGCGCGCCGCGTGGCCTCGGCGTGGCGGTCGTGGCGTGCGAACACGTTCTCGAGCCCCTCCTCCTGCAGCATGCGCAGCGCCGCGCGCAAGCCGTAGAGCAGGTTGGTGGCGGGCGTATACGGGAAATAGCCGGTCTTGTTCGCGGCGAACATCTCGTCCCAGCCCCAGTACGAGCGCGGCAGCTTCGCGCTCGCCGAGGCCTTCCTTGCTTTCTCGCTGACCGCGTTGAACGACAGGCCGGGCGGGAGCATGAGGCCCTTCTGTGAGCCGGCGACGGTGACGTCCACGCCCCATTCGTCGTGGCGGTAGTCGATCGAGCCGAGCGAGCTGATCGTGTCGACCAGGAGCAGCGCCGGGTGGCTCGCGGCATCCATCGCCTTGCGCACGAGCCCGATGCGGCTCGTCGCGCCGGTCGAGGTCTCATTGTGCACGACGCAGACGGCACGGATGCGGTGCGCCTGGTCCTCGCGGAGCTTCGCCTCGAGCACGACGGCGTCGGCGCCGCGGCGCCAGTCGGTCGGAATGAACTCGGTGACGAGGCCGAGCTTCGTCGCCATCTTGTTCCAGAGCGCCGCGAAGTGGCCGGTCTCGACCATCAGCACCCGGTCGCCCGGCGAGAGCGTGTTCACCAGCGCCGCTTCCCATGCGCCGGTGCCGGACGCGGGATAGATCACCACCGGCTGCGTCGTTTTGAAGACGGTACGCAGCCCGTCGAGAACCTCGTGGCCAAGCACCGCGAAATCCGGGCCGCGATGGTCCATCGTCGGCAGATCGATGGCGCGCAGGACGCGATCGGGCACGTTGGTCGGACCGGGGATCTGCAGAAAGTGGCGGCCGCTGCGGTGGGTCATGGGAATTCCGTCGGAGGGGGCGTGAGAGAGCCTGGATGCTAGCGCCGACGCGTCCGGGAAGGCAAGCGATCTTTGTATGCAAAATGATGCAGTGCGATGGATCACCTGGCAAGTCGTTGATTTTAAGATTGCGGTCAACTCGGTAAAATGCATACAATCCGCTTCGATGAACGACCTCGCCCTGTCTCCCCGCCTCCTACACGAGGACGCCACCGAGCGCCTGCGCGACATGATTGTGCAAGGTGAGCTGGCGCCGGGCGCGAAGCTGGTCGAGCGCGGGCTGTGCGAGCGCCTCGGTGTTTCGCGCACGCCGCTCCGCGAAGCGATCAAGCGACTCGCCTCCGAGGGCCTCGTCGCGCTACAGCCCAACCGCGGTGCGATCGTCACACCGCTCACGCTTGCGGCGGTGCGCGAGACCTTCGAGGTGATGGGCGCGCTCGAGGCCCTCGCCGGGCAGCTCGCGTGCCGCAACATCACCGCAGCGCAGCTCGCCGAGATCCGCGCGCTGCACTTCGAGATGCTCGCGTGCCATGCGCGCGGCGACCTCGCGGGCTACTTCCGCTGCAACCAGGCGATCCATTTCGCGATCGTCGCGGCGAGCGGCAATGCGACGCTCGCCGCGACCTACCGCACGCTGAACGCGCACGTGCGGCGCGCCCGCTACCTGGCTAACCTTTCGCGCGGCCGCTGGGACCAGGCGGTCGCGGAGCACGAAGAGCTGCTTATTGCGCTCGCCGCGCGCGACGGCGCGCGGCTGCAGCGCCTTCTCTCCGAGCACCTCGGGGCGAAGCTGACGGCGGTGCTCGCCGCCGTCGACACCGAAGGAGCGAACGATGGCGCTTATGACTGAGGGAACAAGGGGGCCAGGTTGGGAAGGGAAGGGTCCCAACCCTTCCCTCGGCCCCCTTGTAGATCCCCCGAGGATGCGAAATGCCATTAACCATTGACGTCGTCTCAGATGTGGTGTGCCCGTGGTGCTTCATCGGCAAGCGCCGGCTCGAGGAGGCGCTCGCGCTGTATGCCAGGGAGCATCCCGATGCGCCGCTGCCCGCAGTGATCTGGCGCCCGTTCCAGCTCAACCCCGGCATGCCGGACGAAGGCATGGCGCGCGACGAGTACGTGCAGCGCAAGTACGGCGCGCAGGGCGGCGCGGTGTACGGTCGCGTCAGCGCGGTGGGCCGCGAGGTGGGGATCCCGTTCGCATTCGACCGGATCGCGCGCCAGCCCAACACGCTGGCCGCGCACAGCCTCATCGAATTCGCCGAGGCACGCGGTGCGCAGGACGCGGTCGTCGAGGCACTGTTTCGCGCCTACTTCCTGGACGGTGTGGATCTGACGGTGCGCGACAACCTCGTCACGCTCGCCGGTGGCGCCGGTCTCGACCGCACGGAGGTCGAGGCGTGGCTCGACGACTCGAACGCGCGTGACCTCGCCGCCGCCGAGGACCAGCGCGCGCGCGAGATCGGGATCGAGGGCGTACCGTATTTCGTCTTCAACGGCCGGGTGGCCGTGTCGGGCGCACACCCTGCCGATGCGCTGCTCGAGGCGATGAAGCAGGCGGAAGCGACGCCGCAGGAATGAGCCTCCACACGCTCGGGTTCCACCCCGGCGCCGCCGGCTCGGGCCTCGCGCAGCGCCTCAAGCGCGAGGTCGAGGGCGACGTCCTGTTCGATCGCGCATCGCGCGGGCGCTACTCCACCGACGCATCGATCTACCAGATCGAGCCGGTCGGCGTGGTGGTCCCCAGGACCGAGGCCGCCGCGGTCCGC